>Ga0335075_10008764_pt1 | contig 15487 bp, 15 predicted proteins | sample Lox_Sample_24_FD_206723 | JGI IMG/M metagenome (GOLD analysis project Ga0335075, IMG submission 206723) | Soil microbial communities from Loxahatchee National Wildlife Refuge, Florida, United States - Lox_Sample_2.4 | ecosystem: Environmental > Terrestrial > Soil > Wetlands | place: USA... | reverse complement strand
CCCGCACGACGTCGCTCCGGCTCGGCACGAACATCATGCTGCTCCCGCTGGACCACCCGCTCGACGTGGCGGAGGAGGTCGCCACCGTCGACCAGATCTCGGGCGGCCGGGTGTTCCTCGGGGCCGGAGTGGGGTACCGCCCCTACGAGTACGCCGCCCTCGGGCTGGACTTCCATCGTCGCGGCGCCCGGATGTCGGAGTGCCTCGAGATCGTCCAGCGAGCCTGGACGGAGGAGCGCTTCTCCTTCCACGGTGAGCACTTCGGCTTCGATGACGTCTGCGTGGTGCCGAAGCCAGTGCAGCGGCCGCGCCCGCCCATCTGGGTGGGCGCGAACAGCGACGCCGGGGTGTCGCGGGCGGCGCGCCTCGCGGACGGCTGGCTGGCCGGCTTCGGTGACCGGCTGGCCGCGGTCGCGGCTCGCGCCGCCTCCTACCGCGATCAGGCGGCCGGGCATGGCCGGGCAGCCACCGTGTGCCTGCTCCGTCTTGTCGGCGTCGCCGCCAGCCGCGACGCGGTGGAGAGCACCTGGCTGCCGGGGGTGGTCGAGATGATGCGCGGCTACCGGCGCGCGGGCGCGTCCGGGGAAAAGAGCGAGCGAGCCGCCTCGTCGCTGCGCGAACGGCGGGAACCGACGCTCGCCACGTTCGACGACATGCTGATCGCGGGCACGCCGGCCGACTGCGTCGAGCAGCTCAAGGCCTGAGAGCAGGCGACCGGATGCGAGTACGTGCTGGCGACGTTCCGCGGGCCCGACGCCGGCGAGCAGTTCGACCTGTTCGGGCGCGAGGTGATTCCGGCGTTCGCCTAAGCACCGCAACCAATAAGTACCCTGTTACCTGTGACGGAGCTCCCTGAGGACATTGACGCCTGGCAGACGCTGGCCATCGACGAGACCCGGGGAGGTCCGCACTACGGTCGCCTGATCGAGGCGGTCCGCGCCCTGCAGGACGCCGTGACCGAGGCGACTCCGCCCGACGACGTGACGCTCGACGCGGCCGAGCGGCTGGAGCGGCTCGTCGCCGATCTCCGGCCGTGGGCCGTCGGCGAGCGGGACCGGGTCGCCGGCCGCCGGCCCGACCTGCCCGGCCGCGGGCACCCGCTGCTGCTCCCCCTCATCGTTGATGACGAGGGCGACGACTACATCCGGGGCCGGGTCACGTTCCGCCAGTACCACCTCGGCGGGCACGGCGCCGCTCACGGCGGGACCTTGCCCCTGCTGTTCGACGAGGTCGTCGGCCGGCTGGCGAGCGCGCGCCCCCCGCGCCGCGCGCGCACGGCGTTCCTCACCGTGAACTACCGCGCGATCACGCCGCTCGACACCGAGCTGCGAGTCGAGGCCACCCTCGACAAGATCGAGGGACGCAAGAGATGGGCGTCCGGACGGCTGTATGACGGCGAACGGCTGCTCGCCGACGCGGAAGGCCTGTTCGTCGAGCTCCGTCCCGGGCAGCCGTGAGGGACTGCCGTCTCGGCCGGGACGGCTAGTCCGCGACTAGTCCCGCGAGGATCTCGAGCAGGGCGCGGTCGGCTGGATTCGGCGCCAGGTAAGGGCGCACCGCGATGGCGCGGACCGCGCGCGGCAGCTCGGCCGGGCTGTCGTCGACGCAGACCGACGGCTGGTGCCACGGTGCCATGTGACTGGTGGTCCACCGACCGTCTTTGTCTCTGGCGGGCTTGCCGTAGCATCCGTCGATGAGCGGGGCGACGCCGAACTGCCTGGCTTTGGCGAGCGCCCACGCGGCGCCGCCGCCGCTCCACAGCACCACGCGGACGCCCTCAGCCCGCAAGGCGGTCAGCAGCTCCCTGGCGAACGGCCGCAACGACGTGCCCCCGAGGAGGTCCACCAGGCAGCCATCGACGTCGAAGGCCCATACCTCGGAGATGGGGACGGCGGTCCGCATCGCTACGCGGTCGGGCTCGGTTCCCTGGGCAAGCCGAGAATCCGCTCGCCGATGATGTTGTGCTGTATCTCGTCGCTCCCGCCGGCGATACGGTTGCCCGGCGCGCCGAGCAGGAACGCGGACCAGGCGAACGTTCCCCACTCCCCGGTGTCGGCCGTGACGCGGGCGCCGAGCAGCGCCTCGACCGCGTCGCTGATCGCCTTCTGCTGGCGGGTGAAGAGCAGTTTCCCGACCGAGCCCTCCGGACCCGGCGGGCCGCCTGCCCTGGCCCGGGCGGCGGCCCGCCGGGCGGTGAGGGCCAGCGCCTGGTGACCGCAGTACAGCCGCGCGAGCGTCTGCCGCACGACGGGATCGGACGTGACGCCGAGCCAGCGGGCGAGCGCGAGCACGTCGCGGTAGGTGCCGCCGCGCACCTCGCCGCTGCCGCCGCGCTCGAAGCCGAGCGTGGTGAGGGCGACCTTCCAGCCGTCACCGACCGGACCGAGGCGCAACTCGTCGGGGATCCGGACGTCGCTGAGGAAAACCTCGTTGAAGCTGGCGCCGCCGGTCATCTGCCGGATGGGGCGGACGTCGATGCCGGGCAGGTTCATGGGCAGCAGGAACGCGGTCATGCCCTGGTGCTTGGGGACCGTGGTGTTCGTCCGGCAGATGATCTCGCCCCAGTCGGCGAAGAGCGCGCCCGAGCTCCAGACCTTCTGGCCGTTGAGCACCCACTCATCCCCGTCGCGCACCGCCGCCGTCGTCACGGAGGCCAGGTCCGAGCCCGCCCCCGGCTCGGAGAACAGCTGGCAGGCGAGGATCTCGGCCCGCAGCAGCGGCCGCAGGAACCGCGCTTTCTGCTCCTCGCTGCCAACCACGCGGATCGTGTTCCCGACCAGGTTGATTGACACGTTCGGGGTCTCGTGGTGTCCGCGCGTCGCGAACCCCGCCTCGACGCGGCGGAACGCGCGCGCGTAACTGGACGGCAGTCCCGCGCCGCCGTACTCCCGCGGCCAGGTGATCGCGCCGTAGCCGGCGTCGAACTTCTCCCGCTGCCAGTCCATGATGTTCCGGATCAGGCGGCCTTCTTCCTCGCGCGTCATCGCATGGAAGACCGCGACGTCGTCCGATCCCTCGCCCCAGGTCCTGGCGCTGCGATCCCGGATGCTGCGATCCTGAAGCGGGAGCCGCGCCGCGAGCCACTGCCGGGCCTGCTCTGTCCACTCCTCGAGAGGGGGGAAGTCAGCCATCACCAGTCCTTTAAGGATACTTTTTTGCCGAACTGTCCATATGCATAGCTTCGGCTCACCCTGTGAGGGTTGCCTTGGTGTGTTCAGTGTACTTATTATGACGGAGTTGTGACTAGGCGGATGTAGAGGAGGCTGGCTGGTGGGTGCGCTCGACGGGCGTGTCGCGGTGGTCACGGGGGCGGGCCGGGGACTGGGGCGCGAGCACGCGCTGCTGTTCGCGCGCGAAGGCGCGGCGGTGGTGGTCAACGACCTCGGCGGCGGGCCCGACGGGTCGGGGAGCGACAGCGGACCCGCTCAGCAGGTCGCCGCGGAGATTAGGGCGGCCGGCGGCCGCGCGGTAGCCAACGGCGATGACATCACGGACGCGGCGGGCGCGGACCGGCTGATCGCGCAGGCGGTGGAGGAGTTCGGCGCGCTGCACGTGCTGGTGAACAACGCCGGGATCCTGCGCGACCGGACGATCATCAACATGACCGACGCGGAGTGGGACGACGTGATCCGCGTCCACCTGCGCGGGCATTTCATGCCGCTGCGGGCGGCCGCCAGGTACTGGCGCGCCCAGCACAAAGACGGCCAAGAGCTGCGCCCCTCGGTGATCAACACCACGTCCACGTCGGGGCTGTATAACAATCCCGGGCAGGCGAACTACGGGGCGGCCAAGACCGGGATCACGTCGCTGACGATCATCGCGCAGGAGGAGCTCGGCCGGTACGGGGTGCGGGTCAACGCGATCGCGCCGGCCGCGCGGACCCGGCTCACCCAGGGCCTCGGCGGCCAGCCGGAGGGTGACTTCGACGCGGCGGACCCGGCGAACGTATCCCCGTTCGTCGCCTATCTGGCCACCGCGGACTGCCCGATCGCGGGCCGCGTCTTCTTCGTCGCCGGCGGTGGCGTGCACCTGTTCCAGCCGTTCTCGATCATCGACGCGGTCAGCAAGGACGGACGCTGGACCGTCGAGGAGCTCGCCAAGGAGGCCGCGCGCCTCGCGGACGTGCCCTTCTCCCTCAACCGCCCCTACTGACGAGAGCCCCAACTGACGAGAGTGAGGCGCGGAACAATGCGGGACGCAGTCATCGTCGAGGCGGTGCGCAGTGCCCACGGCAAGCGCAACGGCACGCTGAGCGAGGTGCATCCGGTCGACCTGCTGGCCGATGTGCTGTCCGCGCTGGTCACCAGGACCGGGCTGGATCCGGGGCTGGTCGATGACGTCGTCATCGGCTGCGTCGGCCAGGTAGGCGACCAGTCGAGCAACGTCGCCAGGTTCGCGGTGCTCGCCGCCGGATGGCCGCAGGAAATTCCGGGGGTGACGGTCAACCGCGCGTGCGGGTCGAGCCAGCAGGCGCTCGACTACGCCGCCTGCGCCGTGCTCGCCGGGCAGGCCGACATCGTCATCGCCGGCGGCGTCGAGTCCATGACCAGGGTGCCGCTCGGCGCCGCCCGCCAGACCGGGATGCCGTACGGGCCGCGCGTCCTGCGCCGGTACGACGACTTCTCGTTCAACCAGGGCATCAGCGCGGAGCTCATCGCCGAGCGGTGGGGGCTGTCCCGGCCGCAGCTCGATGAGTTCTCGGTCGGGTCGCACGAGAAGGCCGTCGCCGCGACGGACTCGGGCGCCTTCGCCGGCCAGCTCGTGCCAGTCGACGTCGGCGGCACCAAGTTCAGCGCCGACGAGGGCATCCGCCGCCAGACCTCCGTCGACGTCATGGGCGGTCTTAAGCCCTCGTTCAAGCCGGACGGCGTCATCCACGCCGGGAATTCCTCGCAGATCTCAGACGGGGCCGCCGCGCTTCTCGTGATGACGTCGGACCGGGCGCGGGAGCTCGGCCTCACCCCGATCGTCCGTTACCAGGCGGGCGCGGCCGTGGGCGCCGATCCGGTGCTCATGCTCACCGGGCCGATCCCCGCCACCGAGCGGCTGCTCAAGCGCACCGGCGTCCCGCTGTCGGAGATCGGCGTGTACGAGGTCAACGAGGCCTTCGCCCCGGTGCCGCTCGCCTGGCTGCACGATATCGGCGCCGACCCTGAGCGGCTGAACCCGCTCGGTGGCGCGATCGCGCTCGGCCACCCGCTGGGCGCCTCCGGGGCCAGCCTCATGACGCGGATGGTCCATCACATGCGCGACCGCGGCATCCGCTACGGCTTGCAGACGATGTGCGAGGGCGGCGGAACCGCGAACGCGACACTCGTCGAGCTGGTCGCGTGACCCGGCCGGCAACGAACCCGCGGAGCCCACAGTGCGCATAGACGGCATATCGGCGCTGGTGACCGGCGGCGCCTCCGGGCTCGGCCTCGCGACCGCCAGGGAACTGATCCAGCGCGGTGCGTTCGTCACGATCCTCGACCTGCCGGTCAGCGACGGCGCGGCCGTGGCGAAGGAACTCGGCGACCGGACCCGGTTCGCCGCGGCCGACATCACCAGCGAGGACGAGGTCCGGTCGGCGATCACGATCGCGGAGCAGGCCGGCCCGCTGCGGGCGCTGGTGCACTGCGCCGGGCGTGGCGGCGATCGCCACCGGATCGTCGACAAGCAGCACCAGCCAGGACCGCTCGAGACGTTCGAGCAGGTCATCAAGGTGAACCTGGCAGGGACCTACAACGTCCTGCGGCTGGCCGCGGCGGCGATGAGCCACAATGACCTGCTCGACGGCGATCGCGGCGCGTGCGTGCTCACCGCCTCCGTGGCCGCGTTCGACGGGCAGATCGGGCAGACGTCGTACACCGCGTCCAAGGCGGCGATCCACGGGATCACCCTGGTGGCGGCCCGTGACCTGGCGAGCTGGGGAATCCGGGTGAACACGATCGCGCCCGGCACGTTCGATACCCCGATGCTCGCCAGCCTCAGGCAAGACATCAGAGAGGGCCTGGCCGCTTCGGTCCCGCACCCCAAGCGGCTCGGCGACCCGGCGGACTACGGGCACCTCGCGGTCAGCCTGCTGGAGAATCGGTATATCAACGGCGAGACCGTGCGCCTCGACGGGTCGATCCGGATGGCGCCGCGGTGACGGCAGGCCGTTGACGTTTCATCCAGGAAGGCGACGCGGTGACCGTTGAAGACCAGATACCTGATACGGGACAGTCGATCACGGTCACCGGGACGTCACAGTGGCAGGCATGGCGGGACCGGGTGCTGCCGCCGGTCGAGAAGGTGCGGCCTTGTGTGTGGTCCGTGCCGACGCCGTTTCCTGACAGCCCGTTGCGGTACGTGCTCGCCTATCTCGTGGAGACCGAGCGGGGGCCAGTGCTAGTCGACACCGGGTGGCCGAGCGACGAGGCGTGGGACGGGCTCGTCGCGGGGGTCAGGGAAACGGGTCACGAGGTCAGTGACGTCGTGGCGGTCCTTGTCACGCACTTCCACGCCGACCACTTCGGCCTCGCGGCCCGGGTCCGGGAAGCGTCCGGCGCCTGGATCGGCATGCACGAGGCCGACGCGCGCGCCATCGGCAGGTACCCCACGGTCGGGGACTTCGCCGTGGCCGACCGGGCCTGGCTGGCCCGCCGGGGAGTCCCCGCCGGCGAGATCAGGGGCATGCTTCCCGCTGAGCACGTCCACTCGCGGCGGCGCGTCTATCCCGACGTCATGATCGAGGACGGGGCCCGCCCGCTCGGCGACGGCACTCCGCTGCGGGCGATCTGGACCCCGGGCCACACGCCCGGCCACCTGTGCTTCGCGGACGAGCGGTACAACGTGCTGCTGACCGGCGACCACGTGCTGCCGCGAATCAGCCCGAACATCAGCCCGTCGCCGGCGAACGCCGACGACATCCTCGGCACCTTCTTGCGCTCGCTGGCGGAGCTGGCCGGATCCGACCCGGATGAAGTGCTCCCCGCCCACGAGTACCGGTTCACCGGCCTCGAGGCACGGGTCCGCCAGCTGCACGACCACCACCGCGCCCGGCTGCGCGAGGTCCTCGCGGTCGTCGCGGCCGCGGCGGGCTGCTCGACCGCCGAGGTGGCCGAGCGCCTCACCTGGTCGCGGCCGTGGGAGCAGGCCCGGGGCATGGTCCGCCGGTCCGCGATCGGCGAGACCTACGCGCACCTGGTGTACCTGGACCGCCGCGGACTGATCGCCAACGACGGCGCCGGGGCCAACGGCACGGGCGGCGCCGACCGCTGGCGGCTGCTCGGCCCCGTGTCCGCGGCAGCCGACCTCATCGCGAGTGTGAGCTCAGCGGACCGAGACCCGCCCGCGGACGCGCCTTGACCGGACCGCTCGATGGCATCGCGGTGGTCGAGCTCGGCGTGGTCATCGCCGGGCCGGCCGCGGCGGCGGTGCTGGGCGACTGGGGGGCGTCGGTCATCAAGATCGAGCCGCCGGACGGCGACCCGCAGCGGGGCAACCCCAACACGTCGTACTTCCAGCTGGACAACCGCGGCAAGCGCAGCATGTGCCTGGACCTCAAGACGGAGGCCGGGCGCGCGATCGCGCTGCGGCTCATCGGCGAGGCCGACGTGTTCGTCACCAACCTCAGGACCTCGGCGCTGACCAGGCTCGGACTCGACTACGCGACGCTGGCCCCGCGGTTCCCGCGGCTCGTGTACGCGGCGATCAGCGGATACGGCGATACCGGGCCGGCGGCCGGCAAGGCGGGCTATGACATCGGGGCGTACTGGTCCCGGTCGGGGATGGCCCTCGCCCTGGCCCCGGACGGGACGGACCCGCCCGTGTCCCGGCCCGGCCAGGGTGACCACCCGACCGGCCTGGCCGCGGCGGCCGGAATCGCCGCCGCGCTGTACAGCCGCGAGCGGACCGGGGCCGGGCAGCTCGTGTCCACTTCGCTGATCCGTTCCGGCGCCTACGCCATCGGCTCCGACCTGGTCAGCGCCGCCCATCACATGCGCAGCGTCCCGGTGGCCCCGCGGATGATGTTCAACCCGCTGCTCGCCGTCTACCGGTCCGGTGACGGCCACTGGTTCTGCCTGCTCGGCGTGCAGCCGCTGCGGCATCTCCCCGCGGTCAGCCGCGCGATCGGCCGCCCCGATCTCGCGGACGATCCCCGGTTCGCCGACCTGCGGTCCGTGATCAAGAACCGGCAGGCCCTGCTTAGCATCCTCGATGAAGCGTTCGCCCGTCATCCGATGGAGCACTGGGCGCGCCGCTTCGCCGCGGAAGACGTCTGGTGGGACCCGGTCCAGAGCGCGGAACAGGCGCTGGCCGACCCGCTCGTACGGGCTGCGGGGGTGCTGCGCGATGTCGAGGGCGGCGAGCTTCAGACGATCGCGACGCCGGTCGACTTCTCGGCGATGGCGGACCATCCCGCGCCGCGAGCCCCCGAGGCGGGTGAGCACACCGAGCAGATCCTGCTGGAAAACGGTTACGACTGGGACGCTATCGGCACACTCAAGACACAAGGCGTTATCCCCTAGTTAAGGAGGGCCAGCAGTGGACCACAGAGACGTGGCCGGGCTCGTGCTGCGCGGAGTGATCGGCGGAACGATGGTGGCCCACGGCGTCCGGCACGGCCGGACGCTCGAGGGCACGGCCCGCTGGTTCTCCTCGATCGGTTTCCGGCAGCCGGAGGTACAGGCCAAGGCCAGCGCGGTCGTGGAGGTCGGCGCGGGCACCGCCGTGCTCGCCGGGGCGGCGACTCCGCTCGCCGCCGCCGCGGTCGTGGGCACGCTCACGGTGGCGGCCCGTTCGGTGCATCTCCCCAACGGGTTCTTCATCACCCGCGAGGGCTACGAGTACGTCCTCAACCTGAGCGCGGCCTCGGTCGCCCTCGCCGCCATCGGCCCGGGCCGGCTCAGCGTCGACCACGCGCTGGGCATCGACAGGCGGCTGACCCCGCTCCAGGGCGCCGCGATCGCCGCCGGAGTCGGCTTGGCGGCCGCGGCGGCCCAGCTCGCGGTCTTCTGGCGCCGCCCTAAGCCGCGGCCCGCCGACGAGGAACAGTGATAGCGGACCCTGTCGACGTGACCGTCACGCACGACCAGGGTCCGCGGCCCTTGTCCGGGCGGCGGGCCCTGGTGACCGGCGGCGGCCGCGGGGTCGGCGGGGCGATCGCGCGCGCCCTCGCGACGGCCGGCGCGGACGTCGCGATCACCTACGTCCGCGACGAGCAGCAGGCGGCGGCCACGGTCGCCGCGATCGAGGACCGTGGCGGCAAGGGGCGCGCCTACCGGGGATCGGTGGCCGACCCGGCGGACAACAAAGCGGTGGTCGAGGCCGCCGTCGCGGACCTCGGCGGCCTGGACCTGCTGGTCAGCAACGCCGGGGTCGCCAGCCGGGGCCGGACCGTGGCCGACACGGACCCCGCCGAACTCGAGCAGGTGCTCCGGGTCCACGCGCTCGGCCCGCACGAACTGTGCCGGCTCGCGCTGCCGCACCTGCGCCGCGGCCCGCGTTCCGACATCGTGTTCATCTCCAGCATCGGCACCCGGCGGTTCAGGCCCGGCGGAGCGCCCTACGCGATGGGAAAGTCCGCCCAGGAGGCGCTGGCGCACACCCTCGCCCGCGAGGAGCGCGCGCACGGCGTGCGGGTAAACATCGTCGCTCCCGGGCTGGTGGACACCGAGATGGGAGTCCGGCTGATCCGTGCGACCGAAGGCAAGGACAACATCCGCGAGCTGGACGCGAGCTCGCCGTTCGGCCACGTGTGCTCGCCGGCCGAGGTGGCGGAAACCGTGCTGTTCCTGGTGACCGCCGGCTACGTGAACGACCAGCGGATCACCGTCGACGGAGGAACGTTCTGAGATGACGACACTGGTCCCGCCCGTCGTCCGGCTGCCGGACGAGACCCGGGCGCTGCGCGCCGAAGTGCGCGCGTTCCTCCGCGAGGAAGTGGCCGCGGGCGGGTTCATCCCGTGCTGCGACGCCTGGCACGCGGGCTGGGACGCGGCCTTCACGAGGCGTCTCGCCGCCCGCGGCTGGGTCGGCATGACGATCCCCGCCGGCTACGGCGGGCACGGCAAGTCGGCTCTCGACCGGTACGTGGTGACCGAGGAACTGCTCGCGGCGGGCGCGCCGGTGGCCGCGCACTGGATAGCAGACCGGCAGACCGCGCCGTCCCTGCTCCGCTACGGGACCGAAGAGCAGAAGCAGCGGTACCTGCCGGGCATCGCGCGCGGTGAGTGCTACGTGGCGCTCGGCTTGTCCGAGCCGGACGCCGGTTCCGACCTGGCGGGCGTCCGGACGAGGGCCGCGCAGGTGACGGGCGGCTGGGAACTGACCGGCACCAAGGTCTGGACGTCGGGCGCGCACCGCGCGCACGTGATCGTGGTGCTAGCCCGCAGCGGCCCGCCCGACGGCCGCGACCGGCGCGCCGGGCTGTCCCAGTTCATCGTCAACCTGCCCGATCCGGCGGTCCGGATCCGCCCGATCCGGCTGCTGTCAGGCGAGCACCATTTCAACGAGGTCGTCCTTGACGGCGTGTTCGTCCCTGACGACATGGTGCTCGGCGAGCCGGGCGAGGGCTGGCGGCAGGTGACCGCGGAGCTGGCGTTCGAGCGCAGCGGGCCGGAGCGTTTCCTGTCCACGTTCCCGCTGCTCGACAGCCTCGTCAGGTACCTGGCCGACCAGCCGGCCGGATCGGGGGACGGTCGCGCGGCCGAGGCGGTGCTCGGCGAGACGGTCGCCCGGGTGTGGACGCTGCGCCAGATGTCGCTGGCCGTGGCCGGCGCGCTGGCGCGCGGCGAGGCGCCGGAGGTGGCGGCCGCGCTGGTGAAAGACCTCGGCACCCGGCTGGAGAACGAGGTCATCGACGTCGCCAGGCAGCTCGCCCGGGTGGAGGCCGCGCCGTCGGCGCCGGGCCTGCCCGGGCTGCTGGCCGGAGCGGTCATGCATTCACCGGGATTCACGCTGCGCGGCGGAACCAACGAGATCCTCCGCGGCGTGGTGGCACGAGCGCTGGGACTGCGATGAACACGACGAACGACAGCGGGATGACAGAGGTCATGAACGGCGCGGACGGCGGCGAGCTGAAGCTGCTCGCCGACACCTGCGCCGCACTGTTCGGCGACCACCGGGACGAGGGTGCCGGGCCGTGGGACGAGCGGCTCTGGCAAGCCCTGGAGCAGGCGGGTCTCCCGCTTATCGCGGTCCCGGAGGCCGCCGGCGGCTCTGGCGGGTCGCTGGAGCAGGCGGCGGTGGTGCTGAGCTCGGCGGGGGAGCACGCGGGCCGGGTGCCGCTCGCCGAGACCGCCCTGCTCGGCGGCTGGCTGCTGGCCGAGGCGGGCCTGCCGATCCCGGCCGGACCGCTCGTGGCGGTGGCGGGCGCGGAGGCCGACGCGGTCCGGGTTTCTCGGGTGTCCGGCGGCTGGCAGGTGCGCGGACGGCTGTCCCGGGTCGGCTGGGGCCGCGTCGCCGCGCGCGTCGTCGTCCTCGCGATGGCGGATGGCGGCGAAGTCGCGGTCGCCCTCGGCCCGGACGACGTGACCGTCGACCCGGGAAGCAACGTCGCCGGCGAGCCCCGCGATGATCTCACCGTCGACACCGTGGTGGAGCGCGCCGCGGCGGCCGTGGTCGAGGACGGCACTGGCGTGGTGCTGCGCCACCGGGCCGCGCTGGCGCGCGTGCTGCTGATCGCGGGCGCCATGCGCCGGGCGCTCGACCTGACGATCCGCTACGCGACCGAACGGGAGCAGTTCGGCCGCCGCCTCAGCAAGTTCCAGGTGATCCAGCAGCAGATCGCCGAGCTGGCCGCTGAGGCCGCGGCCGTCCGGGCAGCGGCCGACGCCGCGCTGTACCGCTGCGCCGGTGACGGCTTCCCGGATCCCGGCGCGTCGTTCGCGGTGGCCGCCGCCAAGGTGCAGGCGGCCCGCGGGGCCACGGTCGCGACGCGCATCGCCCACCAGGTGCACGGCGCGATCGGGTTCACCGAGGAGCACTCGCTGCGGCTGGCCACGACCCGGCTGTGGGCATGGCGCGACGAGGCGGGCAGCCCGGCGGACTGGGCGGCCGGACTGGGCCGTCACGTCCTGGCGGGCGACGGCCAGCTGTGGAACACGCTCACCGGGGACCGCTAGCGATCCCTTCCGTCCTGCCCCGCCTCATGGACGAACTCCTTAAAAAAATTTAACCTATTGTCTGATAGCCCTGGCGGCCACCGGGAGAAGCAATGAAGCGCAGCACGGACCGCATGTTGTCCAGCCACATCGGCAGCCTGCCGAGAACACAAGAGGCTCTGGCCGTGCTGGCCGCCCGCAACCGGGGTGAGGACGTCACCGACGACGTGTTCGAGGCGACCATCGCCGCCGCGGTCGCCGGCACGGTGCGGCAGCAGGCGCAGGCCGGGATCACGGTCGTCAACGACGGTGAGCAAAGTAAATGGGCCTACATGGCGTACGTGAGCGACCGGCTGGAAGGCTTCGAGCTGCGGGCCCTGGCCAGGGACCTCGCCGCCGCGCGCGGCTCGCTGGCGGCCGAGGCGGCGGACTTCCCCGCTCACTACGAGCACTGGTCCTACGGAGCCGGGGCCGCGTCCTTGCGGGCCCACGTGTGCACCGGCCCTGTCTCCTACCGGGGCATGGACGAAGTCGACCGGGACATCGCCAACCTCAAGGCGACCGCGGACGCGGCCGGGCAGTCCGGCGTGAACGACCTGTTCATGACGGCCATCTCACCGGGCATGGTCTGGGGCCAGACGCCCAATGAGTATTACCCGGACGACGACAGCTACCGGCACGCGATCTGCGACGTGCTCGCCGAGGAGTACGCTCGCATCGCCTCGGCCGGCATCGTGGTGCAGATCGATTGCCCCGACCTTGGCATCCCGCTGCGGGCGGCGCCGGGACTGAGCCTGGCCGACTACCGGGGCGTGCTGCAGAGCAACATCGAGGGCCTCAACTACGCCACCAGGAACATCGACCCCGACATGATGCGGATCCACGTCTGTTACGGAGCCGACGAGGCACCCCATCATCGTGATCCGGAACTGGCCGACATCGTCGACCTCCTGCTCACGGCCCGTCCGCACGGACTGACGCTGGTGGGCGCCAATGGCCGCCACGAACACGAGTGGAAGGTATGGGAGGACGTGGAGTTGCCGGAAGGCAAGGTGATCATGCCGGGCGTGATCGACTCCACCACCAACATCATCGAGCACCCCGATCTCGTCGCTGATCGCATCATCCGGTACGCCGAGGTGCTCGGCCGCGAGAACCTGATCGCGGGCGTGGACTGCGGGCTGGCCACGATCTCCGGGGTGGACCAGGTCGACCCCGAGATCGCCTGGGCCAAGCTGGCCTCGCTCGGCGAAGGCGCCCGCCGGGCCACCGCCGTTCTCTGGGGACGCCAGCCCTAGATGCCCCAGTCACGGAACACGTCGTCCGCGTCGGCCCCCGGCTTGGGCGGGCCGGCGGGGACACCAGGCGCGGTCCGGGAGAACCGCGGCGCGGGAGCGGCCTGGCGCACCCCGTCGATCTCGATGATCGTTTCCCGCCCGGAGATGTGCGGGTGTCCTGGCGCCTCGCCGAAGGACAGCACGGGCGTCACGCAGGCGTCCCGGTCCGCGAACACCGCGGCCCACTCGTCCCTGGTCCGGCTGGCGAACGCGCCGGTGAACGCGGCGCGCAGCACGGGCCAGCCGGCCTCGTCGTCCTGCGCCGGGAGCGTGCCGGGGTCCAGCCCGAGCCCGTCGACCAGCTCGGCGTAGAACTGCGGCTCGAGCGCCCCGACCGCGACGTAGCGCCCGTCGGAGCACCGGTACGTGTCATAGAACGGCGCGCCGGTGTCCAGCCGGTTCGAGGCTGGCTCGTCCCGCCAGGCGCCCGCCCCCAGCATCGACCAGGTCATCTGCAGCAAGAGGCTGGCGCCGTCCACCATCGCCACGTCGATGACCTGCCCCTCGCCGGAGCGCTCGCGCTCCCACAGGGCGGCGAGAATCCCGGCGACGCAGAGCATCGAGCCGCCGCCGAAATCGCCGACCAGGTTCAGCGGCGGTGTCGGCCGCGCGCCCTTGGTGCCGATCGCGTGCAGCGCGCCGGTCAGCGAGATGTAGTTGATGTCGTGGCCGGCCCGCGCGGCGAACGGGCCCTGCTGCCCCCACCCGGTCATCCTTGTGTAGACCAGGCGCGGGTTGCGCTCGCGGAGCGTGTCCGGGCCGACGCCGAGCCGTTCGGCGACCCCAGGGCGCAGCCCCTCGATCAGCACGTCGGCCCGGTCGCTCAGCTTCGCCACCAGCTCCTGCCCGGCGGGCGCCTTGAGGTCGGCGGTCACGGAACGCCGTCCGCGCAGCAGGTGGTCCCGCTGCCCGGCGAGGCCCGCGGCCGCCTGCGGCCGTTCCACGCGGACCACGTCCGCGCCGAGGTCGGCGAGGATCATGGCCGCGTGCGGACCCGGGCCGATCCCGGCAAGTTCGACCACCCGCAGCCCGGTCAGCGGTCCCGCCATGTGAGCCTCCTGTTCACACTGAGGGATTGGTTGAGTGCTGCCCCGTCTTAGCCTGTCCGCCGCGGGCCAGCGCGCGCTAGCGCGGGGCCATCCGGATCGCGCCGTCGAGACGGATCGTCTCGCCGTTCAGCATGGGGTTCTCGACGATGTAGGCGGCCAGCGACGCGTACTCGGCGGGGTCGCCGAGCCGGGACGGGTGCGGTACCTGCGCGGCCAGCGACTTGACCGCGTCGTCCGAGAGCGTGCTGAACAGCGGCGTGCCGAACAGGCCCGGCGCGATCGTCACCACGCGGATCTTGAGGCTCGCGAGGTCGCGCGCGATCGGCAGCGTCATGCCGACGATGCCGCCCTTGGACGCGGAATAGGCCGCCTGCCCGACCTGCCCGTCGAACGCCGCGACCGACGCGGTGTTCACGATCACGCCGCGCTCGCCGTCCACCTCGCCGGCCTGGCTGATCCGCTCGGCGGCCAGCCGGATGACGTTGAACGTGCCGATCAGGTTGACGGTCACCACTCTGGTGAAGTCGCCGAGCGGGAACGGGCCGTTCTTGCCGACGGTCTTGATGGCGTTGCCGATCCCGGCGCAGTTGACCGCGACCCGCAGCGGGCCGAGCTCGCTCGCCGTCGCCACCGCCGCCGCCACGTCGTCGGCGCTGGTCACGTCCCCGGCGGAGAAGCCGACCCCGTCGCCGAGTTCCTTGGCGATCGCGTCTCCCCGGGACGACGGGAGGTCGAGGATGACGACGCTCGCGCCTCGTTCGCGCAGCTTGCGGACGGTTGCCAGGCCCAGCCCCGAGGCGCCGCCGGTGACGAGGGCAGTGCTGCCGGCTATCTCCATGCCGATCTCCTTGGTGTGCGTGGTGTCAGCGCTATCCTATCCAGCCGCCGTCAAAAAGAGTACACTGTATGCGGTGACCACGGCACAGTCCCCTGACCCGGGACCCCCTGAGACCGGCCCGGCGGGCCTGGGTGACCTCGAGCGCGTCCGGCGTTTCCTCGGGGCGACCGCGGGGCCGCTTCGGGCGGAACT
>Ga0335075_10008763_pt1 | contig 15490 bp, 14 predicted proteins | sample Lox_Sample_24_FD_206723 | JGI IMG/M metagenome (GOLD analysis project Ga0335075, IMG submission 206723) | Soil microbial communities from Loxahatchee National Wildlife Refuge, Florida, United States - Lox_Sample_2.4 | ecosystem: Environmental > Terrestrial > Soil > Wetlands | place: USA... | reverse complement strand
CGGCCGAACCGTCCGGATCTCGAATCCCGACCGTGTCTACTTCTCCGCGCGCGGCGAGACGAAGCTGGACCTCGTCAACTACTACGTGAGCGTCGGCGACGGGATCGTGCGCGCTCTGCGCGAGCGACCGTGCATGCTCCATCGCTTTCCCAAGGGCACCGACGAGAAGAAGGTCCACCAGAAGCGGATTCCCCAGGGCGCCCCGGACTGGCTACAGACCGTCCACGTCACCTTCCCGCGCTTCAACCGGACCGCGGACGAGCTGTGCGTGACCGAGCTCGCGTCGGTGGTCTGGGCGGTGCAGATGTCGACGGTCGAGTTCCATCCATGGAATTCGCGCCGCGGGCACGTCGAGACCCCGGATGAGTGGCGGATCGATCTCGACCCGATGGAGGACTGCCCGCTCGAGCGCGTCAAGCGGGTCGCCCACATCGCCCGCGAGGTGCTCGACGAGCTCGGCGCGGTCGGCTGGCCCAAGACGTCCGGCGGTTCAGGGATCCACATCTACGTCCGGATCGCGCCTGAGCACGGATTCGGGGACGTCCGCCGCGCCGCACTGGCGTTCGCCCGTGAGGTCGAACGGCGCGCGCCCGGAGAGGCGACGACGACGTGGTGGCGCAAGGACCGGGACCCCCGCACCGTGTTCGTCGACTTCAATCAGAACGCGCGGGATCACACGATCGCGAGCGCGTACTCCGTCCGCGGCTTCCCCGACGCGACGGTCTCGGCACCGTTCGCCTGGGACGAGCTCGACGACGTCGAGCCGCGAGAGCTCACGATCGCGACGATGGGTGCGCGCTTCGCCGAACGCGGAGATCTCCACGCGGGCATCGACGACGCGGTCTACTCGATCGAACCGTTGCTGGAGTGGGCCGACCGCGACGACGTCGAGCTGCCCGGCGACGAGGACGAGGAGTGATCGAGGGCGACGGCGAGCCGCGGTTCGTCGACCCGATCCGAGCCGAGATCACGGTCGCGGGAGCCGGCGAAGGTCCGCTCGCCGGCACGACCGTCACGGTCAAGGACGTCATCGACGTGGCCGGGGTGGCGACCGGTGCGGGCAATCCCGATTGGCTCGCGCACGCACCCATCGCCTCCGCTCACGCCACGGCCGTCCGACGCCTGCTCGACGCCGGCGCCACCGTGTTCGGCAAGGCGATCACCGAGGAGTTCGCGTTCAGCATGCGCGGGGTCAACATGCACTACGGGGTCCCGCGCAACCCGGCTGCCCCCGGCCGAGTGCCCGGCGGCTCCTCGTCCGGGTCCGCGTCCGCCGTCGCGCTCGGGATCACCGACCTCGGGCTCGGGACCGACACGGGCGGCTCGATCCGGGTGCCCGCGTCCTACTGCGGCGTGTACGGCCTGCGCTCGACGCATGGTCGGGTCCCGACGGACGGGATCGTCGCACTTGCGCCGTCGTTCGACACCTGCGGAGTCCTCGCCCGCAACGGCGAGTTGCTGCGTCGCGCCGGGCGTGCGTTGCTTGGCGCGACCGCACCTGAGCCCGAGCCGCCATCCGAACTGATCGTGGCGGGCGATCTGCTCGAGCTGGCCGACCGCGAGGCCGCGGACTCGGTCCGAGCTGCGGCGGGGGTGCTCGCGCAACGACTGGGAGCGTCGATGAGCGAGCGCGCGGTTCTCGGGAAGACGCCGCCGAGCGACCTCGCCGATGCCTTCCGCGAGCACCAGCTGCGTGAGATCTGGGCGGCACACGGCGCGTTCATCTCTGCTGCCCGCCCCCGGATGGACCCCGAGATCGCCGAACGGTTCGAGAGCGCGAAAGCGTTGGCCGCGTGGAGAGATGCGGGTGCACCCTCACCCTCAGGTTCAGGCTTGGACTTCACCTCTGCGCGGCGGATCACGCGTGAGCTCCTTGACGCGCTGCCACCCGGAGCCGTGATCGTCCTGCCGAGCGCGCCCGCGGGCGCCACGACACCCGCCGAGCCGGCGGACACCCGCGCCCGGCTGCTCTCGCTGACCTGCCTCGCCGGACTCGCCGGCGCACCCCAGGTCAGCCTGCCGCTCTGCCGTGCAGCGGGACTCCCGCTCGGGCTCGGCCTGCTTGCCCGGCCGGGCGAGGACGAGACGCTGCTCGCGGCGGCCGCCCGCAGCGGCTGAGCGTGCCTCGTTTGTCGCGCGACCACGCCCGGGTAGGCAAGCCATCAGAACACTGCCGCCCGACACACGAGAGGAGCCGAGATGGCCGAAACGACGAAAGCGAGCACCCCGAAATCCGAAGGATCGAGCGGGACCGGGCGGCTGGAGACCGAGCGCGGGACCACGTCGATCGCCGAGGTCGTCGTCACCAAGGTCGCCGGGATCGCCGCTCGGGAGGTGACCGGCGTGCATCGGCTCGGCAATGCCGTCTCACGGGCGCTGGGGGCCGTCACCCAGCGGCTCCAGGTCGGCGACGCCAGTACCCAGGGCGTCAATGTCGAGGTGACCGAGTCCGACGCCCGCGTCTGGATGAGCGTCATCATCGACTACGGCGAATCGATCCCCGAGGTCGCCCAGGCGATCAGGGACAACGTGGTGCGGCGCATCGAGGCGACGACCGGCCTGCACTGCGCTGCGGTCGACATCGCGGTCACCGATCTGTACTTCCCCGGTGACGACGACGAGCCCACCCCCGCCGCGCCGAGCGCCTGACGGTCCGCACATGGAGCGGCCCGCGCACGGCGAGCCATCCCCGCGGCTGGTGCTCGCGGCGCTCGTCCATGACACGGCGCTCGCGGTCGATGGCGTGGTCGCACTCGACACGGGCCCCGGCGGTCTGTTCGTGACCGCCGGCGGCGGCGAGCGGGTGCCAGGCGTGCGCTGTCTCGCGGCACCCGAGGGCGGCTACGACGTCTCGCTGCGACTCGTCTGCCGGCTCGTGCCGCTGCCTGCGCTCGCCGAGCGGGTCCGCGCGGCCGTGGTCACCGCGGCGACGAGCGCCGGCCTGAACGCGGAGACGGTGACGATCACCGTCGCAGACGTCGTCGACGAGCCCGCGTGATGCTGCTGCTCAAGGTCCTCGCCCGTCTCGTGGAGTTGCTGCTGATGGCGGCGATCGCGCTCATCGGGCTCGGCGTCGGGCTCTACTGCTTCTCGCTGCTCATCTCGCTCGGCTCCGCGCGCCCCGACCGGTTGCTGCACCTGCCCGTTGTGCGGGCCCGCGTCGGGCACTTCCTGGCCCAGCTCGCGGCGCCCGGGCCGACCGCGACCCTCGCCATGCTCGGCGGCGTCGCAGCCGTCGTGGTCGGGCTGGGACTGCTGGCGGGCGTTTTGGGGTCACGTCGTGAACGGCTGCTGCAGGTCGAGGACGGCGTGGAGGGCAGCGGCGGGCTGTACGCGCGCCAGCGGACCATCAGCCAGATGGTGCGCGCCGAGACCGCGCTCGCGCTGGGCGTCACCGCGGTCAAGCGCCCGAAGGTTCGGCTGGCGCGCAGCGGCCGCAACGGCCATGTCAAGGTGCTCGCCCATCGCGGCGCCGACCCCGACCCGGGAACGGTCGACAGTGCCGTCCACGACCGGGTCGACCCCGTACTCGAGCCGCTCGGCCTGCGCGGGGAGATCCGCGTCCGTCTCGAGGAGCCTCGCGCCGCCAAGGACGCGTCGTGATCCGCCAGCGGATCAACCTGCGACGCCGCACGGGGGCGTTTCTCGTCCGCAGCCTGACGATCGCGCTCGCCCTCGCGCTCATCTACGGCGGCGTGCTCACCGTCCTGCTCGCACTCAAGCTGCGCGGCCTCGGTCCGGTGCAGATCAACCGGATCAGCGGATACCGCACCGCGGATCACTGGCTCGCGGGCCTGCATCGAGGAGATTTCACGACCGCCCACGCGCTGATCGCGGGGTTCGGTGGCCTGCTCGTCTTCCTGTTCTTCTCGGTGCTCACCGTACGCGCCCTGCCGCGTCCGTACCTCGCCCGCACCGAGATCGGCTTCCCGGTGCAGGACCGCGGCGCGACCGTGGTGCGCCCGCGGGCGATCGAGCGGATCGCCGAGGTGGCGGCGCAGGGAAACCAGCACGTGGTCGGGGCCACCGGCCGCCTCGGCGACGGAGAGCTCAACGTCGACATCGGCATCGACACCGCCCCGGCCGCGGCCGAGACGCTCAGCGACGTCCGCGCGCGCGTGCGTGATCAGCTCGGGCGACACGATCTTCCGCCCATGCCAGTCCACGTGACACTCACCGGTTACGAACCATGACCATCCAGAAGGGATCCCCATGACCTCTCAACAGTTCGCCGCCCTGCTCGGCTTCCTGTTCGTCGCCGCGTGGGCGGCACTCGGCTTCGGCGACGCCGTCCTGTGCCTGATCGGCGCGGGCGTGTTCATGCTCGCCAGCGCCTTCTACCGCGGCGAGCTCGATCTCGCCGCGCTCCAGGAGCGCGCCTCCGGGTACCGTTCGACACGCAGATGAGCCGCGCCCTGATCATCGTTGACGTTCAACGGGACTTCCTCCCCGGCGGAGCGCTGGGCGTCCCCGACGGCGACCAGGTGATCGGCCGCATCAACGAGCTGCTGCGCGACGGCGGCTTCGACGTCGTGCTCGCCACTCGCGACTGGCACCCCCCGGATCACTCCTCCTTCAGTGCCGAAGGGGGCCCGTGGCCTCCCCACTGCGTCCAGGGGACGCCGGGCGCCGAGATCTCACCGGAGCTCGACCACCGGCGAATCGACGCCGTCGTGAACAAGGGCGCCTCCCGCGAGGGCGAGGGCTACTCCGGCTTCGAGACCGGCGAGCTCGGAAACCTGCTGCGGACCGAGCGCGTCACCGCGGTGACGGTGACCGGCCTCGCCACCGACTACTGCGTGGCGGCGACCGCCCGCGACGCCCTGAAGGAGGGATTCCTCGTCACCATCGACAGCGCCGGCGTGCGCGGGATCGATGGGGAGGGCTCCGAGAAGGCGCTCGCCGAGCTCGAGGGCTCGGGGGCCGTCATCACCGGCTGATCCGGCCACGGGGGCCGCTCGGCCGTCCGGGCCGCTGGGTCACCCGGTCCGCTCAGCCGTCCGGGCCGCCGGGTCACCCGGTCCGCTCAGCCGTCCAGGCCGCCGGGTCACCCGGTCCGCTCAGCCGGTCCCGAGCAGCTCGGCGATCGCGGCCTCCCAGCGCGCCAGCGCCGCCTCCACCGGACCCTGGCCGTTGGACGGAAGCCAGTGGACGACGCGCGTCATCCCGAGGCGCTCGCAGCGCTCCAGCACCGCCGGGTCGGCCGGCACGCCCATCGCCATCACGTCGATCGGCCGATCGGCGCGGCTGTGCAGCTCGGCGATGCGATCCTCGGCGTCGTCCACGACCTCGCCCCAATTGGGGAACCAGGCATCCCCGAACGCGAGCACGCGGTCCAGCACGGTCGGTCCGCCGCCGCCGACGAGTACCGGCGGGTGCGGGCGCTGCGCGGGCTTCGGCCACTGCCAGATCTCGTCGAAGTCGACGAACTCGCCGTGGTAGCTGGCCGTGTCGTTCGTCCAGATCTCCTTCATCGCCTCCACCCGCTCGGCGACGAGCCGCATCCGGGTCCGGGGGTCGGTCCCGTGGTTGCGCATCTCTTCGCGGTTCCAGCCCGCACCGACGCCGAACTCGAACCGCCCGCCGGACAGGTCGTCGAGCGAGGAGACGAGCTTGGCGGTCGTGATCGGATCGCGCTCGTTCACCAGGCAGATGCCGGTGCCGATCCGCAGCCGGCTGGTCACCACAGCGGCGGCGGTGAGCGCGACGAACGGGTCGTAGGTGTGGTTGTACTTCCGCGGGAGCTCGCCCCCGGGATACGGGGTCGCCCGCGACGCCGGGGTGTGACTGTGTTCGGCGACGAACAGCGACTCCTGGCCGTGCTCCTCGATCATCTGTGCGAGCGCGGCGGGGCCCATCGCGTCATGCGTCGGGAAGTAGCCGATTCCGAAGTCCATGGGCGGCGAGTCTATGAGCGCGCCACGGCGAGCTCGGCCGGCTCTGCCGCGGTCGCGCCGAACTCGCGCCAGTCACGGAACGACAGGGCGGCGAGCACGGTGGCCGCGACCGAGGCCGCTGACAGCGGGAAGAACACCGCGGCGCCCAGACCGCGCACGATGACGCCGCCGAGCAGCACCGAGACGGGGAAGATCCCGAGCGAACCGAGCATCAGGAACCCCATCAGCCGCCCGAGCATCTGTGGCGGCGCCCAGCGTTGGAAGGCGGTGATCGTGAGCACGTTGGAGAAGCCGTTGAGCAGGCCGAAGCACGCGAGCATCGCCGCCGCCGGAACGGTCCCCCCGAGGTAGGGGACGAATGCCGTGAACAGGCACTGGCTGAAGAAGCCCCAGCTGCCGATCAGGGCGGGACGCCGGAAGCTCGGCGCCCGGCCCGCGAGGATCGTCCCCACCAGCGCACCGGCCCCGATCGCCGCCACGAGCAGGCCGTAGCCGCCGGCGCCGGCGTGGAACCGCCCATGGGCGAGCGCGGGCAGCGCGACCTCGGATTCGCCGCCCGCACTGAGATTGGCCACGAGCGTGATCGCGAAGATCAGCCGCAGCACCCGCTCGGCGCGGATCACCTGCCACAGGGTCGGCGCCTCTGAGGCGACCGCGGCGCTGGTGCCGGTCCTGGCGGACGAAGCGTGCCCGATTGGTCCCAGGAGCCGAACGCCGAGGAGCGTGAGCGCCGAGACGACGTACGTCGCCCCGTCGACCGCGAACGCCGGCGCCGCGCCGACTGCGGCCACCACCACGCCACCGAGCGCGGGGCCGACGAACGTGGCGAGCTGGGTCCAGCCCGAGGACAGTGCGTTCCCTGCCTGCAGGTCGTCGTCGGGCAGCAGCGCCGGGATGATCGCCATCGAGCCCGGCATGAACAGGCCGCCGCCCACGCCGAGGAGCACCGCGATCGGCGCGAGCAGCGTGAGACTCGGCGGCCGCGTGGCGACGACGACAACCAGCGCGGCACTCACCGCCGCCCGCCCCGCGTCGGCGCCCATCATCACGGTCCACGGCCGCAGGCGGTCGCTCAGCGCTCCGCCGACAAGCAACGCGCCCGTACGCGCGACCCCGTAGCAGGCGAGCACGGCGCCGAGCAGCAGCGCACCGCCATGATGGGAGAGCACGTACCACGGCAGCGCGACCGTGTAGAAGAGGTCGCCGATGTTGGAGGTGAGCTGACCGAACGCCAGCAGCCGGAACGCTCGGTGGCGCAGCGGGGCGAACGCGCGGGACATGCGATCAGCCGCGCTTGGACGGGGGCGCGATCGGGTGACCGAGCATGAGCAGCTCGACCGGCAGCGCGCCGGGTGGCCGCGCCGACGGATCCTCGATGCGCTCGTAGAGGCCGGGGATCACGTCCCGCAAACGCTCGCCGAGCGCGCTGAGCTCCTCGGACGTCATCCAGACCAGCGACTGTGAATCGAGCGCGGCCTCCCGCCACTCGGCCGGGTAGCTGGACCGGGTCTCCTGCCAGACCTGGTAGCGCTCGAGCTGGCGTCCGCGGACGAGCTGATGCAGCGCCCGCGCCGCTATCCGCGTCGCCGCGTCGCCTTCCTCGGTCGAGAAATGCAGGCCGAGCTCGGTCATCCGCCACGGCCGCCTGCGTCCATGACCGCCGCCGGCCTCCTCGACGAACCCGAACCGCTGCAGCTGGCGCAGGTGGAACGAGCAGCTCGACGGCGACTCGCCGACATGCTCAGCGGCCTCGGTTGCGGTCATCGCGCCGCGGATGACAAGCGTCTCCAGCAGCGCGATCCGGGTCGGGTGCGCGAGCGCGCGCAGCGTGTCCAGGTCGGAGATCCGTCGCGGCCGGCGCCGCCGGGAGCCCGACCCGGTCGCCTCGGTCAGTTCGCCGTCGTCATCGCTCATGGGCTATTGAAAGTACTCTTTCGAAACTGCCCTGTCAAAAGAATTCTTTCGAGCCGAGCGCCGAGACGCCCCAGGCTTCGAGACGGACTCCCGGGAGCCGGCGCTACACGTCGGGCCAGTCGGCCCCGTCGGCCGACGCGCGCAGCTCGATCTGCTCGAGCGCCACATCGGTACGGCGGTCGGCGACCATCGCCTCGAGTGCATCAAGGACCGACGGGGCCCACACGCGGCGCACGACCGCCGGCTGTCCCCCACCGGGCCGCAGCTCGTACCAATCCAGGGCGACCGGGGCGAGGACGGGATCGCCGGACTCGGTGGTCGCCCGTCCCTCGTACAGCGTGATCTCGGCGCGCCAGCCGTGCGGGCAGAGCTCCCCCATCATCGCCCGGGCGCGGCGCTCGGCACCGATCTCGGACCCGACCCTCCGCCAGCGCCCCAATCGGGCGCGGAGCACGTCACGGCCGCGGTTGGCGAGCGCGCGCACCAAGGGCAGCACCATCGGCAGCAGCAGGGCGCCGGCGGCGGCGCACACCCCGATCAGCACGAGCGGGCTGATCAAGTCACCAGTCCCGTGCGGTCCAGCCTCATAGAGGACAGACGGTGTGACCACGGTGACCTCACGGTACCTCTCGCGCACCGGCTCCGAGCGGTCACCCACCCGAACTGGTCTGGCCGTGGACCACCGCGATCTGTCAGGGTGCGCACATGACCCGACCGACTGTCACCGGCCGCGCTCTCGCGGTCGCCCGAGGCGAGGAGCCCGCCGACGTTTTGATCCGCGGAGGCCGGGTGTTCAGCGCCCCGACCCGAGAGTGGATCGAGACGTCGCTGGCGATCGCTGACGGCGTGATCGCGGGCTGGGGCGACCGGGACGCGCGTGAGGTGCGTGACGTCGACGGCGCCGCGCTCACCCCGGGCTTCATCGACGCCCACATGCACCTGGAGTCGACGAAGCTGTGGATCGACGCGTTCGTCGAGACCGTGCTCCCGCTCGGGACGACCGCCGTCGTCGCTGACCCTCACGAGCTCGCCAACGTGCTCGGGCTGCAGGGAGTGACCGCACTGATGCGCGCGGTCGAGGCGCTGCCGATCACGTTCGCGGTCTATGCGCCGAGCTGTGTCCCGGCCTCGCCGTTCGAGGGCTCGGGCGCCGAGCTGGTGGCCAGCGACATCGTGACGCTGATCGACGAGCACGGCGCCGCCGGGATCGCCGAGGTCATGAACTTCCCCGGCGTCGTCGCGGGCGACCCCGAGATGCTCGCCCGGATCGCCGCCGCCGGACCGCTGCGCGTGGACGGTCATAGCCCGGAGCTGAGCGGTCCCGCGCTGGACGCCTACCTGGCCGCAGGGGTCGAGTCAGATCATGAGGCGACCACAGCCCAGGAGGCACTGGAGAAGAGGCGGAAGGGGATGTGGGTGTTCCTGCGCGAGGGCTCGGCGAGCCGCAACATCCGCGCCCTCGCCCCGACAGTCGTCGCGCACGGCACCGACCACGCAGCGTTCTGCACCGATGACCGTGAGCCGAGCACGCTGCTCGCCGACGGACACGTCAACGACTGCATCCGCATCGCCGTCGAGTCCGGGATCGACGAGCGCGACGCGCTCGTGATGGCGACGGCTCGCCCTGCCGAATACCACGGCCTGCATCGGCTCGGCAGCCTCGGCCCCGGTCATCAGGCCGATGTGCTCGCCTTCGACGCGCTCGGTTCCTGGGTGCCGGCACACCTCTGGCAGGCGGGCCGGATGCTCGTCCGCGACGGTGCGCTGCAACCGGGCGCGGTGCCCACCGCGCCACCCGAACCGCTGCTCTACGGCACGGTGAACATCGGCCGGCATCCAGCTCCCGAGGATCTGGCCCCGCCGGTCGCCGACGGGGCGCGAGTGCGTGCGGTCGGCGTCGAGTCGAACAGCCTCACCACCCGGCACGCGGTGGTCACGGTCGGCTCGGGCGAGGACCTGTGCCGCGCCGCGGTGATCGAGCGCCACCGCGGCTCCGGGCGGGTCGGCAGCGGCTTTGCCACGGGCTTCGGGCTCACCCGCGGCGCGCTCGCCTCGACTGTCGCCCACGACGCCCACAACCTGGTGTGCGTCGGTGCGGACGGCGCCGATATGGCCGCGGCGGCCGCGCGGCTGGCGGAGATCGGCGGCGGTCAGGTGGCGGTGCTGAACGGGCGGGTGCTCGCGGAGGTCTCACTGCCGCTCGCCGGGCTGATGAGCGACCGCCCGGCCGGCGAGGTCGCCACAGCGCTCAGCCAGCTCGGGCGCGCCGCCGCGGAGGAGCTCGGCGTCACCATCGCCGAGCCGTTCATGCAGCTCTCGTTCCTCGCGCTGTCGGTGATCCCGGCGCTGCGGCTCACCGACCACGGCCTCGTCGATGTCGTCGCGTTCGCTCACATAGATGCGCAGATTGCGTGATCTGCCCGCGCGAACGACCGGCCCTCGTGAGATCGTTATTCACATAGTCGTAGCTCGGCGTCAACATATGCCGAGACTGGGGATTCGTGGCGTCAATCGATTTGAGGAGGTACCGGTGAGCGCGACCGTCGATCCGGATGTGGCGGGTGTGGTGACCGGTGGCTCGGTAGCCGACGAGCCGGCGTTCGAGAGCCGGGGGATCGACTACATCCCGCTGGCCGAGCGCAGGGGCAAGCCGACCGACCTCGCCTGGATGTGGGCGGGCGCCCTGTTCAACGTCGAGTACGTCGTCTATGGCGCGCTGATCATGGCATTCGGCCTGCGCTTCTGGCAGGCCGCGCTCGTGATCGTGTTCGGCAACCTCTCCTACCTGATCGCGGGGCTCGGGTCGTTGCAGGGACCGCGCGCGGGAACCGCCGCGTTCACGATCAACCGCGCCCCGTTCGGCCCCAGGGGCGCAAAGCTGATCGCCGGTTTCAACTGGGTGACGCAGGTCGGATTCGAGGTGGAAGGACTCGCGCTCGTGGTGTTCGCCGGCCTCGCCCTGTTCAACAAGGCCGGCGTCGGCTCCTCGACGGGACTGAAGGTCGCGCTGATCATTGCGGCCGCCTGCGTTCAGCTGCTGCTGCCGCTGTTCGGACACCGCGCAATGCTCCGCGTGCTGCGGGCGATGGTGATGCCGTTCGTGATCCTGTTCGTCGTGCTGACGGTCATGTCCATCGGCAAGGTCCATCTGGGCGCCGGACACAACGCGAGCTGGGAAGTGATGTTCGCCGCGCTCGCGGTCATCCTCTCCGCCGGTGGCTACGGCTGGCCGATGAACGCCAACGACTTCAGCCGTTACCTGCCGCCCGACGCGAGTCCGCGACGGATCGTCTGGTCGGTCGCCGCCGGCGGGTATATCCCGTCCACGCTGCTCTCGCTGCTCGGCGCCGCGTTGTTCACGATCCCGGCGGTCGCAACCGGAGAGGGCGGCGCAGCGGCGACGGTCGCAGCCCTGCCTCACACCTTCGCCGGCTGGTTCGTGTGGCCCTACCTGGTGTTCGTCATCGCCCAGCTGTTCGCGATCAACTCGATCGACCTGTACTCCTCGGGCCTGACGCTGCAGGCGATCATCCCGCGGATCAAGCGCTGGCAATGCGTCCTGCTCGACACCTGTGTGGCGAGCGGCCTCACCGCCTGGGCGATCTTCTCGACCGGCTTCAACACGTTCATCTCGGACTTCCTGCTGTTCATCCTCATCTGGATCGCGCCCTGGGTGTCGATCTACCTCGTCGACTACTTCATGCGCAGGGGCCGCTACGACTCGCGCTCGCTGCTCGACACCGGCCCCGGGATCTACTTCCGCCAGGGCGGGGTTCACTGGCCAGGAATCATCGCGATGGCGGTCGGGATGGCGGCAACCGCGTCGTGGCTGAACGCCTATCCCGCGTGGACCAGCCCGCTCACCAATCACACCGGTGGCGCCGACTTCAGCGTGTTCATGGGCGCGCTGTTCGGCGGCGTGGTCTACTGGCTGCTGGCCCGCCGCACGATCCCGGCCGAGGTCGCGCAGACACCGAATCTGCAGGACGAGGACGCCGCCATCGCGGCGATGGCGCCGCCGGCCTGAACCGGCGGCGCGTTGCGCGGCGCTGCCGCGGGAGGGTTCCGTCTGCGCCGATTGTGAGAAATCGTGAATTTTGGGTAGTGTGCGCCTTGCACGGACGCTCACCATTCAGGAGGAACGGTGTACCCCAGGATCGGGTCGGGAGCAGGGATGTGGCGACTCCTCGCCGCGCTCGCGGCGGCCAGCATCACGGGACTGCTCACGCTGGGCAGCGCGCCCGCCCGGGCTGACTGGAGTTCTCCCGCCGCATTCGCGCCCGAGGGCGGCGACGTCAACCCTCCCGCCGTCGCGGCGAACGCGAACGGCGATGCGGCGATCGCCTGGTCGGACCAGGTCGATGATTACAACTCAGTCGTCTATGTCGCGGTGCGGCACGGGGGCGGGAGTTTCTCCGCCCCGATCGAGCTCTCTGGATCCCTGAGCTGGCAGAACACCGACCCGTCGGTCTCCGTCGGACCGGACGGCACAGTCGCTGTTCTCTGGTCCAACGCCGGCGCCAACGCCGAGATCTCGTTCGGGTCGGTGTCAGGCGGATCGTTCTCGGCACCGCGCGAGCTGGGCACATCTCCGGACGATCAGGGCCCCCAATACCCGTACGTCTTCATCGATGACACCGGCGGTGTGTTCGCGGCCTGGACCGAGGACAACACGCTCTACTCCACCTCCAGGGCCGCCGGCGCATCGTCGTTCGGCCCCGTCGCCAGCCAGACGCCTCCCGCCGACGGAGGCATCTACTACGCGCAGTACGACTCCGCCCCGAACGGACGGACGATCATCACCTTCGACGAGGGCATGGTCGCGCAGCGCCAACCCGGAGGCGACTTCGGCACCGCCGAGCGGATCGGCGCCGGCGAGGGCGCGGCGGCGATCGACGGCAACGGCGACGCGGTCGTCGACTGGGAGACGAGCGTCGATGAAGAGGGCGGGACGCCGGTGACGATCCACGAGGCATACCAACCGGCGGGTGGCTCCTTCGGCGCAGCCCAGTCGATCGCCCAGATGGGCGGCTGGTCGCAGCCGCTCGCAGCCGCGATCTCGCCCTCCGGAGCGACCGCCCTGCTCGTCATCGGGACGATGACGAGTCCGACGGCATCCGAGGGGCTCACCACGCTGAACCGGGGGTCCGACGGAACGTGGTCGGCGGAGCCCGTCTACGACACCGGCGGCGCGGCGAACCCTCCGCTGAGCGAGGACGGCGGTGAAACGGCAACGATGGCGTTCGACGCGACGGGCGATCTCTACGTCGCGTGGAGCAGCGTCGACACCGACAGCGACGATCCGCAGGCCGGCGCCTACGCCGACACCGCACCTGCCGGTGGGACGTTCGACCCGACGCCGACCACTCTCGAGCAGAACGACGACGGCACCGCCACCGCCCCGGTGCTCGCCGCGTCGGGCCCGGACTCGATGCTCGCGGCCTGGACGACCGGCTTCGTGGGCGACTTCATGGACGGCACGTGGGCGCAGTTCAGCCCGGACGGGAGCGGGAGCGGGACGGGCGGCGGCGCGGGAGGCGGGACCGGGACGGGCAGCGGAAGCGGGACGGGCAGCGGAATCGGTGCGGGAGGCGGGAGCGGCGGCGGGTCCGGGCAAGGGTCGGGCACCGCCACCACCCCGCCGACCGCGGCAGACACCCCAGCGACACAGACGACCGGCGCGGCACAGCTCCCATCCCCGGCCGCTGCGACGTCCCCGTCGCGGCCGGCAGGGCACGCGGTCGCCTCGACGGACAAGCGCGTCGTCATCAGGGGGCGAGCCTCCGGCGGCATCTGGGCGCAGGTGCGGCTTCTCGCCGATGGGCGCACCGTGCGCCGCCGGAGGCTCCCCATCAGCGACGGACACTATGCGGGCAGGTTCAGAGTCTCGTCAGCGTGGGGCCACCGATGGCGGGTGATCGTCACGGTGAGGTTCCGCGACGGCCGCACCCGGACCCGCTCGCATGTTTTGACCTCGTGAGCCCTGCGGCCTGAGCCCGGACACCGGGCACGGGCACGCGCGCGGAGTTGCGGCAGATCCCTGGTGCCGGGGAAATGCCGCAACTTCCGTCGCTCCGATCTACTCGTTCGAGCGCAGCGCACCCGCTCGGCGGCTCACACCGCGGCAGGCTCGACCGCCGCCGGCTCCTGCAGCGGGAAGTGGCAGGCGGCGACGTGCTGGCCGCCGAACGACCGCAGCGGCGGCGTCTCCTCGGCGCAGCGTTCCTGGGCGAGCGGGCAACGGGTCCGGAAGCGGCAGCCGGAGGGCGGGTCGATCGGCGAGGGGAGCTCCCCGCGCATCACCGCCTTGGCCCGCTTGGCCCGCTCGGCCTCGGGATCGGGAAGCGGCACCGCCTCCAGCAGTCCGGCCGTGTAGGGATGCGCGGCGCGCAGGTAGATGTCATCCGCGGTGCCGAGCTCCATCAGCTTGCCCAGGTACATCACCGCGATCCGGTCGGCGAGGAAGCGGACGACCGACAGGTCGTGGGAGATCACGATGTAGGTGAGGTCGTGCATCCCCTGCAGCTTCTTGATCAGGTTCAGCACCTGTGAGCGGATCGAGACGTCGAGTGCGGACACGGGCTCGTCGGCGACGATCAGGCGCGGGTTGAGCGCGAGCGCCCGTGCCAGGCTGATCCGCTGCCGCTGCCCGCCGGAGAACTCGTGGGGGTAGCGGTCGACCGATGCGGCGGGCAGGCCGACCTGGTCCAGCAGCTCCTTGACCCGCTCGTTCTGGCTGCGGCGGTCGCCGACCCCCTGGACCGAGAGCGGCTCCTTGATGATCGTCCCCACCCGCATGCGCGGGTCCAACGACGCGTACGGGTCCTGGAACATCAGCTGAAGGTCACGCCGCTGGCGGCGCATGTCGCCCTTGGAGAGCGTGGTGATGTCGGTGCCGTCGAACACCACCCGGCCCTCGCTCGGCCGTTCCAGGCCGACGATCATCCGGGCGATCGTCGTCTTGCCGCAGCCGGACTCGCCGACGACGCCGAACGTCTCCCCTCGCGCCACGCCGAACGACACGTCGGTGACCGCCTGCAGCGCCCCCACGGTCCGCCGCAGAATCCCGGCGGAGGTCACCCGGTAGCGCTTGGTGAGCCCGTCAAGCTCCAGCAACACATCACCCGGCGCGGCCGCCAGGTCGCTGGACGCGCCGTTCGATTCCGACGCGGCTGCCGCGACCTCGACGCGCGAGCCCGAGGCCCCGTCCTCGTCGAAATTGCGCGGGTGGAAGCAGGCGTAGGTGTGCGTGGCGTCGGGCCCACCGAGCTCCGGATCCTCCTGGCGGCACTCCTCGGTCGCGTACCGGCAACGCGGGGCGAAGCGGCAGCCCGCCGGCGGCTCGACCAGGTCCGGCGGCAGCCCGGGGATCGTCGGTAGCGCCTCTTTGCGGTCCTGGTCCAGGCGCGGGATCGACGCGAGCAGCCCTTCGGTGTAGGGGTGATGGGGCCCGGCGAACAGGTCTGCCGTCCTGGCGGTCTCCACCGTGCGCCCGGCGTACATGACGATCACCCGATCGGCGCGCCCCGCGATCACCCCCATGTCGTGGGTGATCAGGATCATCGCCATGCCCAGCTTCTCCTTCAGCGTCTCGAGCAGCGCCAGGATCTGGGCCTGGATGGTCACGTCGAGCGCCGTCGTCGGCTCGTCGGCGATCAGCAGCTTCGGCTCGCAGGCGA
>Ga0335075_10008762_pt1 | contig 15491 bp, 7 predicted proteins | sample Lox_Sample_24_FD_206723 | JGI IMG/M metagenome (GOLD analysis project Ga0335075, IMG submission 206723) | Soil microbial communities from Loxahatchee National Wildlife Refuge, Florida, United States - Lox_Sample_2.4 | ecosystem: Environmental > Terrestrial > Soil > Wetlands | place: USA: Florida... | reverse complement strand
ACCGAAACCATCCTTCCTCCTGCACGCATTGGAGGTCGGCGGCACGCTGCGCGCCGTGAGCGGTTCAAGCGTCGAAGGCAGGCGCCTGATCTGCGAGTTCGGCGCGATCGTCGAGGACGAGCTTGCGCATGCGAGCCCCGGCGACTTCCTGTTCTTCGACAACATCCATGAAGCATGCGACCAGGGTTACGAGATCTACGATTTCTCGATCGGCGACGAACCGTACAAGCGCATCTGGTGCGATATCGAAACCTGGCAGCGCGACGCCTATCAACCACTCACCGCGCGCGGCCACGCGCTGGCCGCACTGATGCGCGCGCAGAACCGGGTGAAGAGCTTCGTTAAGAACAGCCCGCTGGTGTGGAAACTGGCTCAGGCGCTGCGCAGGCAGAAGGCCGCGCCGCGCGACGCCGAGGATTAGCGGCGCGCCGGGCGGCCCGGTGAATTCCGCCGCCCCTCGCCTGCCCTGATATCAGGCGGCCGAGCGTCCCGGCACCGGCGCCGATGGCGTCTCGTAATCCGCCGGCGAAACCAGCGTCAGCTTGCCGTAGCCGCCGGCCTTCAGTTCTTGCGTCGCTTCGCCGATGGCCGCGTCGTCCGGTTCGATCACGCTGACCAACACTTCCGACGCATCCGAAACGATGCGGCGGATGGACTCGGCATCAGCCGGCCCGCATTCGACGACCACCACGTCATAGGCGGTGGTCAGCGAGTTCATGATGATCGGCAGGCGGTCGATGGCACGCATGGCGCGCGCCGGATCGGCGGTGCCGACCGGGATGACGTGGCAGTCCGAATAGAGATCGGCGTGGATCACGTCAGTGAACTGCGCTTCCGAGGCGAGCAGATTGGTGATGCCGGGATAGGCGGTGCTTTCGAGCATCGGCCGCGACGCAGCACCCGTCGAGGTCAGATCGAGCAGCAGCACGCGCAGGCCGGAATCGGCGACCTCGCGTGCGACCAGTACGGCGGACGCCGCAGCCTCGTCGCCTTCAGGCGATACGAAGATGGCGCGCGAGGCGCCGCCGGCGATCAGCTTTTCCGCGGCACGCTCGATGGTGATCTCGCCAAGCGCTGAAGCACGCGCCATCCCCACTGCGGCATCGTTCGCCGGCCGCGGCTTGGCGGCCGATGGCGCCACTCGGGCTTCGGCCGCGGGCTTCGCGACAACCGGCGCGGGTGCCGGCTCGCGAAGCGGCATGCGCACCTCGTCGACCGGAGCCATCGGCGCGCCGGCGGCGGAACGCATGGCGCGGCCGCTGAAGAGCTCCTGCAGGAGCGTGACGATCACCATGATCAAAAGCGATGCGGCAAAGGCGGCGCCGGTGATCGGCAGGATTTTCGGGAAATAGGACTCGGTCGGCACGATGGCGCGCTCGACGACGCGGGCATCGACGGGCAGATAGTTGCGCTCGCGGCGCGAGGCGGCCTCGCGGTAGCGGGTCAGATAGGATTCAAGCAACTGACGCTGCGCGGTAGCCTCGCGCTCCAGCGCGCGCAGCTCGACTTCCTCGTCTCCGGCGCGGGCGGATTCCGCCTTCAGCGTGTTCAAGTCGGCGATGAGCTGCGTCTCGCGTGCCTGCGCCGTCTTCGCCTCGGTCTCCAGGCCGCGAAGCGCCTTCTGCGCCTCGTTGCGGATCTGCTGGTCCAAGTCGGCAAGCTGCGAGTTCAAGGCGCGGATGCGCGGATGATTGCCGAGCAGCGTGGTGGAAAGGTCGGCGATGTCGGCGCGAAGCTGTACCTGCCGCTCGCGCAGCCGCTGGATCAGTCCGGACGAGAGCACCGTGGGCAATGAATCGAGAGCTGCCCCATCGCGCAGCGCCGCGCGCACACTTTCGATGTTGGCTTCCGCCACCCCGCGGCCGGCGCGCACGCGGGAAAGTTCGCTCGACAGTTCTGAAAGCTGCTGCGTGGCCAGCACCGAATTGTTCTGCCCGATCAGCAGATCGGATTGCGAGCGGAAATCCGCGACGCGCTTTTCCGCGTCCTTGACGCGCTTGGTGAGATCCGCGATCTCCGGCTCCAGCCACTCGGTGGCGTCGGAGTTCGACTGCAACTTCGCGTCGCGCTGTATTGCGATGTATTCGTCTGCGAGCGTGTTCGGGATCAGCGCGGCAAGCTGAGGATCTTCCGACGAGACCTCGATGACGATGACACGCGATTTCTCGACGCGGTAAACCTTCAGCTTTTCGCGGAATGCGCTCAGCACCCGCTCTTCCGGCGGGATCTCCGACGGATCGTTGATCAGGCCGGCGATCACCAGCAAGCGGCTCAGCACCGACATGTCCGCCGCCGGGTCGAATTCCGGCAGCTTCGCCAGATCGAGCCTCTGGGCGACGCGCTTCAAAAGGTCATTCGACGAGATCACCTCGACCTGGCTGATGATCCCCTCCTCGTCGAGGAGAGGCCGGTCGGCTTCCGCATTGGTGGCGGTGGGGCGCGTGAAGACGGATTCGCGCGTCTCGATCAGGATTTTCGCCATGCCCTTGTAGTGCGGGGTCGCCAGCCATCCGGCGGCGAAGGCAAGTCCCGTGACCACCAGCGCGACGAACAGAATGCGCACCCAGTTCGCGAGCAGGCTCGCGAACAGCCTGCCGAGATCGACGTCAACATCGCTGGTGGTGGTGGTGGTTCTTACGCCAGACATGCGGGACTCCCGAAACCGAGCCGATCGTAAACGCCCATGGTAACTGGCGGGTTAAGCACCTCGTAACCGTTCGTTTTCCTTGATTGAAATCGCGTTAACGGCGCCGCGCTTTCGGGCTTTGCCCGGCGACTCACGCGGATAATGAACACCACAAAGACCGGGGTCGCTTTACCGGGCATTAACCCTAACAGGAGGATAACGAAACCAATTCGCGAGTTGCCGGAGCGTGTCCGGCGGTCCGGTCAGGGGATGCGTAGTCTCTAATGAAAAGACGTCTCGGCCTTCTCAACGCCGTGCTCGCGCTTCTGATGGTCGCGGGCTGCTCGGGCTACCGCCCTGCCCCGGCCGGCTTTCACGATGCGCTGAACCAACCATATAGACTCGGCGCCGGCGACCGTGTTCGCGTCACCGTGTTCGAGCAGGCCGACCTCACCAACACCTACGCAGTCGACCAGTCCGGTTACATCGCCTTCCCGCTCGTCGGCGCGGTTGCGGCGCGCGGCTACACCGCGCAGCAGATCGAAGGCATGATCGCGAGCGCGCTGCAGCAAGGCTATCTGCGTGATCCCGACGTCTCGGTCGAGATCGACCGCTACCGGCCGATCTTCGTCATGGGCGAAGTCGGCGCGGCTGGCCAATACTCCTATGTACCGGGCATGACCGTGCAGAAGGCGATCGCAGCCGCCGGCGGTTTTACGCCCCGCGCCTATCAGGGCAATGTAGACATCACGCGCGACATCAACGGCAAGGTGCTGACCGGACGCGTCGTGACGTCCGATCCGCTCTTGCCCGGCGACACCGTCTATGTGCGTGAACGGCTGTTCTGACGAAGCAGCCGCTCGGCCGTGACAGACCGGACCCTCCGCATCGTGCACTGTTTCCGCTCCCCCGTCGGCGGGATCTTCCGCCATGTGCGCGATCTGACAGCGGCACAGGTGGCGGCCGGACATCAGGTCGGCATCGTCTGTGACTCCACCACAGGCGGTGAATATGAGGAAAAGCTGTTCGCCGAAATGAAGCATCTGCTCGCGCTCGGCATTCATCGCACTCCGATGCAGCGGCATATCGGACCGGGCGACCTCGTCTCCGCCTGGCGGACATTTCGGATCATCAAGGAATTGCGGCCGGATATCGTGCACGGGCACGGCGCCAAGGGTGGCGTCTATGCCCGTCTGTTCGGCACATTGTTGCGGGTTTTCAGGTCTCGCGTAGCCCGCCTTTATTCGCCGCATGGCGGTAGCCTGCACTACGACGCCAACACGGTGGTCGGGAAAATTTTCTTCGGCCTGGAATGGCTGATGAGCGTTTTTACCGATCATCTGCTGTTCGTGTCGGAGTATGAGCGGCGCACCTACCGTGAAAAAGTCGGCGAGCCCCCGGTCCCGAACAGCCTCGTCTATAACGGGCTGCAGGAGGCCGAGTTCGAGCCGGTGCCGCCAAATGCGGACGCGGCGGATTTCCTCTACATCGGCATGATGCGGGACCTCAAAGGTCCCGATCTTTTTATCGACGCGCTGGCGCTTGCGGAAAAGCAGCTCGGCAGACGGCTGACGGCTGTCATGGTCGGCGACGGTGACGACCTGCCCCGTTACAAGGAACAGGTGAAACCGCTCGGGCTGGCGGAACGCGTGACCTTCCATCCGCCGATGAATGCCCGCAAAGCCTTCGCGCTTGCCCGCACGATTGTCGTTCCCTCGCGTGCCGAAGCGATGCCCTATATCGTGCTCGAGGCGCTTGCCGCCGGCATGCCGATGATCGCGACGACGGTCGGCGGCATACCCGAGATTTTTCCGGCAGGCTCGCCTGCGCTGGTCAACCCCGACACCACCGAGATCGCCGCGCGTATGACTGACGCGATACGAGATCCGGCCGCATATCGCGCGCTGATGCCGACACAGGCTGACCTGAAAGCCTGCTTCAGCGCCTCCGTCATGGCGCGCGACATCGAAACCGCCTATTTCGAGGCGCTTCCAAAGCGCTGACCCGTCACCATTTTTCACGGCCGGTTGAGGGTTTCTTAGTAGCTTTTTGTTAATGACCGGACGAAGTTCGACGAGTGTCATGATGAACGAGATCGATCCCGCGCGCCGCTTCTCGCTGGACTCCGTCCGCAATTCCGAGAGGGGGTCTGGCGCCAAGAAGCCTGCGCAGCTCAGCACGATCGCGCGTCAAGTCGCAACGCAGTACCGTCGCGATACGATGTCACCGGTGATGGTGAGCGGCGCGCTCCGCCTGGTCGAGTTCTCTCTGCTCGTTGTCTCGGGCTTCGTGCTCTATGGCCTCTATGTCGGCTTCGCGACGCATCTCTTCTGGCATTATCCGATCATCACGGTCTGTGCGTCGCTCTTCACCGTGCTGCTGCTCGAAATCACCGACTGCTACCAGGTCTCGGCGCTCATGCGGCCGGTCTCCAATTTCGGCCGCATCCTGTCAGTCTGGGCGGGCACGTTCGCGCTGATGGCGCTTGCCGGGTTCCTGCTCAAGATTTCCGAAGACTTTTCACGCTTCTGGTTCGGCGCCTGGTTCGTCACCGGCTTCGTTCTGCTCTTTGGGCTGCGGCTCGTCATGGCGCACATGATCCGCCGCTGGGCCCGCAACGGCACGATGGAGCGCCGCGCTGTTATCGTTGGCGGCGGCAAGGCGGCCGAAGTGCTGATCCGTTCGCTGGAAAAGCAGCCTGACAACGACATCCGCATCTGCGGGATTTTCGACGATCGCGACGACCGCCGCTCACCGCCGATCGTCGCCGGCTATCCAAAGCTTGGCACTGTCGCCGAGCTGATCGAATTCGCCCGTATCGCCCGCATCGACATGATGATCGTGTCGTTGCCGCTAACGGCGGAATCGCGCGTCCTGTCGATGCTGAAGAAGCTCTGGGTACTACCGGTCGACATCCGGCTTTCGGCGCACTCGAACCAGTTGCAGTTCCGCCCGCGCGCCTATTCCTACATCGGCGCCGTGCCGATGCTCGATATTTTCGACAAGCCGATCAACGACTGGGACTCGGTCGCCAAACGAGCTTTCGACATCGTCTTCAGCCTGTTCGGCATCGTGATTTTCTCGCCCGTGATGCTGGCGACGGCGATTGCCATCAAGCTCGACAGCAGAGGTCCGGTGATCTTCAAGCAGAAGCGCCACGGCTTCAACAATGAGGAGATCGAGGTCTACAAGTTCCGCTCGATGTACACCGACAAGTCGGACCCGACGGCGAAACAGGCGGTCACCAAGAACGATCCGCGCGTCACACGTGTCGGACGCATCATCCGCAAGACCTCTATTGACGAGCTGCCGCAATTCTTCAACGCGCTGTTCGGCTCGCTGTCACTGGTTGGTCCACGGCCGCATGCGGTCGCCGCGCAGACCCATAACCTCCTCTACAATGAAGTGGTCGACGGTTATTTCGCGCGCCACCGCGTCAAGCCGGGCGTCACTGGCTGGGCGCAGATCAATGGCTGGCGCGGCGAGATGGACACCGACGAGAAGATCAAGATGCGCACCGAGTTCGATCTCTACTACATCGAGAACTGGTCGCTCTGGTTCGACCTGGAGATCATGCTGCTGACGCCGATCCGGCTCTTGAAGACGGAAAATGCCTATTGAGCACTGTCACGTATGAGGGCCCGCCGCGTGACGCGGTCAACCGGAAGCTGATCGAGCTTATTTCGGCCGGCGCCATTGTCCTCGGCGTGCTTCTGTCGGGATTCGTCATCAACGAGCCGGCTCCCTACGAGCTTTACATGGCCGGACTGATCGGCGTCTGGGCCCTGTTCGGATTGCGCATCTCCAGGCCGGTCGCGCCGCTGCTCGTGTTGCTTGTCCTCTTCAATATCGGCGGCATGATCGCCATGACACAGATGGCGGATCTGATGGATACGCCGCTCTACATCGCCGTTTCGTTGTTCCTTGCCTTCACGGCCGTCTTCTTCGCGGCCGTCACCGAGGCGCGGCCGGAACTCTTCCGGCTGATCTTCCTGGCATGGCTTGTGTCGGCGCTTGTAACTGCCACGCTTGGGGTGCTTGGCTATTTCAACGCTTTCCCCGGTGCGGAGATGTTCACGCGTTACGAGCGTGCGGCGGGCGCTTTCGAAGATCCCAACGTGTTCGGCCCGTTTCTGACCCTTCCCGGCATCTACCTGCTCTACAGGTTCCTCACGAGCAGCCCGGCAAGGATGCCACTTTATGCCTTGCCGCTGCTCGTCGTCGTTGCCGGCATCTTCCTGTCCTTCTCACGCGGCGCCTGGGGCCTGTTCGCAACGTCGTCGGTCTTGCTGGTCGCGGCGCTCTTTATCCAGAGCAACAGCGGTTTGTTCAGGTTGAGAATCGCGATGATGACGATTTTCGCGCTGGCGCTGCTCGTCATCGGCATCGTAATTGCGCTGCAGATACCGGCTGTAGCGGAGCTTTTCTCGACGCGCGCGCAGCTTGTTCAGGAATATGACGGCGCCCGGCTTGGGCGCTTCGCGCGTTACGTGATCGGCTTCCAGCTTGCGATGGAGAAGCCGTTCGGCATCGGCCCGCTGCTTTTCGGCCAGATCTACGGCGAGGACACGCACAATATCTGGCTGAAGGCGTTGATGGACTACGGCTGGCTGGGTTTTGCGTCCTGGGCGATCATGATCGGTTGGACGATTGCGGGCGGGTTCCGCATCCTCTTCCGCGACCGGCCATGGCAGCCCTATTTGCTTTGCGCCTATGTCGTCTTCATCGGCCATGTCGCGCTTGGCAGCGTCATCGACACCGACCACTGGCGCCATTTCTACCTGCTTATCGGCCTCGTCTGGGGCGCAATGGCGCTTGAGTGGCGCTGGCAGCGCGGATTGTTGCGGCGCTAGACGTGCCACTCGTTGCGAGGCGCACGGCGGCAATCGCGCTGCCGCACCGCGATTACCTGCCAAACCCCAAGCCGCAGCTAAAAGCGGCTCCCTGCTTAGATAATCACGAAATCGGATGCTGACAGGTTCGGCTTGCCCGCCAGCGTGGCGAAGTGGATCGCCGCCGCGGAACCTGCACCGTCGGCGTCGTAAAAGAGCGCACCGATCGCCTTGTCATAGATGATATGCTGGTCGCCTGCCTCGGCCGGATCGCCGCTGTAGAAGAGGCCCGCCTTGAGCCGGCCCATCGGCCCGAGACCCTTGAATACCGCATTGTCCAGATGGATCTTGTCGATCCCGCGCTGGAAGTCGGCAATCCTGTCCCAATTGCCGGTCGCCGTCGGACGCGTGTCGAAAATAAACATATCCCGTCCGGCGCCGCCCACCAGCGTATCCTTGCCAAGCCCACCCGCCAGCGCGTCGTTGCCGCCGCCGCCGAGCAGCCGATCGTTGCCACCGTGCCCTTCCAGTCGGTTGCCGAAGTTGTTGCCAACCATCAGGTTGTCCAGCGCATTGCCGTCGCCATTCGCCGCGCGCTCGATTAGTTGCAGCCGTTCGACATTGGCCGACAGGGTCACGTCGACGGACGAGCGAACCAGATCGATGCCCGAATTCACTCGTTCTATCACGATGTCGCTAAGGCTATCGACCGTGTAGACGTCATTGCCCTGCCCGCCGGACATCCAGTCGTCCCCGCCGCGACCGTCGATGATGTTCCTGGCGGCGTTGCCGGTGATCCTGTTGTTGAGGTCGTTGCCGCTGCCGTGAATAGAGCGGCTCCCCTCCAGGACAAGCCACTCGACATTGTCCGCGAGCCTATGGGTGACCGATGACCGCACGGCATCGTTGCCTTCGCCATCGTTCTCGACGACCCGATCATGCGTATTGTCCACCACAAAGGTGTCGTTGCCGGTGCCGCCTTCCATGCGGTCGGCGCCCAGGCCGCCGTCCAGCAGGTCCGCCGCGCTGCCGCCGGAAAGGAGATCTTCGCCGGCATTGCCGAAGACCGTGAGGCCAAAGCCGGCAGACGACCCGTCGAACCTGTCAGAACCAGCGCCGAGCTCAAACCGCTCGACCGAAATGATAGTGTCGTCAGCGGCGTCGCCGTCATGAATGCCGCTCGCCAGGTCGATCCCGAGCGCAGCATGAGACGCCGAGTAGTCCGCGGTGTCGATCCCCGCGCCACCGTCGAGGATGTCAGCGCCGTCGCCACCCGCCAAAATATCGTTGCCGTTGCCTCCCTCGAGCCGGTCGTCCCCCCCACCACCTGACAAGGTGTCATTGCCGAAGTCGCCAATCAGCGTCTCGGCACGCCCAGCACCCACGATCATGTCATTCTTGGTGCTTCCGACGACACGCTCGAACGCGCCCTCGACGAACAGCTCGGTCGCGCCAAGTCGGCTCCCCGTCGTGCCGGAAAGGTCGAGCACAACCCCCGCCGATGCCGCGGCAAAGTTCAGCGCGTCGTAACCGCCATTGTCGTCTGCAAGAACCTGCCGCTCCGCGCCGGCAGCCGCCAGTCGCTCGAATGAGGGCGTGAAGAAATACTCGTCGTCAGCGTCGACCGTATCGCCATAAATGTCTAGCTGCGCGTCCAGCACCTTGAAATACGGAGATGCCACGGTGTGGCTGAGAACGACCTGCCACGTGCCCGCAGGATCTTCCCCCCACGTAGCGACGGACGAAAATTTGAAGTCGAGATAGGTGCGACCGTCAACTGCCTTGAGATTCGGCGCGATAAGCGTGCGCGTGCCGCTCGGTGAAATCAGTTCGATCGACAGATTTTTCAGATCGGGGTCGGTGATCTCAAGCGACAGTTCAACGAAGTCGACCGAAAACGGCTCGCCTCCGGGATTCTGGATATCGACGGTGAGCGTCTGCGTGGTGCCGTCAAAGTCCGCCGGCAATCCAAAGTCGGCGCCGATATGTTCCTCGTTCGCGGCCGTCGACTGCACGGTCCACTGTCGCGCCAATTTCACCGCGGCCTCCGCATCGAGGATGCCGAAGCCCAGTTCGCGATCGAACACCATGCCGCCGCCGTTGACGTTGCCAGCGCCGTTCTCGGTGCCGTTTGAACGCGGAGACGAGGCTGTAATCGCCAGGATTTCCTGGATGTCCCTATAGCCAAGGTCGGGATTGACCTCCAGCATCAGCGCGATTGCGCTGGAGACCAACGGCGCGGCGAAGGACGTGCCCGAAACATATTTGGATTCTGTCGAGCCGTTGCCGACGCCACCGGTTGTGATGAGGCCAACGCCAGGTGCCGAGATCAGCAGGTTGGCACCCGGGCTCGAAAAGATGGCCGCCGCGCCCTCTACGTCGCTTGCGCCCACTGCGATGGCATAACGCGAGTTCTGCAGATTGTGGAAATTGGCGTCGTCGCCCAGGTTCACGCCGTCCTTGACGAACTTGCCGTTGCCGGCAGCGAATACGACTGCCGTGCCCAGCCCGTCACGCCCTTCGTTGGCGGCAAGGCTGAGTTGCGCGGCTAGCGACTGGAAGGACGCCTTGTTGAAGTTGTCAGCGAATGCGCCGGTAAAACCCCAGCTGTTGTTCGAGACATCGAAGCGGCCTTGCTGCGCCATCGCGTCGGCGAGTTCAGCGAGGTCGACATTACCGCCGAAGCGGATGTATGAGGCGGTGATCGTCGCATCGGGCGCGGCACCGACCGACCCGATCTCGTTGTCAATCAGTCCCGAGATGATACCGGCGACTTCGGTGCCATGCTGGTCGGACACGCTATCTGGCAGCGCATCGAATTCGCCGATCGCATCGCGCGCGTCATAGTCGAGGTCGGTGGCGTAGCGCTGAACAAGATCGAGGTGCGTATAGTTCACCCCCTCGTCAACGATGCCAATCAGGACGCCTTTGCCCGACGCGAATTTCCACGCGCCCTCGAAATTGGCTGAACCATAAGACCCACCGCGCAGGCTCCAATATTCCGAACCAGCGATAAGCGGCCCGACGTCAACGGTGATCGCCTGCTCGGCAATTTCATAGCGCGTTTGGACGCCATCGGCGTCATCTTGATTATTATTATGCATCGCCTTTGTCCCCTGCGCGGAGACTTACGCGGCGCGGCAAAAATAATTCTTAAACCCATGCAGAACTGATCTGTAGATTATAGTGAATTGCGCAGTAATATTACCGCAGCGTTCTTTAGTTAATTACAATTTTATCATCCACTTTTCGTTCACTAAGTTATTGGTGTACATTGGTTTAATTCCCAAGGTGAATCTCTATTAACTTTGCGAGGCGATCGCATGGAAATCGACGAGCGCCTTGGCGGCACGGCCATTCTTGCTCCGAGCAAGTCCGGCCGCTAATGAGCATGTTAAGGGCCTACACACGGGGGATTCGCCCGGGCTCCGATGCCAGTTGGGCGATATGCAGCATGCAGGCAGGCAATGCCGACGAGGGGCTTGTTACGTTTCAGCGCCTGCTGGACCGTGCGATCTGGAATCCTTCACTGTGGCGGCAGGTCTGTGACGCTTTGGCCGATCTTCTAGGCGGCGTCGGCGCTATTCTGGTTCCGGAAGATATCGGTCAGCAAGGTCCTTGGCTGGTCGCGTCGCGTTCGCTTGACCCGCTTATCAAAATTGGCTTTCGCGACGGATGGCACCTCAAGAACTTCCGCCGGCGCGCCATACCTATAATCAAGCGACGCGGTCACGCGACCGATTTCGATATAGCCGATGCTGCAACCTTGCGAAGCGAGCCGTTCTACACCGACTTACTCGCGCCCCTGAAGCTCGGCACGTTCCTTGGCCTTGGTTTTGAGGCCGGCGCCCAGACGTGGATCGCGTCGGTACAGTTTGCTGCCGGCCGGCCACCGAACCAGACTGCGATCGAGCGCGCAGCGCGTATCCGCCCCATACTCGCTGCCGCTGCCACGGCCGCGGCTGCGATCGGCGCCCGCCGGTTCGAAGATTGGAAAACCCTGCTTGCCAGGCCAAACGGCGCTGCCTTGGCGATCGATCGTCACGGCCGGATGCTCGGCCGCGCCGATGCTTCGGACACGTTTCTCAAGATTGGTTTTTTGCTGAAGGGCCGCCACCTCCATACTCGCGATTTCCTGATGGATTCCGCCTTCCAGGACCTCCTCTCTGCCGCCAGCACGAGCGACGGATCCACAGAACTCCCTGCGCCGGTCCTCTGGCGAGGCGCCGACGGTCGCCTTCTGGTTGCAGATGCTCTGCCGATATATCCCGAAAGCGTTGCTTTTCACGATCCGCTAGCCGCATTCATACTGGTGAGGCATGTCAGAGAAGCAGCCTCCCCACTCGGGGACCGGCTAAAACAAAGCGTCAGCCTGACCGAGGCTGAAACCAGACTTGCCCTGGCGCTCTTCGAGGGGATCTCGCTCAAAGACTATGCAGACCGTGCTGGCAACACCATCGGCACCGTTCGCAACCAGCTGAAGTCAATCTTTCGGAAGACGAAGACCGGTCGCCAGGCCGAACTTGTAACGTGGATGCGGAAATTGATCGCAACCCAGACTCCATAGCCGGACAACCAATTGCTCACTTTAACCATGAAGGGCTGTTGATCCCGGCATATCCCATTTGGGACCTTCGTTCTTAATCACTGATTAAGTAACGTCGGATCGAGGTTAACGAAAGGTTACCTAAACTAGGGCTTCGGGGCGGTTTTGGACGCGGTGGCACGCGTCCAGATGTGGGTTGGGTTCGTAGTCAGGCGGTTGTGCGGCGCGTTGCGGACGCACCTCTACTCCTCGCGTATGTTCATCATCCGGCATCGGCCGTCCCGATCAACAACCGGGAGTGGTTACGATGGCGAATATCTATGTTGACGCGAGCGCGGCAGCTGGCGGCGATGGCTCCGAAGGAGCCCCCTACAATTCCATTCAGGCGGCCATCAACGCGGCTGGCACCGGAAACGGCGATGTGATCAAAGTCGCTGCCGGGACATATAGCGAAAATGTTGTCATCACCAAGGAAATCACCCTCGAGGGCGCCGGACGCCTTGGCACCGAGATCGTAGGGCAAGGCAACACGGCAGGCGGCACCGTCATAATCGCGCCGGGCGTCAACAACGTCACCATCGCCGGTTTCACGATCCAGGGCATCGACAACATCTCGCCAGGTTCCGAAAGCGGCGCGATCTATCTGCAGGGTCCCCACAACAACATCGTCATCGAAAACAATGAGATCGTGGCCAATGGCGACCTCGGACTTTACAGCGAATACGCGCTTTCGCAGACCAACATCCGGATCGAAGGCAACGAGTTCTCCGGTCAGACCTTCCAGGGCGACTATGTAGCGACCGGCGATCAGTGGACGGTGCCAAATGTCCCGCGTCAGCTTGTGGCGCTAGGCTCAAACGATGGTGGCGGCAGTTCGTCCAACATCCAATTCATCGACAACGTCGTATCAGGCACGGCCGGCGGAGAGACCTTTGCCGGCGGCCCGCTCGCAGGTAACACACTCGTCACCATCGATGCGGCGAACTCCACGGTCTCCGGCAACCAGTTCACCGGCTACACTGTGGGCTCGGGCTTCCAGCTTCGGGTACGAGAAGAAGACACGGACGTAACAGACAACCAGTTCTCCAACGACAACGGTGGCAACACCACCCTGCTCGTTCTGAACGACGGCGCGCCGGGTGAAATCAGCGACAACAGCGGCGTCACCGTGGTCGTGCAAGGCACCTCTGGAGCCGACACGCTCGTCGGCTCGGACGGTGACGATTACTTCACGACCGACGCGGGTAACGATTCCATCGATGGGCTCGGTGGTAGCGACACGATCGACATGACCACGGCGGGGCCTACAGGCGCTGTTGTTGTGCTCGATGTCGGCTCAGGCGGCGTTGCAGTCTCGGCGGCAACGGGCATCGACACGCTTAGCAGCATCGAGAACGTCAACGGCAGCGCGGGCGCGGACTTCATCGTCGGCAACGATGGCGCCAACACGCTGAACGGCATGGATGGCGCCGATACGATTGACGGGCGCGATGGTGCCGATGTCATCAACGGCGGCGGCGGCGACGACGAAATCGAAGGCGGAGCCGGCGCCGACACGATCGATGGCGGCAGCGGCGTGGATACCACCGTGTACAATGAGGCCTACAGCACCGCGTCGATCGGCCACGATGGCGCGTCTTTCAAGATTACCGCGGAAGGTTCGACCGACACTGTCAACAACGTGGAAAAGGCTAAGTTCAGCGACGGCCAGACTGTGTGGCTGGTCAGCTCGACAGCCGAGTTCAATGCCGCCCTGGCAGGTGCCGGCGAAGGTGACGTTATTAAACTTGCGCCGGGCGACTACGAAGGGCCATTCACGATCTCCACAAATGATCTGACCATCGAGTCAGCGACCGGCAATGCCGCGGACGTAAATATCAACGGCAATTTCCGCTCATTCAATTCGATCCCAAGCGGTGTGACCGTCGATGAATTTGTGGCGACAAACGCGTATTCTGGTGGCACCAACGGCCTCATCATCAACGCTGACGGTATCAGGATATCCAACATCACGATCAGCGATACGCTGATCGGCATCCAGCTTGGGGATGATTCGCTCGATGTCATCGAGAATGTGACGATCGATGGTGTCGTACTGGACGGAAACCTCCAGGGCATTCACAAGAATATTGGCGGGGTGACGGTCGACGGATTCACGCTGACCAACAGCTCTATCTCGCACGGCTATCAAGGCATAATCGTCGCGGCCGCCAGCGGCTCTGGCGGCTTCACGAACGTACTTATCGACGAAGTAACGTTCCAGCACCTCACAGAAAAAGGCATCTATGTCGAGCAGCTCTCGCATGCCGAACTCACAAACCTCACGATGGAGGATGTCGGTCAGTTTGGTCGTGGCCTCAGCTTCGGCGGACCGGCTCTTATCGGCCAGAACGGCGCGGGTATCGACATCAACCTGAAGTATGGCGACTACAGCACCATCAAGATTTCGGGCTTCGAGTTCACGGATGTCGGCGCAAGCACCGGCACGAGCGGCGTATCGCACGTCAATGGCGGCGCCATCTTGATCAAGGCGCGCGACGACGCGCCGAGCTACGACAGTCCTGATGACGATGCCACACTCACCGACGTTATAATCGAGAATGGCACGATCGACGGTACCTCGACGGGCATCCGCGTCGGCGAGCCGGGCAAGACCAATTCCGGTCCCGCTGAAGGCGAACTGACCGTCAGCAACGTGACAATCACGAACGCCTCTGTCGGTAGCTACGACAACCGCAGCACGGCGGAGCAGACCTTCGAACTCTCCGACGGCCACGACACCGTCTCGACCAATCCGGACGCCACGGGTCCGATCGAGTATGTCGGCGGCACTGGCGACGACACTTACACGATCAATGGCGACGAGACGATCACCGAGCTTGCCAATGAAGGGACCGACACGGTCATTTCGCGCGGCAGCCACACGCTTGACGACAATGTCGAGAACCTGACGCTCGCCGACGCCGGCTCGGGCGCTGAGGACTTCGAAACGTTCGCTCCTGGCCTGATTACGGACGGCGAGAACGGCTTCAACGTGGACAACGCGCCGCGGGCAAATGTCGTTGCCGATCCGGACGATGCGTCGAACCAGGTCATGCACATCAAGAGCGACCCGTCCGACGGGACCTTTGGCGGCCCCTACTCTGCCGACATCGGCGTCTCGGCCGGCGAGCCGACGACGACCGCCGACGGCGACGTCCACATCGTCTCGTTCCGCGTCAAGGCGGTGAACTCGGGCGGCGACAACTCGCGCATGGAGATCGACTTCGGCACTGCCAATGGCACTGACCGCAACAACTTCATGGTCATCGAGTCGATCGCCGGCCAGGGCATCCGCATCGCCGTTGCCGAACCCCGTCTCGACGGTTCGTGGGAGACCGGCGCCGTCGACAACACCTTCACGGCGTTCACCGGCAACCGCGAACTCGTGTCGGGCGTCAGCGCCAATGGCTGGCACAACATTGAGCTTCGCCTGAAGTACAATGAT
>Ga0335075_10008761_pt1 | contig 15492 bp, 13 predicted proteins | sample Lox_Sample_24_FD_206723 | JGI IMG/M metagenome (GOLD analysis project Ga0335075, IMG submission 206723) | Soil microbial communities from Loxahatchee National Wildlife Refuge, Florida, United States - Lox_Sample_2.4 | ecosystem: Environmental > Terrestrial > Soil > Wetlands | place: USA... | reverse complement strand
ACGACGTAGATCGTCTCCGGCTCGTGCGCGTGCACGTCAATCGGGAAGCCGAAATCGGTCGGCAGGTTGCCGCTGATCTCCCGCCAGTTCTCCCCGGCGTCGTCGGTGCGCATGACATCCCAGTGCTTCTGCATGTAGAGCACTTCGGGCCGCGAGGGGTGCATTGCAATCCTGTGCACGCAGTGGCCTACCTGAGCGTCTTCGTCGGGGATGCCCTCTGAATGCAGGCCCCTGTTTACCGGCCGCCATGTCTTGCCCTCGTCGTCGGACCGGAACGCGCCCGCCGCGGAGATTGCCGCGAACATCCGGCTCGGGGTTGCCGGGTCAAGGATGATCGTGTGCAGGCACATCCCGCCTGCACCTGGCTGCCACGAGGACCCCGATCCGTGACCGCGCAGGCCCGGCAGCTCCTGCCAGCTCTTGCCGCCGTCGGCAGACTTGAACAGGCCGGCATCCTCGACTCCTGCGTAGACCGTGTCCGGGTCACCGAGCGAAGGCTCCAGGTGCCAGACCCGCTCGAACTCCCACGGGTGCGGGGTGCCGTCGTACCACTGATGGGTGCCAGGAGTCCCGTCATAGCTGAACTGGTTGCCGACCGGCTGGAAGGTCGCGCCGCCGTCGTCAGAGCGCTGAATGACTTGTCCTGACCAGCCGCTGCACTGCGACGCGTAAATACGGTCCGGGTCGGCTGGTGAGCCCTTCAGATGGTAGATCTCCCAGCCGCTGAAGTGCGGCCCGCTCACCTCCCACTGATCGCGTTTGCCGTCCGCGGTCAGCACGAACGCGCCCTTACGTGTGCCTACCAGTACTCGTACGCCGCTCATCTGTGCTCCGTTCCTGGGTGCGAAGTGCCTGGGTGGGTAGCCCCTACAAGCACGACGATCGGCGGCGCCCGGAAATGGACACCCCGGACCGCCCGGTGTCTCCCACTCTGCCAGTCGACGGCGGGCCCGTCATGAGAGTTAGACGGACGCCAGGCGCCGAAATAATCGCGGTCGGCGAGGGCCAGTTCTTCCCGGTCCTGCAATCCGCACGGCCGCCCTAGCTGCCGGGTTGGCCGGTTCGGGCTAGTCTGTCCGTATGTCCGAGCATGCCGTCGCGTTCATCCCGAGCCCGTCGATCAGCGGCTTCCACATAGGCCCGCTGTTCGTGCACTTCTACGGCCTGATGTACGTGGTGGCCATTGCGCTAGCCATCTACATCACCAGGCGGCGGTGGGCGGCGAAGGGCGGCGATCCGTCGCTGGTCGGCGACGTGGCCATCTGGGCTGTTCCGGCCGGCCTCATCGGAGCGAGGCTCTACTTCGACGTCACCACGCCGTTCGACATCACGCCTAAGCACGTGTGGTGGGGTCCGCTGGCCATCTGGAACGGCGGGCTCGGAGTCTGGGGCGGGATCTTGTTCGGAGCGCTGGTCGGCGCGTGGCGGGTGCGCCGGTCGGGTGCCAGCGTGACGGAGTTCATGGATGCGATTGCCCCAGCGCTGCTGGTAGCGCAGGGGATCGGGCGGATCGGTAACTATTTCGACCAGCAACTGTTCGGCAAGCCAAGCACGCTTCCCTGGGCGCTGGAGATCAGCAAGGCCGCCCGGCTCAACGCGGGCATGCCTGCGCACTACCTGAAATACAGCACGTTCCAGCCGTCGTTCCTGTACGAATTGATCTTCGACCTCCTCTTCGCTGCCCTGCTGGTCTGGCTGGGCCACCACACGTCCATCAGGCCGCCCGGCTTGTTCGCGCTTTACGTGGCGGGCTATTCCGGCTACCGGATCTTCGAGGAGACGATCAGGATCGACTCGTCGGCGTACTTCCTCGGCTTGCGGCTGAACTTCTTCGTGGCAATCTGCGTGACGCTGGCCGGGCTGGCCTGGTTCGCGATCAGCCAGCGAAAGCCTAAAGCGGTGGCCGGCGGATCGGCGGTGCTGGCCATCGGCGTGCTCTGCGTCCTGGCCGCAGGCTGCAGTAACGGTCACGCCAACCCGACGGCGACGCGCGTCGAGAGCGCTCACGTTGCGGTGCCATCGGCGGCGCGCGCTACGCCGTCGGCGACGCGCCCTGGCTGACCGCGTCATCCCCGCGGCCGCGCGTCATTCGCCGAGCAGCCATCGTCCAGGCGCGATGAGTTCCCGCGCCTGAGCGGGTCCCCAGGAACCAGCGGCGTACGGCGCGACCTGGGGCGGGTTTGCTAGCAGCGGCTGGGCAACATCCCAGACAGCGGCAAGGCCGTCCGGCCGGGTGAACAGCGAACGGTCGCCGATGAGCACGTCGTGGATCAGCCGGACGTAGGGCGGGAGAGGGTCGGCACCGCCCAGCGTTGCCAGCGGAATTGCCGCCGCCGCGTTGTCGAGCACGAGCCCTGGACCGGGCTTCTTCGCCACGAGCGTGAGGTCGATCTCGCCGTCGCCCGCTAGTGAGAACGACAGTACGTTGGAGTCATCGGGCAGGTGACCGGCCATCGGATGGCCGGGCTTGCGCAGGACCACGCTGACCCGTTGCTTCGTGGCGGCCAGCCGTTTGCCGGTGCGCAGGTAAAACGGCACGCCGCGCCACCGGTCATTGTCGATCCACAGCCGCGCCGCGACGAAGGTGTCCCGGCTGGAGCCTGCCGCTACGCCGGGAACGTCGCGGTAACCGGAGAACTGGCCGAGCACCACCTCGGCCGGGTCGAGCGGCCGGAAGCAGCCGATGACCTTCTCCCGTGCCGACTGCAAGTCGGCGGCGCCAAGACTGGGCGGCGGTTCCATCGCCACCTCGGCCGCAACCTGGAACAGGTGGGTTACGAGCATGTCAAGCACAGCGCCGGTCGCGTCATAAAACACCGCACGGTCGGTGATTCCGAGTTTCTCCGGAACGTCGATCTGGACGGACTCGACGTCGTTCCGGTTCCACGAGCCGGCAAACAGGCCGTTGGCGAAGCGCAGCACGTGCAAATCCTGGGTAGCTTCCTTGCCCAGGAAGTGATCGATCCGGTAGACCTGCTGCTCGTCGAGTACGGAATGGACGGCGCGATCGAGTTCGCGGAATGACTCGCGCGACGTGCCGAACGGCTTCTCGTAAACGACGCGCGCGCCTGCGGCCAGGTTGTGCTGCCCTAGCGCCTTGGTGAGTTCGGCGAATGCGGTCGGCGGCACAGCGAGGTAGTGCACAAACTGCGGGTCGCCGCCGAGCGACTTTCGTGCCATGCCGAGAACATCGAGCATGCTGCCCGGGCTGTCGCTGCTGAAGCCGCCACCGGCGAAGAAGACGCGTGGCTCGAAGGCGTCCCATGCGGGCGACTCCGGCTTCGGCCCGAATTCGGTGAGCACGTCGTGCACGTGCTTTCGGAAGTCCTCGTGCGCCACATCGCCACGCCCGTTGCCGACTAGCAGCCACTCCTTAGGGAGCAGACCCTCGAGGGCAAGCCGGTAGAACGCCGGGATGACCATGCGCTTGGCCAGGTCACCGGTAGCACCAAAGAGCACGAAGATGGTCGGGCCGGGATCAGAGCCGGATTTGCCGCCGCTTTTCTTGGTCGCCATGACACAAACGTACGTGACCGGTTCCCGGCTCATCCTGCCAGCCGCCCGCACGCCGATGCCGGTCGTATCTCGGAGGGAGGTATCTGCCGTTCCCAGGTTGAACGGAGCTTTTTCCTGGGTAGGCATGTAATCCGGCTAATGCCAGCTAAGTCCTTACTGGAAGGGATTGACCGTGCGATTGACCGAGTTTCAGGCCATGAGCTTTGACTGCTACGGGACCCTGATCGATTGGGAGGCGGGTCTGGCCGGCGTGCTGACTCCGTGGGCAAGATCGGCCGGCCTCGATCTGGATGACGAGGCGCTGCTGGCCGCCTATTCGCGCCACGAGGCTGAGGCCGAGGCCGCGTACCCGCGCGAGGAGTATCCGCAGATCCTCGCCCGCAGCATGCGCGCTCTCGGGAGCGAACTGGGCTCGCAGGTCAGCCCGGATGATGCGCAGCGGCTGGCGCGTGGTGTGCCCGACTGGCCCGCATTCACTGACTCGGCTGACGCGCTGGCCGCACTCGGCCGGCGGTTCAAGCTCATCATCTTGTCCAACGTTGACCGTGCGTCGTTCGCGGCCAGCAACCAGCGCCTCGGCGTGCAGTTCAGCGCCGTCATCACGGCGCAGGACGTCGGCTCGTACAAGCCGTCGTCGCGGAATTTCGAGTTTCTCCTGGGCGAGGCGACGCGGCTCGGCGTCGAAGACGGGAAGCTGCTGCATGTGGCGCAAAGCCTCTTCCATGACCACGTGCCCGCGCAGCGGGCGGGCCTGCGGACTGTCTGGATCAATCGGCGCGCGGGCCGGCCGGGCTGGGGAGCGACGCCAGCGCCTGACGCTCCCGTTGTGCCTGACTGGGAGTTCTCATCCATGGCTGCGCTGGCCGGTGCAGTGGCGGCCGAGGGCGCGTGACGCCGCCGGCAGCGATACTGCCCGAACGCGCACTCGCGCAGCCTGGAGCCCTGGGATCGGCTACCTGGTTGTGGCACCACAAACTGGGCAGGTTACTTGACACCGCCTGTGACCTGCGGCGTTGCGGCTATGACAGGACGATACGGAGGTAGAACTTAGCGGGGTCCCCGGCTGGTCAGCAGGGACCGCTGAGGCGGCGGCGGTCAGGTTGATAGTGAGGGCCGCGCACGAGCCACCGGGGGTGTCTCATGGCCACGATAATGGGCGAGCGGACCAAAATACCTGATGAGCGAGCCATGGTTTACATGGGCGCATTCGTCCTGGGCGCGGTAGGTTCCGTATTTGTCGCATACAGTTCCCTGTTTATCTCTAAGTATCACTATCATTTGACACTTCTCCAGTATGGCCTTTTGTTCATACCGGAGGTTATCGCTGCCGTCGGCGCGACGCAGTTCGCGGCGCCCATTGCCTGCCGGTGCCTCGCGGAACGGGCTTATGTCACGGGGCTGAGTTGCGCGCTCGCTGGCCTGGCTTTGCTGATCGCAACGGAGTGGGTGCCAAGGCTGGTAGTCAGTTACCCGCTGCTGCTGGTCTCTACTGCCCTTGTGGGAGCGGGGCTAGGTCTTTCGTTCCCGTTCATCCGGTGTTATGCCGTAAGCCTCAAGCCGCTGCGTTCGAGACGCCAGGTCCTCCTGGTCAATGCGGTGCTAGCAGCGGGCCTAGCAGCTAGTTCGGTCTACGCACTCGCCACACTCGGGACAAGCGCGTGGTGGAGCCTCCCAGTGCTCCTGGCGGCTTTGCTCATCGCCGGGATGCTGTTCAGCCACTCGCTGCCGGTGCCGCCAGATGGCGCGCCGACGCGCCGCTCAGACCGGCCAGTCCCCCCTCGGTTTCGCGCGTACCCAGGGCTCGCTTTGCTGTACGGAGTCTGCGCGATTATCTGCATTAGCGCTTCACAGAGCATCCCGGCGAGCGCATCGCCCGGCCACTTCCGATTCCTTGTGCTGGTCGAAGTGGGCTTTTGGGCACCTCTGGTGTTTGCCTGTCGTGTCGTGTTCGCGCTGATCGACGGCATGGAGTCGCGCCAGTACACGGCCAGCCTCGGTGTGTTCATGATCGGTATCGTTCTGCTGTTGCTCAGCTTCTTCCTGACCCGATATGACATGATGCATGCTGGAATTTATCTGCTCTCGGTTATTGGCTGCGCTGCTCTGCTGCCCATCGATACGCGCCCTGGTAACGAGTATGTGGCGGCATATCCGCTGACCGTGACCGTCGGTCTTATGGTGCTGTTTCCGATCGTGCTTGGCCTTTCCCGGTTGATGTATCGCAGATTCGCCTTGATGGGTATCAGTCCCATGGAGGTCTTCATCGGCGCTGCCGTGCTCGGTGCAGCGGCGTGCGTACTGTTGCTGCCGATAATCCTCAGCTGGCCCACCATGGGTTATTTCGACCGGCCTGTCGTCCGGAGCGCGGGCCCCGCGGGCGCGGAGGTACCAGGCGGCCTCTCGGCGCCCGCCCCCCGTCGTCCGAGCGACCAGCCTGAAGACGCCAGCGGAAGCCGCGAGCCAGGGGGAGCGACCGCACTGCCGCCAAGCTCACAGGCAGGCTCTCGCAGGGACGATCGGTAGCCTCCGCATAAGTCCGCCGGTCATTGGCACGCGGCGCTTTCATTCGCGCGGCAGTCGGCCAGGTATAATGTAACCCTGAATAATCGCCTCTGCGAAGATGAGGCTGAACTATCCGTCGGAGCTAGAATAATGCCAGAGTTGTTTCCTGACGTTGAGCCACCGCAGCCGGCACCTGGTGCCATTCGCATTGTCGCATGCGGGGGACTCGGTGAAGTGGGCCGCAATATGATGGCCATCAAGTACGGAAACGAAGCGCTGATAGTCGACTGCGGAGTGCTATTTCCGTCCGAGGAGCAGCCTGGCGTTGATCTGATCCTGCCGGACTTCTCGATACTTGAGAAGCTGGACGTTTCTCCGCGCTATCTCATTCTCACCCATGGGCACGAGGATCACATCGGGGCCGTGCCGTATCTGCTCCGCCGGTACCCAGACGTCACGCTGGTAGGGAGCCGGCTCACACTAGCGCTGGCCGACGCCAAGGCACGACAGAACGGCTTGCATCCGGAAATGATGCAGGTGGCGGAGGGCGACACTCGTGACCTCGGTACTTTCCGGGCCACTTTCCTGGCCGTAGCGCATTCCGTGCCCGATGGCCTGGCAGTCTCGATTCGCGTGGGCGGCATGCACCTAGTGCACACGGGCGACTTTAAGTTGGATAACCGCACCCTGGACGGACGTCAGACTGACCTCGCGGCTTTCGCCCGCGAGTCGGCCTCCGGCATCGACGTGCTGATGAGCGACTCGACTAACGCGGATGTGCGCGGCACCCTTCCGGGTGAGCGCGACATCACTGACAACATCAACAACGTATTTCTGAACACCGATGGGCGCGTCATATTTGCCTGCTTCGCAAGTAATGTGCACCGCGTACAGCAAGCCATAAACGCGACGGTCCGCTCTGGGCGCCAGTTCGCTCTCATCGGCCGCTCGATGATACGTAATATGGGAATAGCGCGAGATCTGGGCTTCCTCAACATACCCGAAGGCTCGCAGGTAGATCTTGACGCGGCGCTTAACTCGTCACGCGAAGACGTGGCCCTAATCTGCACCGGGTCGCAGGGCGAGCCGCTTGCCGCGATCTCTCGCATGGCGCGCGACGAACACCCAATCAAAATCCATGCCGGTGACCTGGTAGTGCTTTCAGCGCGACTAATCCCCGGTAACGAGGAGGATGTCTTCCGGGTAGTCAATGCATTGAGCCGGAAGGGCGTGGAGGTCCTCCATCCGGAAAACGCCGTCATTCATGCGTCGGGGCACGCGACGGCGGTCGATCTCGCTCACGTTCTTGGGGTGACGAAACCGAAACGGCTCCTTCCGATCCATGGCGAGTGGCGGCACCTGCGCGCCCATGCCCGCATTGCGTACGAAGCGGAAATGTCAGATGATCAAGTCATCTTGCTTGAGAATGGCGACGTTCTCGATCTGATCAATGATGAAGCGCTCATCGTCGGTAAATACCCGTACAACAACATCTACGTAGACGGCAGCACGATCGGTCTCGTCGACGAGTCGACGCTCAGGGAGCGCCGCCGTCTTGCCGAGTCCGGTGTCGTGTCGGTGGCGCTGATCGTGGACGCGAATTCGGGAAAGCTGCTCGTCGACCCGGTCGTATCGCTGCGCGGCGTGCCGGTAGACCCCTTCGATTCAGTGGAGACCGGGAAGGTGGCCGATAGCGCCGCGAAGCGGTGGCTAGAGTCTGCTCCTGGCGACTTCCCGCAGCTAGAGCGCATGGCCCGGCGGGCACTCGAGAAGTGGGTCTATGACGCTTACGCGATAAGACCCGTGGTGCTTGTATCGGTCGTCAAGTCGCCCGGGGCTTAGCTACACCTGCGACAGCGCGCTTGCCAGCCCGCGGTCCGCGGCGTGCGCCTCTCGCCGGCGGGAGTCACGCCACCGCCCTGGCCGGACCGTTGCGGTCATGGAGATGCGACATTTCGCTATCGAGCGTTTAACGCAGTGTTAGGCTGCTCGCGACCTTTGCATATGGATGCGGCCGTATCACGGCAATTACTGGAATTCGTATGCAGTGGGCGACTCGCCAGTCACCGCGCGTAAGCACGGAGGGGAGGTACTGGCGTGATGAACGAACGCGCGTCGGCGGCGTATGCCGCCTCGCTTCAGGTCGGCTCCCTGCGCGACGGCGTGGCGGACACGGAGAAGCTGCCGGTCGCCGAGCGCCGGGGCCGGCTGATCGTGCGCAAACTCACGACTCAGCTCACCGATGCGTTAGCTGAGCGTGGCTACTGCGATCTCGTAGCCGATCCGCCGACCGCGCCAACGCGGGCGGGTGCCTCGGTCCGCGCCCTTGCCCGGCTCGTGATGCGCAGTGCCCAGCCGGACTGGTGGTCCGGGCTCATTGACATCGACAGCCTCGCGCTGATGTTCCCGGCGCAGGCACACGGGGCTCGCTGACACCGACGACGGATGGAGAAGTTATGCCTACCGAGTTGCGCAGGAAGCGCCGGCAATCGATTCGCGTTCTGCTTGCGCTGATCTTCATCGTGCCGCTTGCCTCCCTCTTAGGCCTGTGGGGTTTCGCCGCGAGCGTGACAACCTCGAGTGCCGTCGAGGAGCACAACTTCAACACCTTGAACCAGCAGTACGGCGGGTGGGCGCAGGGAGTGTTCACGCAACTGGCGCAGGAGCGGGAGCTGGCGTTCACGTACCTAAGCAGCGGCCGTAGCCTGCCGGTCGGCTCGTATGTAGCTCAACAGCACGCAACCGACCAGGCTGCGGCCGCGTTTCAGCGGGGCCTGGCTACCAGCCTGGCAGGTCTGGCGCGAGGAGCCAGGCCTGCGCTCAACGACTTCAAGAAAGAACTGGCCCGGCTCAGCGGCGGCCCTGGCTTCTCGGGGATCCGGTCCGAGGTCGCTGCGGGGACGATCTCGCCGCTTGCCGCGTTCCAGGACTACAACGCCATCATTGACGCCGAGTTCCAGCTGTACGCCAGCCTGGTCGTAGTGAACAACACGCCGCTGTACATGCAAGCAGCCGCGAGCGTCGAGGCCGGGCGTTCGATCGAGATGGCTAGCAGGGAGGCGACGCTGCTAGCCGGGACCTTCTACACGGGCGGCCGGATGTCAAAGGCCGAGCGCATTCTGTTTGTGCAAACTGCCGCTAACAGGCAGCTGCTGATGACCGACGCGCTCAAGGGGCTAGATCCGAGCATCAGCTCCGGCTTCCGGCGAGCAGAGGCCTCGGCGGCATATAAGAATTTCGCCGCCATGGAGAACGCGGTCATCGACAGCACCGGCAGCAGGGGCAGGCTTCCCATCACGCCGCTGCAACTCGCTGGCACGGCCCGGCTGTTCACGGCCTACCAGGCCGCGGAGAATCAAGACCGCATGGCGCTGAGCAGCATGGGCACCCATGTGGGCAATCAGCTGCTTGAGGAAGTAGGCCTGGCCGGCGGCGCGGGCCTGCTCGCGGTGGCGCTGTCCGTCTTTCTGATGCTGGCGTTCGGCCGCCGCATTAGCCGCGAGCTGACGGGTTTGCAGCGCGCCGCACTGGCCCTGGCCGAGGAGCGGCTGCCGAGCGTGGTGAAAAGGCTCAGCCAGGGCGAGGACGTCGACGTTGCGGAGGAGGCTGCCGCGCTCGAGCCAGGCCGCATCACCGAGACGGCGCGCGTTGCCGAAGCATTCTCGTCCGTCCATCGCATCGCAGTAGAGGCAGCTGTCGGCCAGGCCAAGCTGCGCAAGGGAGTCAGCCAGGTCTTCCGCAACCTGGCGTGGCGCAGCCAGTCGCTGCTCCACCGGCAACTGGCGCTGCTGGACGCGATGGAGCGCAGGGAGACCGAGCCGGAAGCCCTCGACGAACTATTCCAGCTTGACCACCTCACCACGCGCATGCGCAGACACGCCGAGGGCCTGATCATCTTGTCAGGGCATTCTGCCGGTCGTGGCTGGCGGGACCCGGTGCCGGTAACGGACGTGCTGCGCGCCGCGATCGCAGAGGTGGAGGACTACAAGCGGGTGTCAGTGATCTGCGAGTCGCAGGACGCCGTGATGGGGTCCGCGGTGGCCGACGTAATCCACCTGCTGGCCGAGCTGATCGAGAATGCGGCTACCTGCTCGCCCGCGAGCACCGAGGTAGCAGTCAGGGCCGAGCGCGTAGGCAACGGCTTCGTGGCCGAGATCGAGGACCGCGGCATCGGGATCGGACCTGCTGACCTGGCCGCGTTCAATGAGCGGCTGCAGAATCCGCCCGAGTTCGACCTGGCGGACAGCAACCAGCTAGGGCTGTTTGTAGCGGCCCGGCTCGCGGCCAAGCACCAGATTCTGATCACGCTGCGGCGCTCGCCCTATGGCGGGACGACGGCTATCGTTCTCCTTCCGAATGCCATCATGGCAATCAGCGACCGGCCTGCGCCGGATGTGCTGGACGTCTTCCGCGCCCGGCAGCCCTCCTACGGCACTCGAGCGAAGAGCGCTGAACGGCTGGCTGTGCTCACGGCAGGTCGTCACGCGACCGATCTGCCGTCCGGCGAGTCAGCGGCGGTCCCGGATGTCGACGCAGCCTCAGACCTGGCCTCGGTCGCAGACGACCACGCAGCCGGTGGCAACGGCCGGTGGCAGGAACCCAGCCCGATCGGAAGCGTGCCCTCGCCCGGACTGCCGCGCAGGCTCCGCCAGGCCAGCCTGGCACCGCAGCTCAGGGACGACGGCCGTGGCGCAGCCGGCAGCGAGCACGCCGAGGCTTCCGACGGCCTCAGTCCTGGCGGCAGCCGCGCCCTGGCTGAGTCGCTGCAGCACGCGTTCGACCGCGCACGTGCGGCGGAGGGTTCCGCGGACGGGTCGTCGCAGCCGGACAATGACTGGCTGGCGGATTCCTCCTGGCCCGCCCCGTCATGGCCGGCCGGAGACTGGCAAACAGCCGAGCCCGCCGAGGCAGTGAGCCTGCCGGAGGAACCCGAGGTGCAGTGATGCAGCAGGCGGGCCTTACAACTACCGTGAACTGGGTTCTGGACGACCTGGTCCGGCGGGTCGACGGGGTCAGCCAGGCGGTCCTGCTGTCCCGCGACGGACTGACGCTCGGAGCTTCGGAGGGCCTGAGCCGCGAGGATGCAGAGCACCTTGCCGCGGTCGCGGCCGGAATCCAGAGCCTGGCCCGCGGTGCCGCGCTGCGGTTTGACGGCGGGCAGCCTCGCCAGTCGATCATCCACATGGACAGGGTCCTCATGTTCGTCATGGCCGCCGCGAAGGGCAGCTGCCTGGCCGTACTGTGCAGGCCGAGCGCTGACCACGGGGTTGTCGCCTATGAAATGGCGATGCTGGTCAAGCGACTTGGCCAGTACCTGTCCGCTAACCCGCGGGCCGCGGCGCCTCCTGATGTAGCGGGGAGGCTGGCGGAATGACCGGCGACGAGCTTTGGCTCGACCGGGAGGCCGGCCCGGTGGTGCGTCCCTATGCGGTGACCCGCGGCCGTACCCGGCCTCCGGGGATGGCTGTCGGCCTGATCGACGTTGTCGTGTCGGCGGGTCGCCACTCTGCCCAGGCACGAGGCCTCGGGCCTGAGCACCGGCTCCTGCTGGGCATGTGCGGCGCGCCCATGGCGCTGGCCGACCTGGCCTCGGAGGCCGATCTGCCGCTGGGCGTAGTGCGCGTGCTGGTCGGCGACCTGCAGGAGCGGGGCCTGGTCACGGTCGTTGCTTCGGCTGGCGGTAGTCAGGACGAGCAGGTGCTGAGGAGCGTGCTTGATGGTCTACGGGCGCTCTGAGCGACCGACCGGGCTGGCGCCGCCCCCGGTTGTCACCAAGATCCTCGTCGCGGGCGGCTTCGGCGTCGGAAAGACCACGCTCGTAGGCTCGATCAGCGAGGTCCGCCCGCTGCGGACCGAGGAGGATCTGAGCGAACTCGGCATCGGCGTCGACGACACGACGTCGGTCGAGCACAAGCGGACGACGACTGTGGCCATGGACTTCGGCCGAATCACTTTCCCTAGTGGTGCGGTGCTGTACTTGTTTGGCACGCCTGGCCAGGAGCGCTTCTGGTTCATGTGGGACGAACTCGCTTTCGGGGCGCTCGCCGCGGTTGTGCTGGCCGACACACGGCGGCTCGGCGACTGCTTCTCCTCGATCGACTACTTCGAGCGGCGGGACACGCCCTTCGTGGTGGCGGCTAATCAGTTCGACGGTTCGCCCGTCTATGACTCAGCCGACATCCGGGATGCCCTCGACGTGGACAGCGACGTGCCGGTTCTGGCTTGCGACGCTCGCAGGCGCGAGTCCGTCAAGGAGGTACTGATTGCGTCGGTGGCGCACGCGCTCACCCGCCACCAGGCGGGCGCCCGCCGCTGACGTAACCACGTATTGCGATCAGAGATCCAGGGAGAGCGTGCCGCCGGGCTCGAGGCTGATCCGTGATCCGTAGCCACGACTGATCCGGTCGAGGATTGTGGCGAGCCACTCGCTGTCCTGCGATCGGGCGCGGTTCAGTCGCATCTTGCGTACCTGCATCGGCACCATGCGCAGTTGTGTTAGCTCGCCGGTGCCGCGCCGCAGAGTGGCGAAGTACAGCAGCCGCAGGTCGTCACGAAACTGCTCGTAGCCACTGATCCCTTCATAGTCGTCGATGCAGTCGCCACACCCGTACAGGATGAGTTTGCCGTGGTAGATCCGGATCGGGCGGGGATGATGGGAGGAGTGGCCGTAAACCAGGTCAATGCCGCCATCGATGAGCAGGCGGGCGAAGCGGTCCTGGTCTAGGCGCACTTCGTAGCCCCAGTTAGACCCCCAGTGAATGGAAACGACGGCTATGTCACCAGGCCGTTTTGCGTCGCGAACCCGGTTGATGAGACTGCCCGCAACGGCGTCGTCGAGGCTGGTCAGCAGGTCCAGGCCAGGCCGGCCAGGAGCCGCAGCCCACGACGGGGGGATACCGCTACACGCGGCGCCGCAGGAGAACACAAGCACCCGGCCTCCGCCGGGCAGCGGAATCGCGGCGGCTTGCTGCGCCCGGGCCAGATCACGCCCGGCGCCGACCGCCCCGAGTCCGGCGCCAGCGAGCCAGTGCAGTGTGTCGGTGAGTCCGGTCCGGCCGAAGTCCAGTACGTGGTTGTTGGCGAGCGCGCAGGCGTCCGGCTTGAAGGCTGTCACGCAGGGCAAGTTCGCCGGTTCCATCCTGTAATGCACCGCCTTGCCCGACGCGAAGTCATTGCTGCGGGTGACGGCACACTCCAGGTTGATCACGCGCACGTCCGGCGCCATGTCGTCCGCGACGCGCAGCGCGTCGCCCCACGGCCAGTCGAAGCTGACCGGACACTGGAATGGCCCGTTGACCTCTTCGGCCAGACGGACGTACACGCCCGCATCGTCGGTGCCGAGTTCCCGCAGCTCTGGATCACCAGGATGCGGCAGTATCTGGTCGACCCCCCGGCCCGGCATCACGTCACCGCACAGCAACAAGGCGGCCAGGTCGCTTGCCATGGTGGCCCCTCAGCGATCTCACCTAGTTCGCTTGCCTCGCTACCTAGTCTGACCCCGTCTGCAGCCCGCCTCGCATGTCACCGGCTCGACTCTCGCAGCTCCACGGCGGCGCTTAGCTGCGTCCTGGCACCCCGCGGTCGACGTCGGCCGGCACGGCCGCACCCCTGCTCAGCACGGCTACGGTGGACTCCACGCCGTCGAGGTCGGCGTAGCAGGGCAATGCAGCAACTGCACTGTCGGCGCCGGATCACGGTAGGGGTTATCGGTATGCGGCCCGATCGGCAGGCCGGTGAAGGCCAGGTTAGCGGCGCCTCGCTCGACTCTCACGTCGAACAACCTGCCGTAGTTGGTCTCCCTGACATAACCGAAGCTGCTGGCGACGGTGAGCACAGCGCCCGCGCGCGGCGGCACGCCGCTCAGCAGCATGAAGCCGGGTAGCCAGCAGGCCGCGGAGACAGTTCAGCCTGGCCGCGTCGCTGGTCTCGTAGTCAGCCCAGGTGACGCTAGGCGGGCCGACCGGGAAGTCGGCCGCGCACCAGAGCTGCCTGGCTGCCTCGCTGCGGCCGGGAATGGCCGGCGCGGTCAGGCTCGCCAGCCACTCCCGGCTGAAAACGGCCTGGTGGCCATCCGGTCCGAACGTGATGAACACGCCGCCAGCCTTATGCGCAGTCGCTGTTACTGACAGTTGAGGTGCCAGATCGGCGATGGAGATGAGACGCTGTCCGCTCACCGGGTCCCGGCAATCCGCGCACGGGCAGTTGTCGCGCAGCAAGGCTGCGGGCAGGCGGCCGATGGACGGTGCCTGCGGGTCAACGAGGTACTTCATTGCGCGCGCTCCGCTCTTGCCGGCCGAGGATGTGCCACCGCCACTTCCAGCCAGCCTGCATGCCGACCAAGGCCGGCGCACTGAAGTTGCGTGCCCCGTTCCTTGCCGTACGTCGACGGTTCACCACGGCGGCACGGACTTCACGACAACGCGCGACCTGGACGCTGCTGGGTAGTACTTACCCGGATAGGCGGCTGGATTACGAGTGTCAGTGGGTAAGGGGATCACACGTCGTAATGCGGAGCCGAGACATGCAGGCGTCATGTGCAGATCTTGTCCTGGCGGCGCGGGCAGCCGGGGTAAGCGACCAGCGTCTGCTGGACGCCATCGCTGCAACGGATAGGGCCGCTTTTGCGCCCGCTGGCTACGCCGGCGAGTCGTATTCGGACCGGCCGCTGCCGATCTTGCGCGGCCTGGTCACCACTCAGCCGTCGCTCGTGGCCGTGATGATCGCTGGGCTGAACTTGGCAGGTGGCGAGCAGGTCCTGGAGATCGGTGTCGGCTACGGGTACCAGACGGCGCTTCTGGCCCGGCTGGCCTCGTACGTGACCAGCGTTGAAATCCACTCCGACATCGCCGAAGTCGCCCGCAGAAAGCTGTCCAACCAGGGCATAGCCAACGTGCAAGTCATAGTTGCTGATGGGACGCGGGGATACCCGGAAGGCGCCCCGTTCGACGCCGTCCTCGTCTCAGCCGCGAACCCGGAGGTGCCGCCACCCCTGGTCGATCAGCTATGCGAGGGCGGACGGCTAGTGCAGCCCATCGGTCCGGGCGGGAATGAGGACGTCACCTTGTTCGAACGCATCCCCGACGGTCTGCAGCGCGTGCGGGTGCTCACGACGGCGAACTTTGTCCTTCTGCACGGCAAGTATGGCTTCGCGGATCCGAGCTAGGAGAGGTGTCTGAGTGTCAGGAGACCTGAGAGTCAGGGGGAGAACACGTCATGTCAGCTAACGCGCCCGTCGCCTCACCTGAGCCCCGCAGCGCGCAGGTCAATGAGCTGCTGCCGCTGGGTGACTGGCTCCGGCATCACTCCCTGCGCAGCTGGGCCGTGCTGCTGTTCTTGGTGTTGATCTGCGTGCCGTCGATCGCGCTGGTCATCTTGGGCACGAGGGCGACGGTTAGCACCTTTGATGACGTTGCCTGGATCTTCGCCGCATACTTCGCTATCGCCTGGCTGCTGCTGCTTGGCGTGATCATCCGC
>Ga0335075_10008760_pt1 | contig 15493 bp, 12 predicted proteins | sample Lox_Sample_24_FD_206723 | JGI IMG/M metagenome (GOLD analysis project Ga0335075, IMG submission 206723) | Soil microbial communities from Loxahatchee National Wildlife Refuge, Florida, United States - Lox_Sample_2.4 | ecosystem: Environmental > Terrestrial > Soil > Wetlands | place: USA... | reverse complement strand
GGTCCCGAGGATCGTCCGGTGGATCACGACGGGCGTGTGGAGCTTCCCGTCGGCGCCCTGGTACTCGAGCCCGAACCGGCGCGGGATCTGGTAGTCGAGCTGGATCGTGCCGGTCTGCCAGGGCCGGCCCAAGCTGTCGCGGATGTGGATGTCGATCTTCGGGCCGTAGAACGCCCCCTCGCCGGGAGAGATCCGGTAGGCGACCCCGGACGCCTTGAGCGCGGCCTCGAGCGTCGCCTCCGCCCGGTCCCAGTCGGCCGGGTCGCCGAGGAACGTCGCCGGCCGGGTGGAGAGCTCGTACGACCAGTCGAGCCGGAAGGTGGTGCACGCGTCGCGGACCCAGCGGAGGAGCGTGTCGATCTCGCGCTGGATCTGCTCGTCGGTCACGAACAGGTGCGCGTCGTCCTGCACGAGCTCGCGGACGCGCAGGAGCCCGTGCAGCGTCCCGCTCGCTTCGAGCCGGTGCAGGGGAGCGAACTCGGCGAGCCGGAGCGGCAGCTCCCGGTAGCTGCGGGCCCGGGACCGGAAGATCATCATCGCACCGGGGCAGTTCATCGGCTTCCAGCCGAACTGCTGGTCCTCGATCGTCGTGAGGAACATGTTCTCGCGGTAGTGCTCCCAGTGGCCGCTGGTGTCGTAGACGCTCTTCGCGAACAGCAGCGGGGTGCGGATCTCCTGGTAGCCTTCGGCGACCAAGTGCTCCGTCACGAACTTCTCGAGCTCGCGGACGAGGATCATCCCGTGCGGGAGCCAGAACGGGAACCCCGGCGCCTCCTCGGCGAAGAAGAAGAGGTCCTGCTTCTGGCCGATCGTGCGGTGGTCGCGCGCCTCGGCCTCCGCGCGGGCCTTGAGGTAGGTCCGCAGCTCCTCCGGGGTCGGGAACCCGATCCCCCGGATGCGCTGGAGCGCCGGGGCCCCGGCGGTCGCGTCGGACGAGACCGCCGAGAACCCGAGCACGTGCACCCCCTGAAGCCAGTGGGTGTCGGGCACGTGCGGGCCCCGGCAGAGGTCGACGAACGCCCCGGTCTCGTAGATCGAGATCGGCTCGTCCGCGGGGGCGTCGGCGAGGTAGCGGAGCTTGTGCGGGTTGGTCGAGAACAGGCGCTGGGCCTCCTCGCGGGAGACGACCCGACGGACGAACGGCTCCCGCGCCCGGATCGACCGGTCCATCGCCGAGCGGATCGCGTCGAGGTCGGCGGGGGTGAGCGGCCGGACCTCGAAGTCGTAGTAGAAGCCGTCCTCGGTCGGCGGCCCGTGCGTGGGCCGGGCCTCGGGGATCGTCTCGAGGAGCCCCTTCGCCACCAGGTGCGCGGCGGAGTGCTGCAGGATGTCGCGGCCGGCCCGGTCCTCGAACGTGAGCGGGGCCAGGTCTCCGTCGTGCTCGAGCGGCGTCGCGAGATCCACGGGTCGGCCGTCCCAGACCGCGGCGAGGAGCTTCGAGGCCGCCCCCGGATTCCAGCGCGCCAGCGCCTCCCCCGCGGGGGTCCCGGCCGGGACCTGCTCGCGCCGGCCGTCGGGCAGCCGTACGGAGACGAGCGACCCGTCGACCATGGAAGCGAACGCGCCGACTTCGCGGGGGCATAATAACATGTAGGGGTTCGTCTGTCGCCCCGAAGGTCCTGCCGGGAGGACCCATGGAAGCCACGCCCCGTTCTACGCCGACCGCGAGCGCACCGCCGACCCGAATGACCCAGGCCCGGGAGGCCGTGAAGCGGTGCGACGAGCACCTGGTCGCGGCCGGCAAGCTCGCGATCCAGTCCGGTCAGTATCGGGAGGGCACGCAGGAACTGCTGGTCGCGGTCCGGGAACTCGCCGCCGGCGTCTCCGTCTACCGGGCCGGCGCCGTCGCCACCCCCCGACCGAGCGGCGCGCCGCCGTCGCCGCCAGCCTATGACGTCGCGCGCGAGGCCGCCTTCATCGAGCTCGCGGCGGACGAGCGCCGACGCGGAGAGGCCGCCCGGCGCGAGTTCGCCCTCGACCCGGTCCGCTGGGGCAAGGCCCACGGACGCTATGCGCGCACCCTCGCGCTCACGCTGCCGAACCTCGAGCACGATCCGTCGATTGCCCGCTCCTCCGCCCGGGCGACTCCCGCCCCGCGGGACCCCCGCACGGACGAGGCGACGTTCTCCGAGATGTGGACCGCGGTGGACGCCCTCTCGCGCCAGTTCAAGGAAGCCGTCCTCGAGCGCAAGAAGGGCACCCCGAGCCCCGCGCAGGCGCGCGTCAGCGTGGACTGGTTGAGCCGTCCGCCCGAGTAGGGCGCGTCCGCTCGGTGCGACGTCGGGTCCCGGGGGCGCGGGCGCTCAGCTCGCCCATCATTCATCCTCGATCAGCTGGTTCTAGTCTTCATCATCGCGCCGCGCACGCCCGGGACCGGGTCGCTCATCCGGGAAGGGCTCCGCCGTCGAGCAGCCCATCCAGATGGAAGATCCCGCCCCGCGCGCCCGCCGGCGCCAGCTGGGGGGCCTCGGCGGGCGAGAACGACCCGTCGATCCACGTCGGCCCGATCGGGGTCAGCTTGCGGACGAGCCCCCAGTCGATCGCGCCGTCGCGCGTGGACAGGACGAACCGTTCCAGGCCCACCTCGTGGACCGTCGTGAGCAGCTCGTACGGGTCCCGGGTCTCCCAGGACTGGTGCGCCGCGCTCACCACTGGGCCGTCGAGCTCCACCTCGAACGCGAGCTGGGTCGAGAGGCGCCAGGCCCGCCGCAGTTCCTTGGGACCCAGCAGGTACGCGGTCGACAGCACGGCCCGTCGCGCCCCGGCGACGAGGACATCGATCGCCTGGTCAGCGGTCCGGACGCCCGCGTCGACCCAGAGCGTGATGTCCCGCGAGAGCTCCTGCAGGTAGTCGAGCTGGGCCGCCTCCTGCTCGATCCCGTCGAGATCGACCACGTAGAGCAGCGAGTACTTCTCGGTCAACCGGTCGACGACCTCGAACGGGTCGTAGAACTCCCCGGCCGGGTTCTTGGCGGCCACGGGGCCGTCGGGGCCCGGCAGGCAGACCCGGCCGTCCCGAAGCATGAGGCACGGCACGAGCCGGGGCTCTTTCGGGGGCGGGCTGGACGACGAGGGCGGCGCACGCGCGCTGGGGAGGGCCGGCACGCCGGACCGACACGGCCGCGCCTTTTCGGTCTTTCCCCGACCGCCGGCAGAGCCTTTTTCCCCTCCCGCCCGCTGTTCCGGCCGCCAGGAGGTGGAGGGCAGCTGACGGTGGACCGTCTCGGCCACGAGCGGACGCTGAGGAAAGTCCCCGCTCCGGGAGACACGGGGTCGGGCGGGAACCCGACGGGCGAGAGTCCGAGCAACGGAGCAGAAACGACACAGCCCGGTGGCACGGTGAAGAGGTCGCCTCGGAGGATCCACCGGGATCTGGTGAAACGGCCGTCTCCCCGGGAGCAAGCCCTGACCGACGGTGGGAAGCGTCTCCGCGACCGTCGAGGAGAGCGCGCAGTCGAATGCTGCCTGAAACAGAACGGGGCTTACTACCACGACCTGGCCGCACCGGCGAGCAATCGCCGGTGCGTTAACCGCCCGTAGCGCGGTCGGCGCGCCGCTCCGGCACGGAGTCGCGCGCCCGTCGCCCCGAGCCGGAGGCACGGACGACGCCGGCTCACCCGAGCGTCCCGTTCCGGGGGCTCGGTCAGTGCGACCGAGTCGGCCGACTCGGCACGATGTAGTGGTGGCAGCCCGCGCACCAGGGCGCGAGACCCTTGAGACCGGACCGCACGTCCCAGTCGATCGCGAGCACGTAGCCACCGGCGCGGCACTTCGCGCACGGGCACTGCTTCGGCTTCCCAGTCCCGAGGACCACGTCGGCCTCAAGCTGACAGTCCTCGCACATGGGGAGAGCATTGCGGTCACGAGGCAAGAAACTTCCGTGCCCCCGAGGGGTCCGGCCGGCGCCCCGGGCGTGACCTAGAGGGCGAGCCGGTCCGCCGACGCGAGCACGGCGAGCGCGTCGGTGGAGACCCACTCGTTCGCCCGCCGTCGATCCGGTCGCCCCCAGTCGACGAACTCCGCGCTCGGAGCTTCGGATCGGGCGACCCGGTAGTACCGTCCGTCCGCCGGCCATCCCCCGCGGACGAGTTCGCGGTCCTCGAGCCAGTCGAGCGCTTCGGCGGCGCGGGGGTCGCGGACCCGACCCGCCGCCGCGACGCCTCGGAGACCGCCGAGCGCGTCGTAGTGCCAGTACCGGGGGTAGTGCAGGCGGACGAAGTCCCGCCGCATGACCGCGCCGCCGTGGACCCGCCGGAACAGCCGGCGGCGGAGGAACACCTCCGCCGCCCGCCCGGCTCGGGCGCGCGCCCGGACGTTTCCCGTTCGCTGGGCGTAGGTCGCGAGCGCCTGCATGGGCACCAGGGTCTCCATGAACGACGACACGTGGGCCGTCGGACCTCGGGCACAGTTCCAGCCGCCGTCGGGCCACTGCCACCGCCCGAGCAGCTCGGCCAGGCGATCGACCTTCTCGTCCACGAAGCCGAGCTCCGTCGCGTAGAGGAGCGCGTTCCCCTGGATCGAGGCGCACCGGCGGGGCTTGCCGGCGATGACCGGCACCCCGAAGCGGGCAGACCCCGGGGTCGACTCCGCGGCGGAGAGCAGCCGCTCGTACCGGGGGGCGGTCCAGACATCGACGGCCTGCCGGACGAGCGGCGCCACGGAGGGTTCGTCCGGCGGATACCCTAGGTCCGCGAGCGACGTCAGGGCCCAGTGGAGACCTTGCCAGTATCGATAGATCCGGGCGGGGTGGTTCGCATCGAACGCGTCCCCTCGGCGGAGCAGCGCGCGCGCCCGGGGGGAACGGCGGACCTCGTCCTCGAGCCGCCGGATCGCGGGGCTCGATCGTCGCTCCCCGAGGACCCGGACCCGCGTGCGCCAGCGCACGGACGGCTCGCGCGAACGCAGCAAGCGCTCCACGAATCGCTGACGGACCGGGCGAGAGGCCGGCATGGCCACGCGTGCGTCGGACCCAAGCCTCCGGGCGCTAAGCGCGTTGCTATCCGGCGGGCTCCTCGAGGGCGCCGGGCGCGCGCCCGATGCCGTAGATCCCGCCGAAGACGAACGCCACGCCTACCCACTGGAGCGCGGTGAGCCGCTCGGAAAAGAAGATCGCGGAGCCGAGGAGCGCGACGACCGGCACCAGGAACACGTAGGCGCTCAGCGTGGCGGCCCGGGTCCGGCCGAGCAGGTAGAACCAGATCGAGTACGCGACCGCGGTCCCCAGCACCCCGGTCCAGAGGACCGTCGCTCCGAGCACGGGGCTGAACCGCGGTGTCGGGTAGAGCGCCAGCGCGGCGGTCGCGACGATCAGCGCGGCCGAGCCTCCGAGCAGCTGGTAGGCGTTCGCCTCCGGTAGCTCGTCCCGGTGGAATCGGCGCTGCATCAGGACGGTCCCGACCGCCCAGGCGACGGCCGCGAGCAGGAGTTCGGCGACCGGGACCAGCGGAAGGGCCCCGGAGCCGACCTCGCCGATCTGCGAGACGAGCGCGATCCCGAGGAACCCCACCGCGACCGAAACCCAGTGGCGCGCCCCGACCCGATGGCGGAGGACCGGCCCGGAGAGGACGGCGACCCAGAGCGGGAAGGTGTACACCACGACCGCCGCGAGGCCCGGCAGTACCGCTTCCTCGGCGGTGAACCACAGACCGAAGAACAGGGCGGTGTTCGGGACCCCCAGGAGGAGCGCGTCCCGCCGACCGCGGCCGTCGAGCCGACCCCAGTTCCCTTGCAGGGAGACCACCGCGAGGACCGCGACCGCGCCCACCGACGCCCGGAGCGTCGCGAGCCAGAGCGGCGTTGCGTAGCCGAGGCCGACCTTCACGACGAGGTAGTTGAACCCCCACGCGACGACGACCACGGCGAACAGCAGCCAGGCGGATCCCGACCATCGTCCCGCGGCCACGCGGCCCCCGGCGGCCGCTGGGGCTTAGGGATTACGGCCGCCGCGGGGGCGGGCGTTCGTCCTTAGGTTCATATGGGAGCCCCCCCTCCCGCGCGCCGGATGGCGCTCCACGGTCGCGACGTGATCTCGATCCGCGACCTCTCGCGGGACGAGATCGAGGAGATCCTGGCGGCCGGACGCCGCATGATCCCCTACGCGGAGGGAGCGAAGGTCACCCACCCGCTCGAGGACAAGATCGTCGCGATGGCGTTCTTCGAGCCGTCGACCCGGACCCGGCTCTCCTTCGAGTCCGCGGTCCAGCGGCTCGGAGGGCGGTGCATCACGATCGCCGACATGAGCGCGACCTCGATGCGCAAGGGCGAGAGCCTCTCGGACACGATCCGGATGCTGAGCTCGTACGCCGACGCGATCGTCCTGCGGCACCCGAACGAAGGGTCGGCGCGCCTCGCCGCCCGGGTCTCCGAGCGCCCGATCCTGAACGCCGGGGACGGCGCCGGTCAGCACCCCACCCAGACCCTGCTCGACCTCGCGACGATGCACGAGGCGTTCGGCACACTGAGCGGTCTCAAGGTCGTCCTGCTGGGGGATCTCAAGTACGGACGGACGGTCCATTCGCTCGCCTACGCGCTCGCGCTGTTCGGGGCGGAGCTCGTCCTCACGGCTCCCCCGTCGCTCGCCCTCCCCGAAGAGCTCCAGGCGCCGCTCGAGCACCTGGGCGCGCGGGTGACGCGCGAGGCCGACGTGAGCCGGGCCGTCGCGGACGCCGATGTCCTCTACGTGACCCGCATCCAGAAAGAGCGGTTCCCGGACGAGACCGAGTACCGGAAGGTCGCGGGCTCCTACCGCATCGACGCGAACGTCCTCGCGCACGCGAAGTCCCGGCTCATCGTGATGCACCCCTTGCCCCGGGCGGGAGAGATCGCCCCCGAGGTCGACGCGACGCCGCACGCCGCGTACTTCCGGCAGGCGTTCCTCGCCGTCCCGGTCCGGATGGCGCTGCTCGCCGCGGTCCTCGGCGAGCCGCGGCGGGGGGGCCGCTGACGATGGTCCGCGAGCTCAAGATCGTCCCGATCAAGAACGGGACGGTGATCGACCACATCGGCAACGGCCTCGCCCTCGAGGTCCTCAAGATCATCAACGTCCAGTCGCTCGACAAGGACTCGACCGTGTCGATCGCGATGCACGTCCGCTCGGCGAAGCACGGCTGGAAGGACATCGTGAAGGTCGAGAACATGGAGCTCTCGCCGCGGAAGGTGAACGCGATCGCACTGATCGCGCCGACCGCGACGATCGCGATCATCCGGGACTTCAAGGTCCGGGAGAAGCGGAGCGTCGACCTGCCCGAGCGGATCGTCGGCGTCCTCCAGTGCCCGAACCCCAACTGCATCTCCCACCAGCCCGAGCCCGTGGAGAGCGAGTTCGAGGTCACGAGCCGACACCCGGTCGTCCTCCACTGCGCGTACTGCGAGCGGGTCGTCGACGACTTCCTCCACCACCTCGCGTAGGGGCGGCCCGTGGACCTCGGCGTCCTCGGCGGCTTCCTCGTCGTCTTCGCGGTCGTCGGGGGGTTCGAGATCTTCGACCGGACGAGCTTCGCGCTCATCGCGCTCGCGGCCCGGAACCGGCCGTTCCCGGTCTGGGCCGGCGGAGCGATCGCGTTCGTCCTCACCACGGCGATCGCGGTGAGCGTCGGGACCGGCCTCGCCTCCCTGCTGGGCCCCGGACGGATCGGCCTCCTGCGCGTCGGCGGCGGGATCTTCCTGCTTGGGTACGCGGCCTGGCTCTACCGGCATCGGGGACCCGAGCGGGGCGACGAGATCCCCGGCGCCCGCTCGGCCTTCACGGCCGCGTTCCTCACGATCGTCCTCCTCGAGCTCGGCGACACGACGATGATCTTCGAGATCGTCTTCGTCGCCGACTGGGGGTGGCTCGTCGTCCTCGTCGCCGGGGCGCTCGCGCTCGTCCTCGTCGCCGCCTGGGACGCGTTCCTGGGCTCCCGGCTCGGCCGCCGCGTCGACGAGGACTGGCTCAACCGGATCGTGGTGGTCGTGCTCGTGATCGTGGGGACGCTAACGATCCTGTACGGGCTGTTTCCGACGGCGTTCCCGACCCTCGGGTCGCTCGCGGCGCTCTGACGGCGGGGGCGGGGGCAGCGGTCCCCCGCCGTGGTCGCTCCGCGGCGCCCACTCCTCCCACCGGTCCGCGAGCGGTCCCCAGCTCGGCGGCAAGAGAGCGCGGACCTCGGGGACGTTCCATCGGGCGGCGAGCTCGGCGGCCTCGTCCTGCCGGCCGCTCGACCGCTCGAGCAGCGAGAGGCGGAACAGCGCCTCGGCCCGGATCCGCGGGATCCCGAGCGCGCCCTCGAGGTCGATGATCGCGGTCCAGCGGTCCCGGGCCAGGTCGAGGAACTCCCCGACCGCGAACTGCCGGCCCTGGAGCAGCCAGGTCCGCAGGAGCGCGGGCGACGGCGGGAGCAGGTGGAGCGCGTCGGCGATCGCCGCGCTCCGGATCAGCGGGGCCTCGGCCGAGGTCGCGTTGCCGCCGTCGAACTGGCCCTCCGCGATCCCGAGCTGGTGGTAGATCTCGATGGGGAGGAGCTTCTGGCGCTGCAGGGAAGAGAGGCTGCGCTCCCGGAGCATTCGGGCCGGGGTGCGCTCCTCCCGGAGCTCGAGGAGGCGCGCCTCGAGGTCCTCTGCTAGGTGGTCGAGCTCCCAGCGCCGCGAGCGGCCCAACAGCGTGCGGGCCGCGCGCAGGAACCGTGCGGCGAGCGCCTGCTCCTCGGGCGTGCCCTCGATGCGGGAGAGCCCGACCGCGAGGAGGGCGATCGCCTGGAGGTGGCCCTCGGGGAGCTTGCGGGCGAGCAGCGCCGCGCGGTGCGACTCGGCCCGCGCCTCCTCCGACCGATTGCGCTCGGCGTGGAACTCAGCGATGAGCGCCTCGAGCAGGACCTCGACCTCGATCCGATTCGCGTCGTGGCAGCGCTCGACGAGCTCGTTGAGCGCCATCGCGAGCGACGGGCGGGGGCCGACGACCCGCATGTCGAGGATGAGCGGTTCGATCCATTCGGCCAGCGTCTCGGCCTCGACCCCGGTCTGGAGCGCCCCGTTCGTCCCGTCGCGGAGCGCGCTCTCGGCCTCCGAGAGCCGACCGGCCGGGAAGAGCGCGCGGGCGTGGAGCAACTTGAGCTCGGGCTCGAGCGACCGCCGCTCGGCGGGCGCGAGGGACGGCAGGCAGCTGAGGGCGTCGCGGAACAGTTCCTCCGCCGTGTCGAAGGCGAGCAGGTGGAGGCTCAGCTCGGCGGCCTCGAGGAGGTGACGCAACGCCATCGGGCCCGGGTACCAGGCGAGGAAGTGGCGGGCGACCTCGATGCGCCGTTGGAGGTTCGGTTCCGGCGAGAGCGCGGCCAGGGCGTTGGCGATCTCGAGGTGCATCTCCTTGCGTTGGCTCTCGGGCAGCAGATGGCCGACCGCCCCGACCCACGCGAGATGCGGGATCGTGACCTTCCCGTCCTGGACCTTCACGAGCCCGACCCCGGTCGCGGGCAGGATCGCCTCCGCGAGCTGGTCGAAGTTGAGGCGGGCCACCCGGGAGAGCACGACCTCCCCGACGGTGCCGCCCAGGAGGCCGATGTATCCGACGACCCGCTGGCTGACGGAAGGGAGGTCGTCGAAGAGCGCCTTCAGCCGGTGGGTCTCGCGCGGGTCGTCCTCGGACTGCGCGATGCGCACCCAGTCGACGTCCCCGCGACCCAGGAACGCTTCCTCCCACGGCACGAACCCCGGCACCGTGGTGTCGAGCGCGAGGGCCAGGACGAACGGGCGCAGCCGGGCCCTTCGCGAGAGCGAGACGATGAAGTCCCGGCTCTCGGAGTCGAACAGGGCTCCGTCGTCGACCAGGATCGCGACGGGATGCGGGTCCGGTCCTCGGAACTCCGGCAGGAGCTCGTGCCAGAACTCGTCGGGGTTCCCCTCGTTGGCCGAGCGGCCCCGGATCGGTTGGCCGAGGAACGAAGTGCGCGGTCGATCGCCGCGGCTCCGGCCGCGACGCGGCATCCGGTCCGGCAGGTAGCCGATCGGAGCCATCGGCGTGACGGCGGGGACCGAGCCGACCTCGTCACCGCCCCCGTCCTCCGATTCCGCGTCGGAGCCGTTCGGCGCGCTCCGAAGGCCGTCCAGGCCGCCGAACGGGATCGAGCGGCTCCGGTAACTCCCCCGCAGCTCGATGACCCGGGTGTGGCGCGCCTTGAGGAGCTCGCGGATCTCCCCGAGGAGGGCGGACTTACCGCTCGCCGGCGGTCCCGCGATCACGATGGTGCGCCCGGACCGCTCCGCGAGGCCTTCCAGCGCGCGGAGGACGGGCGACGGGAGTGAAGGCACCCGGTACCTCTCCCTGACGTGCGGCGTACGAGGATTTAAAAAGCGCGATATTCCCGGGTCGGCCCCCGCCCCTCGGCGCGAGGAGCCCTTAAGGGCGGTACGGCGTTGGCCGCGCCGTGCCCGCTTCGGTCGCGTCCCGGCGCCGCGCGTTCCTCAAGAAAGCCGTCCGGCCCGTGGACGTCACGCGCGCGGGCGGTGGGCTCGGCGACCTGCTCGACCAGTTCCGTTCCTCCTCGATCCAGGCGCGCAACCTGGGTCGGTGCCTCGAGGTGTGGGAGAACGCGCTCAACGACCCGAAGCGCCCGACGATCCTGCTTGGGCTCTCGGGCCCGCTGATCGCCGCCGGCTTGCGGAAGGTCCTCCGGGACCTGGTCGACTGGGGCCTTGTCGACGTCGTGGTCTCGACCGGAGCCGTCCTCTATCAGGACCTCTACCAGACGATCGGCGGGCGCCACTGGATGGGCACCCCGACGGCGGACGACGTCGTGCTCCGGGACCTCTACCTCGATCGGATCTACGACACCTACGTCGACGAGCTCAAGTTCGAGGACACGGACCGGGCGATCGGCAAGATCACGGAGCAGTTCCCGCGACGGCCCGCGTCCTCCCGGGAGTACCTCGGCTTCCTGGGGCAGAGCTTCCCGGACCCGGACTCGATCCTCGCGACGGCGGCGAAGCGGGGCATCCCCGTCTTCTCCCCGGCGCTCATCGACAGCTCGATCGGGATCGGCCTCACGTTGTACTACCAGGCGAACCGCGCCCGAAAGGACCGGTTCATCCTCGACGCGATCCGGGACAACTACGAGCTCGTCCAGATCCTCGCGCACTCGCCTCGCACGGCGGTGATCTACATCGGGGGCGGCACGCCCAAGAACTGGATCAACGACGGGATCGTGATGGCGAACTACGCGTTCGGTCGCGAGGGCGAGGGGCATTTCTACGCGCTCCAGATCACGACGGACGTCCCGCACTGGGGCGGCCTTTCGGGCAGCACGCTCGACGAGGCGCAGTCGTGGGGGAAGATCTCGCGCACCGCAACCCGTTCCATGGCCCACCTCGAGGCCTCGATCGGGCTCCCGCTGCTGGTGGGGGCTCTGTGGGACCGACGGAAGCGCTGGCAGCCGCGGACCCGGCTCGCCTTCGACTGGACCGGCGACCAGGTGCGGATCCGACGCACCTAGTCGATCCGCGGGGCCCTCGGCCAACCGTTATCGAGCCCGGCCCGCTGTGTCGGCGTGGCCGACCGCGTCCCGCCGGGACAGATCGTCACCGAGCGTTGGCCGGTCCTTCACGCCGGATCGGTCCCGGACGGTCTGACGCCTTCCACCTGGAGCCTGAATCTCCACGGCGACGTCGACCGACCGGCGACGCTCAGCTTCGCCGACCTGCTGCGCTTCCCGCAGCAGGATCAGGTGAACGACGTCCACTGCGTCACCTCGTGGACGAAGCTGGGGATGCGCTGGCGCGGCGTGCCGTTCCGAGCCGTCGCCGAGGCGGTCGGCGTCCGGCCCACCGTCCGGTTCGTCGTCATGGAGTGCGAGCAGGGGTTCACGACCTCCCTGCCGTACGAGGCCCTCCGGGAGTCGGACGTCCTGCTGGCGCACACCGTGGACGGCGCCCCCCTGCCCTCGGAGCACGGCGGCCCCGTACGGATGCTGGTGCCCCATCGATACTTTTACAAGTCTGCGAAGTGGTTGCGGGGACTGAAGTTCGTACGGGAGGACGAACCCGGGTTCTGGGAAGTGCGCGGCTACTCGAACATCGCGGACCCCTGGGAGGAGACACGGTACACGGTCGACGATAAACGGGTCATTTTCCGGATGCGGAAGGAGTCGCTGTTTCGTCCGCTTCCGCCGAGGGAGGGTACTCCTCCCTAGCCGCCGGCGCCATCTAAGAAAACTTTGGTTCATGCGCATACCGGCGCATGGATGCGCGTAATATATCCGGGCCCATCCACTGACGTGAAATCTAGCCGATTAAATAGGCAAAAACCGGGGGTCTGATCGGAGGTGGCACCCCGATGTACCTGCCCGTTGCCCCGGTCGTTCCGCGCGAAGCCCAGTAGGGCGAGCAAGGATCCCGGGAGCCCAGCTCCCGGGATCACCGGGTCCCGCCGTTGAGGGACCTCAACTGGCGGTGCTCGTAGCCTTGGCGCTCGACTCGAGTTGGGCAAGTCTTGGCCCGAGTTCAGCTTCAAGGTTCTCGCGAACCCAGTCCAGCTTCAGTTTGCGGGCCAGTGAATTCGCGGCGTCGAAAGAGGCCCTCGCCCTCGTAGCGTCGCGTCTCGCCGTGTAGGCCTCCGCGAGATACCCATGAGCCAGAGCCAGTGAGTCGCTCGGGGGCAATCGTTGGAGCACCTCGATGCCGCGCTCCCCGTACTGGATCGCGTCATCAAGGAGTCCGCGATCACCCCGCTCGTCGGCTTCCCGAAGCTCCGCGGAGCAAAGCAGCGCGAAGGTGTAGCCCAAGACGAGATCGTTTCCGAGCCGTTCGGCGAGCCCAATCGCTTGCTTCGCGTGCGACGCTGCTTCCTTCCAGCGACGGTCGACGAGCTCGAGTGCGGTAAGACCGCTTAGCGCGTAGGTAAGCTGGCTCATGTATCCTAGCGACTCCGCCTCGGACCTCACGAGCTTGAACTCTACCTCAGCGTCCGAGCCCCTGCCCGTGAGCGTGTAGGCTCTCGCCCGAAGCATGAGCAGGTTCAGAACAATATCGACTCGCCCGGCCGCCCGGGCCTCCGGAAGCGCTTCCGAGATCAGCCGTAGGGCCACGTCATGACCGCTTTGGAGCTCGGCGACCCGGGCCCAAGCCGCAATTCCTTCGAGCGCAAGGTCGATGTTGCGCGTGCGACGGGCGAGTTCAAACGCTGACTGATACCGGAGTTGCGCCGCAAGCTGATCACCCGCGCCCTCCGAGAGCCTGCCCTCGGTGAGCTCATAGAACGCCTGAAGCCGTCGAGAGACGGCTCCAATCGCCTGGGCCTGCGCGAACTCTGCCCGAGCGGAATCGACCTGTCGAAGGCGCACTAGGAGGTCCACAACCGAGAGATGGCACTCGGCCGCGACTCTCGGGTCGGGGGGCCCTGCTTCCAAGGCTTTCCGAAGTGTGAGGACGGCGTCTGAGTAGTCGGAGTGGGCCTTCAGCAACGTGGCCTCGGTCATCAGAACCCGCACCTTGCTCGATCCCTTTGGAAGAACGGAGGAGAGGTGGCGCAGCGCGTGGCGAAGCGTCTCGGAGTATCCGAGACGTAGGATTACTCGCTCCTGTTGGGCGAGGAGCTGGGCCGCGTGTCTCCAGCTCTCTCCGTCCACCAGGTGCAAGAATCGCTCGCGTACAGCCTCGGGGCGGTGACTTCTCGAATAAAAACTGGCCAATCTCAGATGTGCGTCCCGCTGCTCAGATGGGCCCACTCGCTCGAGGATGGCTCCCCGCACCACTTGAAGAATCTCGACCCTCCCCTGGGTGGTCCGGTGAAGGAGCCCGGACTTGGTCAGGTCTTGGATTCGACCCGGCCGAAGTTCCGCCGACTCAGCCACGAACGTCAGGGGCAGGGGCTCATTGGCCAGCACAACCGGCAGCACGCCGCGCACCTCCTCAAGAGTGAGGAGTTTGACGACGGCCGACGGTAGCGACGATGCATCGGTCTCGATCCCGGGGTTGAGCACCGCGAGCTGTAGCAGAAGCGGAGAACCTAGGGAGGACTGATAGATCGACTCAAACCGGTCTGCGAGCCCGCCCTGACGATCGGTGAGATCGTGCGCCGAGGCCCGATCGAGCCCCCCGATGGTTAGGTGATGCACTCTGACGGACTCGCTCTCTCCGAAGAGCGGACCTTCCTGGCTGACGACGAAGAACTGGTGGGCTTGGCCCTGGAGTAGGGCATGCACAAAGTCGCTGAGAAAGTTTGAGAGGTCCGACCCGGCGACCTGTACGTCGTCGATTACCGCCACGAGGGTCCTGTCATCGAGCGCGCGACCTGTCAAGTCGGCCACTTCTCTAGCCACTGGGGGCCTGGGGACCTGCGAGTAGTACGCTAGCTGCGGTGCGCCCAGGAACGAGAGCGCGTGGGACAACGCCGATACAAACTGCCGAGGCGAACTTGCCGGTCGGACGGTGAACCAGAACGGGATTCGGCCCTGCTTGACCCTGCGCAGGTGCCTACTCACCAGGGCAGTCTTACCCATTCCCGGCGGACCGCTGATGAACGTGACTGATCCCCCCTCTCTGGAGAACGATAACAGCTGGTCGAGCTCCTCTCTCCGTCCGAGAAACGGGTGAGGAGGAGGTGGAATCTCTCCGGCGAGCAGGGGAACTTCGCGAGTCTCTCGCTTCAGGCGCGAGCGTCCCGCCTCCGTGAGCCGGTAGGTGAACTGCTTGCGAACTCCGTCCCGGACTGATCCCTTGGCGGCGTGTAGTAGGCCCTCTCGTACCAACGAGTCGAGGGGCCGAGACATCGAGCAGGGGTGGTATCCGAGGGCCTTGGCCAGTTCGCGCTGACTGATTCCGTAGGGCGACTCGGCGGGGGGAGCGTGAGTCTCCACGTAGTCGAGGATCTCGACCGGGAGGTAGGTCTGGGCCCCCATTGGCTGCCCTAAGAGTCCAGGGCCTACTTAGACTTATTTTGTACAAAATAGCAGCGGTGGTTTAAGTAGGGATTTCGCCCCACGGATACTTACCATGAGCCGAACCCAGGAGAGCGGTGCCTACCTCGGAGGCATCGGCGCCATGCTCGAGGTGGCGGATGTCTGCCCCTCCTGCGGGCAGGTGCACTCCGACCGCCAGTTCGGTCTCCGTCACGGCGGACCGCGCGAATGCCCCGCGGTCGTCCTGGGCAGCTTCCCGGTCCTCACCGCCCCTCCGGTGGTCGAGCCCTCCGAGCCGATCCCCTCGCCGATGCCCCTTGCGGTCCCGGTCCCCCCGAGTCGCGCGCGGGACACGCGCGAGCCTCCGGTCTCCCTCGGATCGCTTCCGTTCCGACACCGCGGCGAGGAGACCCGGAGTCGCAGCCTCGGCGTCCTCTGGCTGCCTCCGCCCGACCTCGGGGAGGTCCTCTGATGCTGCGCACCGAGCGCCCGCGGATCGACTCGAACGTCCAGCACTCCTCGACCCCGCAGATCACCGCGCGGGAGTTGCTGTTCGCGGTCGCCCCCCCGCCGCGCACGCACGTCTACAGCCTCGCCGGCTGGCCGACCTGGCTCACCCCGACCTACCGATC
>Ga0335075_10008759_pt1 | contig 15493 bp, 15 predicted proteins | sample Lox_Sample_24_FD_206723 | JGI IMG/M metagenome (GOLD analysis project Ga0335075, IMG submission 206723) | Soil microbial communities from Loxahatchee National Wildlife Refuge, Florida, United States - Lox_Sample_2.4 | ecosystem: Environmental > Terrestrial > Soil > Wetlands | place: USA... | reverse complement strand
CCCGGGCGGCCGTCGCCGCTGTACTGCTCCTGACCGTTGTCGGTCTTGCGGCTGGCGGGTTGCGGGCCAGTGCCGCGGTTCAGCTGGTTCTCGTTGGCGTGCTGATCGTCGTGGCAGTAGTGGCATCCGCCGGGTCGGCGGGCAGCGCGCGGGCTGGCAACTGGACTCCATTCGCCCCGCATGGCTTGCTATCGATCGGCAGCGCCGCAGTGACGCTGATGTTCTCCTTCGTGGGCTGGGAGGCCGTCGCTCCGCTCACGACACGTTTCGTGAACCCCCGTCGCCAGCTGCCCCGTGTGGTGGCTATCACCCTTGCGGTCACCTCCGCTCTGTATCTGGGTCTGGCGGTCGCCACAATCAGCGTCCTCGGGCCACGGGCAGCTACCGACGTGCCGCTAGCCGACCTGCTGAGCCACGCCATCGGCGCGGCCGGCCGGGACGTGGCCGTGGTAGCTGCCATCGTGCTAACCCTGGGCACAACCAATGCCTACATGAATGGCGCGGCCGCGATGACTGGGCAGCTCGCGCACGTCTCGGCCGACAGCGGAGCTTCTCGTCCCCTGCTCCGGCTTCTCGGCGTCATCACCGGAGTTGGCCTGTTGCTGATCACGCTGTACGGGCTGCGGATCGTGAGCACCGCCGCACTCGTCGCGGTGCCGACGGCACTGTTCCTCGCCGTTTATCTGGGCGCCATGGTCGCGGCCGCGCGGGTGCTGCATGGTCTGGTGCGGCTCGCCGCTTTGCCGGCCGCGCTGGCGGTCATCGGCATGCTCGCGTTCTGCGGCTGGGCGCTGACCATGCCTGCCGCGATCGCGCTGGCAGCCGGCTGGCGCCCCTGGGTCCATGCACGCCGGCGCAGCTCCCCGCAAGCACGTCGAATGCGCTGCCCGGGAGGCGGGGCCCGGCAAGCAATCGCGCCAACCACCACTCGGCACGAACCGCGCCGACTGGGCGACCCATGGTGACTGAGGACGTTTTGCATCGAGTCTGCCCGCGATCTTGCATCGAGTTTGGCCTGCGCTCCGAGTCGGGCTGGGTTAGCGCCTGATGCGCGCCAAATTTGCCCGGCCCAGCGGCATAGACAGCGCCTGGATGTCGATCCCATAGCTCCGATCTAGGCGGGATGGGCAAGGGTTGCCATGGTGCTGATCAGCCGCCGGAATCGCTCGACTGCCCTGGGTTTGCCTGTGATGTCGATGCCGGCGTCTGACTCGGCGAAGATGAGGGCGGTCAGGGCTTGGGTGGTCGCGGTGATCGTGACGTCGGCTGGTGCGGGCGGGGCTTGCGCGCTGAGTGACCAGTGGTGGCCGTCGCTTTGGGCTAGGTAGTCGGCACCGTCGAGGCGGAAGTGCCAGCAGGCTGGCCGGTGGTCGTCGGTGGCCAGGTCGATGGCCTGGATGGCGGAGCGGAGCAGGTGCTCGGCGTGCAGCGGCTCCCCGGCCTCGGGCCAGCGCCAGGCGTGCTGTAGCCCCCACCAGCTGAGCCCGTCGATGACGGGCGCGAGTTCCGCCCCTCCCGGTGTGAGCCGGTACCAGACCTCCCGTCGGCCCGGCTCCCGGTCGGCGGTAACGATGGCGGCATCCTCGAGTTCGCGCAGGCGCTGGCTGAGCGTCTTAGGGGTGATCCCGCTCAGGCGGTCCATCAGGTCGGTGAACCTCTTGGCGCCGGTGAGAAGGTCGCGGATCACCAGCAGGCTCCACCGGTCGCCGACGCGTTCCAGTGCGCGCGCGACCAGGCAGAAGTGGTCGTAGGTGCGAACGTTCCGGGTCACGGTCTCCATGATACGAGTTGACAGATACTAGTTACAAACTCCTATCTTAGAGATACTCAACTCGCTCCCTGGAGGACGTCATGTACGACCCGCCTGCCTATCTGTGGGCGATCGCTATCGCCGCGATCATCGCGATCCCCGCCGCGACCTGCATCGTGCTGTACGGCGGTGCACAGCTCGCCGACCTGGGCCGGCGGCGCGCGGCATTGCTCGCTGGCGGCGCGGCCGTCCTGCTCGGCGGCTGGTTCGCCGCCAGCGCTGAGATCGCGGGTCACGGCTGGTACCACGCGCGCCTCGGCCACGGCGTGCCGTGGCTGCCGGTCGCGGTGACCGGCTTCCTCGGCGCGCTGCTGGCACTGCGGCGTATCCCCGTGGTGGCGCGCGCTCTGACGGCGCCGGGCATGGTGCACCGCCTGGAGCTGCCGCATGCGTTCCGGGTGGCTGGCGGGACGGCCTTCCTGCTCACCATGGCCCTCGGTCATCTGCCCGCGCTGTTCGCCCTGCCTGCCGGCCTAGGCGACATCGCCGCAGGCGTCGTAGCGCCGATGGTCGCCCGCAGGCTCGCGCAAGGCAGCGGCCGCCGCGCGGCCCTGTGGTTCAACGCCTTCGGCATGACCGATCTGGTCGTCGCCCTGACTCTCGGCGCCCTCACCGGATTCCAGCTGCTCAACGTCACCCCGTCCGCGGCGCCGATCAGCGAACTCCCGCTCGCGCTGATCCCGACAGCCGCCGTGCCGCTGCTGCTGGCCTTGCACATCACGTCCGTGTCCGCGCTGGCGACGGCTCAGCGGACGCCGCTGCCAGCCACCGCCGCCCCGCTCGCTGCCGCCGTGAAATAGAGGAGAAGAGAATGACTCGCGCACCTTCGAAACCGCTCGCCCTTGTCGCCTTGCTCATGGCGGCGTTCGTGATCAATCTCGACACCACCCTGGTCAACGTGGCACTGCCGACTCTGACCCGCGAACTCGGCGCGACGACCGCGCAGTTGCAGTGGGTGGTGGACGCCTACAACCTGGTCTTCGCCGCGCTGCTGCTGACCTCCGGGAGCCTGTCCGACCGGTTCGGCCGCAAGGGCATGCTGATGGCCGGGCTGCTGGTGTTCGGCCTCGCCAGCTTCGCCGGCGGATATGCCACGTCCCCGGACGGGCTGATCGCTGCGCGGGCTGTCATGGGCCTCGGGGCGGCGATGACGTTCCCTGCCACGCTGTCGCTGCTGACCGGGGTCTTCACCAGCCGCAAGGAGCGGGCGCTGTCCATCGGCCTGTGGGGCGCCACGGGCGGGATGGCGATCGCCCTCGGGCCGATCGCGGGCGGCTTCCTGCTCGAGCACTACAGCTGGTCGAGCATCTTCTACACGCTCGGGCCGGTGTCGCTGGCCGTCATCGCCCTGGTCGCGCGGTTCGCCCCCGGCTCGAACGACCCGGTGTCGCACGGCCTGGACGTCCTGGGCCTGATCCTGTCCGGCGGCTTCATGGGGCTGCTCGTCTACACCATCATCGAGGCTCCGGGCCGGGGCTGGACGTCGGCGGCGTCGCTGCTCGGGTTCGTCGGCGCCGCGGTCCTGCTGATCGCATTCATCGTCGGCGAGCGCCGCACCGATCAGCCGATGCTCGACGTGCGGCTGTTCGCGAACATGCGCTTCAGCGTCGCCAGCGCCTCGGTCACCGTAGCGTTCTTCACCCTGTTCGGGTTCATCTTCCTGATGACCCAGTACTTCCAGTTCGTCCGGACCTACAGCCCGTTGTCCACCGGCGTGGACCTGCTGCCTGTCGCGATCTCCGTCGCGGTCGGATCGACCGTCGGCACCCGGCTCGCGGTCCGTCTCGGCACCAAGATCATCGTCGCTGCCGGGCTGGCCCTGCAGGCGGGCTTCTACTTCTGGGTCGCCAGTGATATCACGCCCACACTCAGCTACGGGATCATCGCCGTCCAGATGATTGTCTATGGCCTGGGCATGGGCCTGACGTCCGCGTCCGCGACCGAGTCGATCATGGGAGCCGTCGCGGCCCGCCAGGCCGGCGTCGGCTCCGCCGTGAACGACTCGACCCGCCTGCTCGGCGGGACCCTCGGTGTGGCCGTTATCGGCAGCGTCTACGCCTCGCTGTACGCCTCGCGGATCACCGCGTCCCTTGCCGCCACGTTGCCTCACACCCTGACGAATCTCGTCCGCCATTCCGTCGGGGCAGCGTTCGGTGTCTCCGGCCAGCTCGCCGCTCACGGCCGGGGCGCCGCGGCCGCCGCCGTCCACCAGGCCGCCACCAGCGCCTTCGACCACGGCCTCAGCGTCGGGTGCGTCGTCGCCGCGGCCGTCGCCCTCGCCGGCGCGCTGCTCTCCGCTGTCTTCCTGCCCGCCCAGCCCCCGCAGATGCCCGGACCTGAACACCACCTTGCCGAACTAGCGGCAGCGAGCGACGGAAAGGATCTCGTGCGATGACCTACGGAGAAACGACTGTCGGCCAGACGATCGGCCGGCTCCTGAGCGAACATCCGGACCTGGACCCGTCGGCGGACGGTGCGCTGGACAACCTCGACCAGTTCCACATCGGCGGAGCCGACGCGGTTGGCCTGCTCATCGACAGCCTCGCGCTCGCCGAGGACGACCGGGTCCTGGACATCGGCTCGGGATTCGGGGGGCCCGCGCGGCAGATCGCCCGCCGCACCAGCAACCGCGTCACCGGCATCGACATCACCCCGGCCTACGTCGACGCCGCCCGCGACCTGAGCGCCAGGGCCAGATTGCGCGACCTCGTCGAATTCCGGGTAGCCGACATCGCCACCTTCGAACCTGACCCGCTGTTCCAGGCCGCGATTACGATGCATGTCCAGATGAACGTTCAGGACAAGACCGCGTGGTTCGCGCACATCGCCCGTTGCCTGGCCCCCGGCGGACGCCTGGCCATCTGGGAGGTCTGCCAGCCGCGACATGCCGACCTGCCCTGGCCGATGCCGTGGTCACTCGACGGAACCGACAGCTTCGTCGTCACCGCCGGCTCACTGCGCGCCTCGATCGAGCAGGCCGGCTTCACCGCCACCGAGTGGACAAACGAAGCGGCCTGGGTCCAAGCCTGGATTACCAAGACCTTCGCGACCGGCCCGCTCGCCGGACCAGCGCTGCCGATGCTCCTCGACGACGGCTACACCAGGGTTGTCAACTACACCGCCGCAATCAGCAACGGCTCACTCGAGGTCTGGCGAGGATCCTTCACCAGGGACGCTGGGTAACTCGCCCGCCGAAGGCCAGGCGCCACCAGCTCATGGCCGCGCTGACGCACCGCCGCACGGCCGGCCCGCCCGACAGGGACCGCCTCGCGCGGCCTGGCTTTGCTGCCCATGCCCTTGAGCGCGAGGAATCCGAGCGACAATATCGCGCTCTCGATGTGGCGACTCATGTACCGGGCCAGATGGTCACCGGCCTTGCCTTCATGCTGCGCGAGCTCGCAGGCGAGGCCGCCGGCGACAGCGTCGGCGACGTGCATCGCTGATCGCCTCCTCACGACCGGCATGGCCGCGCCCGGAGCTTGCCGTCCGGGCGGATGTGGGGCATCAGCGTGCCTCCGCTGGCGTGCACGCTGAAGTTCGACATGGGCCCGTACAAGGTGCGGTAGATGCCGAGCGCCGAGGTGTTGCCGTTGGCCTTGTCGATCGCGTCGACCATCTCCCTGACGCCCAGGTACCTCTTGGCCGGCGCCGATGTCGAACGTCGGGCCGCCGTCAACCGCCCTGCGTAACCGCGTTACGCCCTGCCCGGCCCGTGCAGGACAGCATCGTGACGTTGTTCAGGCACCGACCATCAGCCCGTCGGTGCACCCTGCCTTCGCGCAGCGCGCCAGACCAGCTGTTATCCCTAGCCTGCTTAGGAGCGTTAACCACGTAGCTGACGGGCCTGGCCGCCAGTCCCAAGTCCGCTGCGCGGCTTGGGACTAAATCGCCTGGAACGCACGTCGTCAATTGCCAAGGAACTCTGCAGAAGGAGGTAGCGAGTGAGTCAGGTCACGGCTGGGCATGGACGCGACGGTGACAGGCGCGGGCTTTCGATGCGCGTCGCGCCCCGCTATTGCGACGCTCAGGCTATGGTGCATGCGAGCCGGTATTACGAGTTCTTTGAAGACGCGTTCCTGGCGTGGCTGGAGGACGTGTGTGGCGGCTACCCTGCGCTCCAGGCAACCGGCGGTGACCTCGTCATCGTCGAGAGCGGTTGTCAGTACCGGAATCCGGCTCGCCAGAGCGACACGGTGACGATCGAGGTCGATCCTGTATGGGCCAGCAGGACCTCGTTCCGCGTGGCTTTCCACGTACGCCGGGATCAGATCGAGCTGGCCGAAGGGCAAACCACTTACGTGTTCGTCCAGAACGGAGTGTCCGCCCCGATCCCGCCGCCACTGCAACCTGCTCTGGCGGACGCTAAGACGCGGCCACGAGACGGCAGAACTTAAACGGCTCCACTTCTGGTCCCGTTCGGTCCGCCTGCGGGCGTCCAGAATGCGTCTTCTGGTGTTGCCGGCGCCCTCGGGAGATCCGAGCACGGACCAAGACGGGATCGGCATGACCGGGCCTCCTGCTAGCGAGCGCGCAGATCACCCGACTCTGCATCCAGCAATGGCGCGCTGCCCCGGCGCGGTCGGCGGGCAGAACGGCGGCGATGCGCGCGGCTGTGAGGAGCTGGGACGATCACGCTGTGTGAGACCGAGGCAATAGGCATGCTCGACCGGCGGTACAGCGCTGAGAAGGATCTCGGGATGCGGGCCGCAGGCCCTCATCGACGGCAGAGGGTCACCAGCTGAGCAACATCAGGTGCTACTCCTAGACGCGACAAGGGCCCGCACCCCTTGAGTGTCGGGTGCGGGCCCTGTGCCCCTTCCCCTACTTGGTCCGCACGGTGATTACCACGGTTGCGGAAGAGCCTGCCGCGTTGCTGGTGTGCATCCGTAGCCGGTATGACGTGTTCCGCTTCAGCCCGCGGAACACCTCGCTCAGCGCGCTAGTGGTGAAGCTGTGGCCGTGCTTGTAGAGCAGCCCTGAGTACCAGGTTGCGTGAGCCGCCGCTGGCCAGCAGACGTGTATCACCGTCCGCGTGCGCGTCCCGCACTGGCGGGGCCTGGGCGCGGCTGGTTTCGCCGGCGCTGGCTTCGCCTTTATCGTCCAGGTGAACGATGCCGAGCCGGTGATGCCTGACGGGTCACTGGCCGCGACCCCAACGCCGTAGGTCCCGGCGGTTTTCGGGGTTCCGGTGATGAGGCCTGTCGAGCTGTTGATGGACAGCCCCGGCGGCAGCCCGGCCGCCGCGTAGGACAGCGCCTCGCCCAGGCTCGACGTGGCATGAATCTGAAGATCGACGGCGGTACCAACCTGCGTTGACTGGCTGCCGGGGTTGGTGACGGTGACCTTATCGGTCGGAGGCGGCGGGGGCGGCGGGGTGCCGTAGGTAACGGTGAAAGCCCCGTCCGTGCCGAGCGCTCCTACGCCGTCAGCCTCCACGCCGTTCTGATACAGGTCGATCTGGTCAGTGTCGGCGCTGGAGTACCAGTCAGTGCCGGCGCTGGGAGTGCCGTAGATGGAATTGGTGTAGCTCACGCTGCCGAAGTCGGCAAGCGTCTGAACCGTGCAGCTCGCAGAGGTGCATAGCGCGGGGGCCTCGGTGATCACCTCCGCCGTCATGTCCTCTCCCGAGTAGCCCGAGGGCATATCGACATCGCCGGAGAAATCCCAGCCCTGCGTTGAGTCACCGAGATACAGGTCATACTCAGTCGGGCTGATCTCGGTCACCTCGGAGACGATGGTGTCGCCAGGCTCGACCGGCACAGGATCACCGGTAGCGGTATAGACGATCTCCTCAGAAGGGGCCGGGTAGGTCTCGATCCAGGCGTACATGCTCTGGACGCCGTTGATGCAGTCATCCTCGATGCCGTCTTGCTCAACCGTGCTGTCTCCCCAGCCGTCAAGCCCGGCCCAGAAAGCGGCCATGGTGGTATTACTGCCGCACGTGGTGCTGGCCGGGACGGTAAAGGTAGTAGCCGTGGAGTTGTACGCGCCTGCGTCTTGCGGGGTGACGTACCCGCTCCAGTTATCGGACGTTAGCGTGCTGCCCGCGTACGTGCTGGTTGTCTTGAGGCCGAGGTTGCCGGCCGGGCTGCTGCTGCTGATGCTCTTGATTGCGCCGGGCTTCACGCCGGTCGGGCGGATGATGCTGCCGGGGTGGCCTGCGGCAGGGCGGCTGACGCTGGCTCCCGCCGTGCCGCTGACGGCCAGGGCTGCTAAGGCAGCGGCGGCGAGGATGATGCCAGTTCTCAGTTTCACTTGTCTCCTATGCGGTGCGGCGCCTCAGGGTGTTTCGGCCCGTGGCCGGGTTGTCTTCCAGTGCGTGCCGCAACGTCTGTAAGACGCCCAGTACACCGTTTCAAGCCCTTGGCCAACAACCCCAAGATCCCGAGCTGAACAGCGCCAGCGACCGCCAAGAGCACCATCGCCTATATCCGTCCTGCCCAGGTCAGGTCAGTCAGTCAAGTCACGGTACGCCTTGGACATAACTTCCGCTGCCCGGCAAGAGCCGTCCATACGGCCACTCCTGTCGCGCCTATCCCAGGGGTTGCTTCGACGTTCCGCCCCAGTCTTCGGGGGCGAGGTCGGCGATGGCTTGCGTGAACGTCCAGCGGTGACCAGCAAGGTCCTCGGCAGTGTACTGGCGCTCGCCGTATGGGTAATCGGCGGGAGGGCTCACAACCCGCGCGCAATGCTGTCTTGCGCGGTCACAGTGCGTGTCGACGGCGTCCACCTTGACCATGACGGCGTGGCTGTGGAGTTCGGCTCCGCCGGGCACGGTGCGCCCATACTGCGCGTCGGCATCGGCGATGATGACTACCCCGTTCCCGAACGCCACGCGGGCGCGATGCCCGTCGGCCCGCCACAGTTCGGTAAAGCCGAATGCCGTACATAGCCAGTCGACCGCTTCACCCACATCGGCATAGACGAGTTCCGGGACGATGCTGGCTGACCCAGTTGTACGACTGATCAACGTGCCGCCTCCTTCGCTACTGGACAGCCCTTATTCTCCGCGGTTTAGGAGAACGGGTTGAGCTCAAGCTCCAGGGATGCGCTCATCGACACGACAGTGAAGTCAGCGCGCCTCACCGATGTTGATCGGCACGCAGATCGACCCGTCCTGCATATTGGAGACAGCCTGGGCCCCGGCTAGACCAACGGATTGCCGGCGGCCCGTTAAGCGGCTTTCGTGCCCCAGTGGCCAGACTCGCAGCAAACGGCCAAACATCTTGCAAACTCACATCGTGCTGGGTCGCTTCACTGAGCGCTGGTACGCACTTGGCGCCGGCGCCTAGAACGTGTTTCACTCTGATCCGTGACCGAGCCGCCTGCCGCGCCGCTGAGCGCGCCCCTGGAGATCAGCTTCGACTACACCCGGTCACTTGGCCCGGTGCTCAGCCAGTTCATGACCGGGCTGGCGCAGCGCACCATCCTCGGCTCTCGCAGCGCCGACGGGCGGGTGTACGTCCCCCCGGCCGAGTACGACCCGGTCACGTTCTCGCCGCCGGCTGAGCTGGTGCCAGTCGGCCCGGCCGGGACCGTGCTGACCTGGTCGTGGCAGCCCGAGCCGCGCGAGGGACAGCCGCTGGGCCGGCCGTTCGCCTGGGCGCTGATCAGGCTGGACGGCGCCGACACCGCCATGTTGCACGCAGTGGACGCCGGGTCGGCAAGCCAGATGAGCACGGGCATGCGAGTCCAGCCGCGCTGGGCCTCGAGCCTTGCCGGGCACATCACCGACATCGAATGCTTCGAACCTGCCGGGAACGGACCGGCCGGGGATGGCGCGAGCGGGCCGGCGGCCGCGGGCCAGGACTTCGTCGTTCCCGGCGCGGAAGACGACGCCGTCACGATGATTACCACCCCGGTGCGGCTGCACTATCAGCATTCCGCCTCGGCCGAGGAGAGCCGCTACCTGCGCGCCATCCGGGAGGGCAAGCTCATCGGGCAGCGCTGCCCGGCCTGCGGCAAGGTGTACATCCCGCCGCGCGGGGCTTGCCCGGTCGACGGCGTGCCCACGACTACCGACGTGGAACTGCCCGACGTCGGCACGGTCACGACGTTCTGCGTGGTGAACGTGCCGTTCCAGGGGCAGCGCATCCCGTCTCCTTATGTTGCCGCCCAGGTACTGCTCGACGGAGCGGACATCGCGTTCCAGCACCTCATCCTCGGCTGCGACCCGGCCGAGGTCCGGATGGGCATGCGCGTCCGCGCCGTGTGGAAGCCGGCCGAGGAGTGGGGGACGACCAGCGAGAACATCAGCCATTTCGAGCCGACCGGGGAGCCCGACGCGCCTTATGACTCCTACTCCGGTCACCTGTGAGAGCCTTCACCCCTGCAAGGAGGCGACGTGCGTGATGTTGCGGTAATCGGCTTCGCCGAAGCGCCCAACGTGCGCAGCACCGACGGCACGACAAACGGGGTCGAGATGCTCGTCCCGATCTTCCGAGAGGTCTTCGACCAGACCGGGCTGACCAAATCCGACATCGGTTTCTGGTGCTCTGGCTCTTCTGACTACCTGGCGGGCCGGGCGTTCTCATTTGTCTCCGCAGTCGACGCCATCGGTGCGTTCCCGCCAGTGATGGAGTCACACGTGGAGATGGACGCGGCCTTCGCGCTGTACGAAGCCTGGGTGAAGGTGCTGACCGGAGAAGCGGACATCGCGCTGGCCTATGGCTTCGGCAAGTCCTCGGCCGGCGACCTGCGCCGCGTACTTGCGCTTCAGCTCGACCCGTACGTCATGGCGCCGCTGTGGCCGGACTCGGTCGCGCTCGCCGCGCTGCAGGCCCGGCTCGGCCTGGAACAAGGAATATGGACGGAACGCGGGATGGCCGAAGTCGCCGTCCGCAGCCGGGCCGCGGCCATGACGAACTCCAGAGCACAGCTAGCGGGCGAGGTGACTGCGGACGAGCTCCTTACCGGGCCGTTCGTGGCCGACCCGCTGCGCGCGCACGATTGCGCGCCGGTGACCGATGGCGCGGCGGTGGTGATCATCGCAGCCGCGGACCGCGCCCGCGAGCTGTGCCGGCAGCCTGCGTGGATCAGCGGTTTCGAGCACCGGATCGACTCCGGGCAGCTCGGTGCGCGCGACTTGACCAGGTCAGCGTCGGCGGCTGCGGCCGCCAGCGCGGCGGGGGCGCGCGGAGTCGACGTGGCGGAGTTGCACGCGCCGTTCACGCACCAGGAGCTGCTCCTGCGCGACGCGCTGGGCGTCGCGGACTCAGTGCGAGTGAACTCGTCGGGCGGCGCACTAGCCGGGAACCCGATGTTCGCGGCCGGCCTGGCCCGCATCGGGCACGCCGCCCGGCAGATCATCTCCGGCGCGGCCAGTCGCGCGCTTGGTCACGCGACCAGCGGCCCGGCCCTGCAGCAGAACCTCGTGTGCGTGATGGAGGCCCGATGACTCGCAACCCTGGCGAGCGCGGCTCGGCTAGCCAGCGAGCGGCCGTGCTCGGCACCGGGCAGACCAACCATCGCAGCAAGCGCCCGGACGTGTCCATCGCGGGCTTGTGCCGGGAGGCGGTCGACCGCGCGCTCGCAGATGCCGGCCTGGAGCTTGCCGACATCGACGCCGTCGTCGTCGGCAAAGCGCCGGACTTGTTCGAGGGCGTGATGATGCCCGAGCTGTACCTGGCCGACGCGCTTGGCGCCACTGGCAAGCCGCTGTTGCGGGTACATACCGCTGGCTCAGTCGGCGGCGCTACCGGCGTGGTTGCGGCGAGCCTGGTGCAGGCGGGACGGCACCAGCGAGTGCTCGCGGTCGCATTCGAGAAGCAGTCCGAGTCGAACGCGATGTGGGCATTGTCGATCATGCCGCCGTTCTCGATGCCGTTGCTGGCTGGCGCTGGCGGTTATTTCGCGCCGCACGTCCGGTCATACATCCGGCGCAGCGGGGCGCCCACCCACGTCGGAGCGCTGGTAGCGGTCAAGGACCGCCGGAACGGGGCGCGCAATCCGTACGCGCATCTGCGTCAGCCCGGCATAACGCTGGAGTCGGTGCAGGCCTCACCGATGCTGTGGGATCCGGTGCGGTACGACGAGACCTGCCCGTCGTCGGATGGCGCCTGCGCGATGGTGATCGGCGACCAGGCCGCGGCTGAGGCGTCGGCCCGCCCGGTGGCATGGATCCGGGCGACGTCGATGCGCACCGAGCCAACCATGTTCTCCGGCAAGGACAACGTCAACCCGCGGGCCGGCGCTGACGCGGCGGCCGCCTTGTGGGCCAAGGCAGGGATCTCCAGCCCGATCGACGAGATCGATGTGGCTGAGATCTACGTCCCGTTCTCCTGGTTCGAGCCGATGTGGCTGGAGAATCTCGGCTTCGCAGCCGCCGGGGATGGCTGGAAGCTAACCGAGGCCGGGGAGACCGAGATCGGGGGCCGGATCCCGGTTAACCCGTCCGGCGGCGTGCTCTGTTCCAACCCGATCGGGGCGTCCGGCCTGCTCCGCTTTGCCGAGTCGGCGATGCAGGTGATGGGCAAAGCCGGCGAGCATCAGGTGCCTGGCGCCAGGGTCGCGCTCGGTCACGCCTACGGCGGCGGGTCGCAGTACTTTTCCATGTGGGTGGTCGCCGACACCCCCGACTGAGGATCAGTGCGCTGTCGGCGGGTGCACGTTGACGGCGAACGGGTCGACTTCCGCTGGTGGAATCGCCTGCCCGGGGGCTGGAGGTTGATCTCACCCGCGAGCAGTTCAGCGCGGACGAGATCACACTGGCGCAGCGAGCTAGCGCCTGCTCACCTCGTAAGCCCGGTACGGGATAGGCTGCTCCCAAATGGCCGAGAATGGCAGCGAAGGGGCCGCTGTGACGCAGAGCCTGCCGGAGGATGACACGGAAGCCGTTTCGGCGGCGCTGAACCCGGCCATTCCGAACGTCGCGCGGATGTACGACTTCATGCTCGGCGGCAAGGAAAACTACGCCAGCGACCGCGCAGCGGTCGCGAGCTTGATCGAGCTGTCCGCGACCGATGTACCGGCCGCCGCGCGGCTCAATCGCGCCTTCCTCGGCCGCGCTGTCCAGTACGTCGCCAGTCATGGCGTGACACAGTTCCTCGATATCGGAGCCGGGCTGCCCACCCAGCAGAGCGTGCACCAGGTCGCGCAGGAGATCGCTCCCGGCATCCGAACCGTCTACGTCGACAACGACCCCGTTGTGCTTGCGCATTCGCGCGCACTGCTGGGCGAAAACTCCACTACCGCAGCCGTACTTGGCGACGTCCGCGATCCAGCCGGCATCATCGGCGATCCGGCTGTCCGCGAATTGATCGACTTTGCGCGCCCGGTATGCATCCTGCTCGTGGCCGTCCTGCACTTCGTGCCGGATGCTGCCGACCCCAGACGCCTGCTGGCCGCAATCCGGGATGCCATGGCGCCCGGAAGCTACCTGATCCTCTCCCATGGCACGGTCGACGGCGCACCTCCGGAGGTGGCAGCTAAGGCCGATGCCTCGCGCGTGTACGACCAAGCCACGGCCCAGGTCACGCTGCGAGGCGCAGCGCAAGTCGCCGCCCTGCTCGATGGCTTCACCCTGGTCGAGCCCGGCCTGGTACATACATCACAGTGGCGTCCCGTGGTCCCGGCCGACTACGAGTTCGACGCCTTCCTAGCCGCTGTCGGCCGCAGGGACTAAGGATTCACGGTCAGCGGTAGGTGACCGGCAGGCGCTTGACTCCGTTGAGCCAGCCGGAGCGCAGCCGTTGCGGATCGCCGGCCTTGCTGATGTCCGGCATCGCGTCGGCAATGGCGTTGAACATCAGGTCAATCTCTAGCCGGGCCAGGTTGGCGCCGAGACAGTAGTGCGCTCCAGTGCCGCCGAACCCGACGTGGGGGTTCGGGTCGCGCAGGATGTCGAACTGCTCGGGGTGGTCGAAGACCTCGTCGTCGAAGTTGGCCGACCGGTAGAACATGCCGACTCGCTGGTCGGCTTTTATGTGCTGTCCCCCCAGTTCGACGTCCCTGGTAGCCGTCCGCTGGAACACCGTCACCGGGGTGGACCACCGGACTATCTCGTCTACGGCGGTCCGCGGCCGCCCGGCCTTGAACTGCTCCCACTGAGCCGGGTTGTCCAGGAACGCCAGCATGCCGTGCGAGATCGCGTTCCGCGTGGTCTCGTTCCCGGCTACCGCCAGCAGGATCACAAAGAAGCCGAACTCGTCCGAGGTCAGGTCCTCGCCGTCGACTTGCGCATTGACGAGCTTGGTGACGATATCGTCACGCGGGCACGCTCGCCGGTCCTCGGCCATCAGCATGCTGTAGCCGAGCACCTCGGCTGCCGCCGTTTCGCCATCACCTGAGTAGTCCGGGTCGTCGTAGCCGACCATGTCGTTCGACCAGGTGAAAAGCTTGTGACGGTCTTCCTGCGGCACGCCGATCAGCTCGGCGATGGCCTGCAGCGGAAGTTCGCAGGCCACGTCGGTGACAAAATCCCCGGTGCCCTGCTCCAGCGCGGTAGCCACGATTTTCGCCGCGCGCTGCGTCAGGATGTCCCGGAGGTCGTTAATCGCCCGGGGCGTGAAGCCCCGCGAGACGATGCCGCGGATCTTGGTGTGATGCGGCGGATCCGTGTTGAGCATGATCACGCGCTGCAGCTCAACCTGATCGCGCGTGTTGCCGCTCGGGAACCGGACGATCGCGCCGTTCTCGTAACTAGAGAACGTGTCGCTGTCCCTGGAGATGGCGATGACGTCCTTATGCCGGGTGACGGCCCAGAAACCGTCATCGTGGAAGCCCATGTCGGACGGCTGCGGATTCCAGTGCACTGGCGCGGCGCGGCGCAGTGCCGCGAATTCCTCGTGCGGGATCCGCCTCGCGTACAGGTCAGGATCGGTCAGGTCAAGGCCGGGCGCAATCTGCGGCTCAGGCATGGCATGCCTCCGGATCTGCAACGTGTTCTAGTGGGATTCAAGCACGCCCGCCCGCCGCTGGTGAACCGCCCGCCGCTCGAATTTTTAAGAACACGTTCTACTATGAAGCGAGCTATCAACGTCAGGAGCAGCCGTGGGTACTGCCGTCATCGTAGAAGCCGTCAGGACGCCGATTGGCAAGCGGCGCGGAGCGCTCGCGGGGCTGCACCCGGCAGAAATACTCGGCCACGTGCAGGCCGCAGTGGTGGAGCGGGCCGGCCTCAACGCGCACGACGTTGAGCAGATCGCCGGCGGCTGCGTGACTCAGGCCGGCGAGCAAGCCGGCAACGTGACCCGCACGGCCTGGCTGCATTCCGGGCTGCCGCAGCGGACCGGGGCGCTGACGCTAGACGCTCAGTGCGGCTCGGCGCAGCAGGCCGTGCATGTGATCGCCGGGCTGATCGCAGCAGGCGCGATCGACGTCGGCATCGGATGCGGCGTGGAGGCGATGAGCCGGGTCGGCCTCGGCGCCAACGTCGGCACGGGCATCGGCTCGCCCCGTCCCGATTCCTGGACCATCGACATGCCGAACCAGTTCGAGGCCGCAGAGCGGATCGCGAGACGACGCGGCTTCAGCCGGAATCAGATTGACGAGTTCGGCCTGGGCTCGCAGCAGAAGGCCCGGCACGCCTGGGCGCAGGGCCGGTTCGACCGGGAGATCGCACCGATAAAGGCGCCTGTTCTCGGTGGCGACGGCACGCCGACCGGCGAGAGCCGGGTAGTCGACCGCGACCAGGGCCTGCGCGAGACCAGCCTGGCGGCGCTGGCCGCGCTCAAGCCGGTGCTC
>Ga0335075_10008758_pt1 | contig 15494 bp, 14 predicted proteins | sample Lox_Sample_24_FD_206723 | JGI IMG/M metagenome (GOLD analysis project Ga0335075, IMG submission 206723) | Soil microbial communities from Loxahatchee National Wildlife Refuge, Florida, United States - Lox_Sample_2.4 | ecosystem: Environmental > Terrestrial > Soil > Wetlands | place: USA... | reverse complement strand
CCGACGCTACGCTGGCTGGTAGCAATCAGACTGATGTAGCAATATGCCGGGAAAGCGTCCGCGAGACTCAACCATGGACTCGGGATTTATACTACACGGTAGCCCACACTCCCTACCGACCTATCGGGTGGCGCTCATGCTGCGCCTCAGCCGCATCGGGTTCAGCTTTCGTTACATAAGCTTCCAGCGCAACATGCATCGAACTCCGGAATTCCGTGGCTTATCCCGATGGGGGCAGGTTCCAGTGCTGGAGCATCTTGGCCGCGTGCTCGTGCAATCAGCAGCCATCCTCGAATATCTCGCGGACACACTCGGCGCGTTCGGGACAACTGGGGTCGAATCGCGCCAACAGGTCCGCGAATGGCTGTTCTGGGACGCGGATCGGCTGATGCCGCCTCTATATTCCTGGTATAGCGTTGACCTGGGCCGACGCAACTTGCTGCCACTGTCGTTCGATCCGGTTCTGGTGGCGGAATTCGATCGGAAGGGGCAAGCGGCCTTGGCCGCCTTGGACGGCCATCTAGCCGGTCACCGCTTCCTCGTCGGCGGCACGGCGACAATCGCGGACATCTGCTGCTACGCCGATATCGCATTTGCAAAGCTCATCAACAAGAGCCTTGCGGACTGGCCGAATGTTATTGCCTGGGCTGATCGCGTTGAAGACCTACCGGGTTTCGCTGCGCCGTTTGATCTGCTCGCAATGCAGGACTCGGAGATCACGCCATAGCGCGGTGAGCGCGTCGAACTCATAAGTCAAGACTTTCCGGCACTTCCGTCTGGGGGCATCTGGTGTCAACCAAGCGGTTCAGAAGCCGGCAAGACCCATAGGCGATCGAGTTGGACAGGAGGTCCGTAGGCCAGCAGCTTAGCCCTCCACGCGACAAACCGGATTCCCGACGGACCGCGCCCGACCGGCCAGCGCTATTGCATGAACGGCGTGGCGATGGGGTTCGAACCGCCGGAGTGACGCGTCACTTCGCCACCAGGTCGCGCACGCCACGCAACGCGAGGTAATAGCCCGGCAGACCGAAGCCGGCGACGATGCCGCGGCTAACCGTCGCGGTGTCGGACATCGGGCCGCGCCGCACCGGGTTGGAGACGTGCACCTCGATGACCGGGAAGCGCACCTGTCTCATCGCATCGACCAGCGCCAGGTAGCCGCGGGAAAATCCTGCCGGATTGAACAGCGCGGCGTCGAAGCCTTTGTCGTTGGCCTCGTAGAGCTTTGTTGACCACCTCGCCTTCGATGTTGGAGTGGAAGATCTCGATGCCCACCCCAAGTTCGCTGGCGTAGCCGCGGATGCGCTCGTCGTATTCGGGTAGCGTCATAGGGCCGAAGATATCGACCTACACCTTGCCGCGCATGTTCATGCTGGCGCCGTGGATGATGAGGATCTTGGGCATCGCTGGGCTCCCTCGCACTGTGTTCCCTTTACATAACACGCGTTCTGGTCCAAAGAAATTCGCACCCGGCGGTTGGCGGAAATGATCGAGCGCGCGCGCAAAAGATTGAGCAAGAGGGCCAAGGAGGGATTTCGCGGCTGGCCGCTCGCAAATGTCGCGCTCTATGGTCCGGACGATAGCACCGCGACGAAGCTCACGGTCGCCATTGTGCCGACCGAAGACGCCGAGCCGACCGACCTTCGACGCTGGTTCTCGAAGGAGCAGTCCGACATCCGCAACGACATCCAAGTGACGGAAGAGGTGGTGGCCTTCATCGCCGAGGCCGGAGCCAGGTCGGTTGTCATGGCCGACCGCATCATCGGTTGCCCCCATGAAGAAGGCATCGACTACGAGGGTGCCACCTGTCCGGCTTGCCCGTTCTGGGGCAGGCCGGGACCGGTGGACCGGCAAGCGCCTGCACTAGCAATTTAGCGCGTAATAATCCGGTGTATTCCGTGGACAACCTTGGGGACAGTAGCGGACCTACGCCATTTCATTCCGGTCGCTCAAACCTTTGACCAGCCCATTTGCGAACTACCGTCTCGAGGCGGAACGATCTAACAAACACGGCGTGACCGCATTGGACGAACAGTCGGCTTGGTCAACCCTCCGCAAGGTCTTGTCAACACCGAAGCTGTGTTTCACGAGCTGAATGACTCTTCCATCTCTACTGGCTACGAAACTGTATTGTGTGGGATATTCGGTAGCGAAGAAGTCGCGGTCGGTGTAGGGATAGATGGAGTACTCAGGATAGCCAGCAACCTCCGCGATCAGGTGACTGCCTCCCCGCGTGATTATCACTGTCATGTCGGAAGTAACATACCGTCCTACGTAACGATCCAGCAAAGCGTCATCGACGACTATCCGAACATGCGGTTTACGTTCATCGTCCCAGCGCCGTTGCATCTGCTCGGCGGCCTCGGGGCCGATGCGCGGGGCAACTCGATCCTTTCCGTCCTTGTGCAGGATCAAAGCGGTCGCGACTGCGTCTGCTGGTTTTACAAAGGTGATCTGGGCTGCGGTGGATGTGTAGAAGAAGTCCTGATCCGTGTAAGGGAACACCGGGAATCGTCCTTCGTTGATGGTCTGAGCGAAAAGCTGGACACCCTCGCGGGTGATGGCGATAATTTTCATCGGCGAAATTTGATAGTAGCCGACATAGTTGGCCAGTACAGCCTCGTCCAGTTTGATCTTCGTGCGCGGCAGCAACTCCTCGGCAACGTGACGATCGTGCTGGGATTTCAGCCGCAGCGCTGTCTCCGTGCTGACGCGATCAAGCACCTCACCCTCACTACCGCCTTGATAATGAATTACCTGAACCGCGGCGCCAGACGCGCTTGTTACAAAATGATTGGTCTGAGGAAGATCCGTCAGGAAGAAATCATAGTTGGTATACGGGTATTCCACATATCTTGACCCGCCCAGGCGCCCGGTGAGCAAGTGGTCGCCATCTCGGGTGACGATCATTAGAGACCCAGTCTGCATGTCCTGGTAGTACCCCACATCGGCATCAAGCAATTTGGAGTCAATCGCGATCGGTTGGCGCGGGGTTTGTTGCGGGGCATTATCAGGCTCCGCGGTCGCCAGGTCCGCCGTCAAGGGAAAGGTAGCCATTGCGACCATCCCCAGCGTGCAGCCGATCAAGGTGGCGCGGCGCCACGCGTACGCGGGCGTCTGTATCTGGGTGCCGGCAAGGATGCGTCGGACTCTGGCGGGAACCGTCGCGGGGCGTGCCATCGCGACGCATGCGGGCAGTTCCGTCGTCCGGTCGGACATTTCAAGCAGAATCGCAGCGTAAGCCGCGCGGTCTTGCAAGTCCAAAATCGCGGCATCGTCGCACACGACCTCCGCAAGGTCTGCCAGCTTTCGGCGCAACCACCAACTCAATGGACTGAACCAGAATATGGCCCGGTGCAGAGTCGCGGCGAGCTGGATGTGGAAATCGCGCCGTTCGACATGCGCCGCCTCGTGGGCGAGTACGGCCATCCGTGTGATCAGCGGCCACCCGGGGCAGTCCGGGGGTAACAAAATGATCGAGCCAAAGGTCGCAGGCGCACAGATGGCGTTGCTGAGGCGTACGTCATGTCCGCGGGCCCAGCTTTCGCCTAGCGGCGTTGCAGCCCGGGCGACGCGCGCGGCCAGCAGAACGCCCAGCGCCAGACGGGCAAGCAGACCGCAGCAGACGATGGCATAGGTTAGCAATGCCAGCCTATGCCATTCGGGCCAGCGTGCGGCGCCGGCGGGCCGACCGATCATGTGCGTGGTGCCCGCATCGCCTGTTCGAGCTGCGGAGAAGGGGCCAGGAAGATTCCGAGCCGGCACCGCAGCGGCGTCGTGCCGCGGGCGTGGGCCGATGCCCGACGGCACAAGCAACGACATGGCGGGGGGCGCCAGCGGCGCGGGAGGCAGCAGCCCGGAAGCGACCTCGGTGGCAACGGGCATCAGCAGCGCCGCCACCAGCACGATCGTCCAGGCAGTTAGGTGCAGGCGCGTGTGGCGGACCGCCGGCACTCTGAGGGTGAGCCATACGCCTGCGGCGAGTACGAAAGACCGGATGGCAGCTCCGCCCAGCAGCGCCAGCATCACTTCCTCCGTTGCCTCGATTTTGCAATCTTCTTGGCCAACGCTTCCAACTTGGCCAAGTCCAGCATATCTGAATCGACCATCCCCACAAGGACTTCCTCGACGGAGCCGTTGCACAGCCAGTCGACGATACGCTGTACGGCCCGCGCCGCTACGTGACGACGCGCCTGGGTGGCCGTGAACATGTAGGTTCGGCCGCGTAGCGAGTGCGTTACGAACCCCTTGTCCTCAAGCCTCTTCAGAACCGTCCGGACAGTTGATTCCTTGAGCGGCCTGGACAGCCGCTCCCTGACGGCTTCCGACGTAATCGCCTCGGATGACCAGACGATCTGCATGACCTCGTGCTCCAGCTCACCAAGGTCCGCTGGATTTTCCCCCATTGTCAGCTACCTATCGTAGTGCTACAGTACGTAGCATTAGGCCAATCCGCGCATCCATAGCAGGCCGCGCGGGCCGGGAGGGTAACATAGCACCGCGGCATCTCATGAGCGGAATAACGCGACGGCGGGCGCCAACTCCGGAAGGGAGGGCGGCCGTCATGGAAGCGGGCCGAGAGTGGCCCCCCGGTTCGGTAAGATGATGAACCGCCAGCAGCGCAGGGCGCAGGCAAGAGCTGCATCCAAGGCGGCTTACGTCCCGCCATCCCCAGCTAACGTGATAGCGCAGATGTTAGCCGCCGCCATTCGCCACCACCAAAGCGGCCGCCTGGTCAAAGCTAAATCTCTCTATCAGCGCATCCTGGCAGTGGATGCCCAACATGCAGACGCGCTGCATCTGCTCGGGGTGATCGCCCACCAGACCAGACGGAGCGAAATCGCTGTTGATCTGATTCGCAAGGCCATCGCCATCGATAGAACAGTCCCAGCCTACTACTGGAACCTCGGTGCTGCACTAAAAGCTCTGGGTCGTCTGGATGATGCGTTGGCCTCCCACGACGCGGCAGTACGGATCAAACCGGACTCCGCCGACGCGCACTACAACCGTGGCACCGCGCTTCAGGACCTCGGTCGTCTTGACGATGCGCTGGCCGCCTACGAAGCAGCGCTGCGGATCAATCCGGGCTTAGCCGAAGCACACTCTAACCGTGGTAATGTGCTTCAGGACCTCGGCCGCCTGAACGAGGCCCTGGCCGCCTACGACGCGGCGCTGCGGATCCGGCCAAACTATGCCGACGCACACTCCAACCGTGGCTATGCGTTGCAAGATCTCGGCCGCCTTGACGATGCATTGGCGGCGTACGACACCGCGCTGCGGATTAAGCCTGACCTAGCGGAAGCGCACTCCAACCGTGGTACCGTACTCAAGGACCTCGGGCGCCTTGAAGAGGCTGTGGCCGCCTACGATGCGGCACTGCGAATCCGGTCGGCCTTACCCGAGGCGCACTACAACCGCGGCAACGCGCTGAAGGACCTCGGTCGCTTTGACGAGGCTGTGACCGCCTACGACGCAGCACTATCAATCGAGCCGGCCTTACCGGAGGCGCACCACAACCGTGGCAACGGGCTGAAGGACCTCGGTCGCATTGAGGATGCGCTAGCCTCGTACGACGCGGCGCTTCGTATTAAGCCGGACTATGCCGAAGCGCACTACGACCGAGGCAACGCACTGAAGGACCTTGGCCGCCTTGATGAGGCGGTGGCCGCCTATGGCGCGGCGCTACGAATCAAACCCGACTATACCGAGGCGTACTCCAATCTTGGCACCGTGCTGACCGCCGTTGGTCGCCTTGACGATGCACTGGCCTCCTACGACGCGGCGTTACGGATCAAGCCAGACTATGCCGAGGCGCACTACAACCGTGGCATGTTGCAGTTGCTGTCAGGACGTTTTGAAGACGGTTGGCGAGGGCACGAATACCGCTGGCGAGTCAAAGGGCTCCGAGGCGGGCAGCGGCGGCACGAACTTTTCCCGCTCTGGCGGGGGGAACCTTCCGGCGGCCGGACGATTCTCTTGTGGGCAGAACAAGGCCTCGGCGACTCGATTCAGTTCGTGCGCTACGTTCCTATGGTGGTTCAGCAGGGATGGCGAGTCGTTCTCGAAGTGCCTTCCTCACTGGTCCGACTGTTTGCGGGGATCGCGGGAGCTACAGTAGTCCCCACCGGCGAATCCCTGCCGTCCGTCGACGCTCAATGCCCGTTGCTCAGCCTGCCCATGGCATTTGCTACCACGATAGAGACCATTCCGGCACCGGGTCCCTATTTGGCGGCGAAACAGGGCGCAGTTGCGATGTGGTCCAATCGATTGCCGCGGGAGGGTCTTCGTGTCGGCATCGCTTGGCAGGGCAATCCCGCGCATAGAAACGACAGGAATAGATCCGTTCCCCTCGAGCAATTCTGCCGATTTGCGGCCTTGCCCGGGATCCACCTGATTTCCCTGCAAAAGGGAGCCGGAGTAGATCAGCTTGCCCGCGTTTCATCGGACGCCGAAATCCGCACTCTCGGTTCCGATTACGATGGCGGCGATTTCCTCGATACCGCCGCGGTAATCACGGCACTCGACCTGGTAATCGGCGCCGACACTTCATTGGTTCACCTGGCTGGCGCTCTGGGGCGTCCCGTGTGGACGGCGCTTCCCGCGGCTCCGGATTGGCGGTGGCTTACGGACCGTAAGTGTAGTCCCTGGTATCCAACAATGCGACTGTTCCGCCAGCCCAAACCCGGGGACTGGGACGCGGTTTTCGTCCGGATTGTCGAGGAACTGCGCGGATTGCGGCAATCGCAACCTCACAGCGTCGCGTTGTTGCAAGCCCAATGAGCTGCCGACAGTCGATAATGGTGCGTCATGTTGCCGCGACCGAGATGTGAAGTTTCCCATATGTCTGGGGCACGCCAGCTTCGCGCGGCCGGACCGGCCGCCTCAAGGGCGCTTCGCGCCGGCTTCGCCGGTCGCCTTTGGCGACCCTTGACCCGACCAGCCCCGCCGCGCGGGGCTGACGCGTGGCCGGGACGGAGGAACAGCCGCTGCGACCGAACAAAGGAACATGGATTGGGCTTGAGTTCGTATGCCGCTTTCGGACCAAGCCCATGCCTCTCCGGCGGTCGCCAGACAGCCAGGATTGCCTGCCGCCGGCCGATGGGACAAAACGCGAAAAGCGGTCAATTCACCTGCTACCTATACCGGTCATCTTTAGCCGCTATCTACAGACCAGCGCCGAGATGACCGCGCTCTACGCGCGCTGGTTGGATGCATATCCGATCGTGTCGTTGGAAGACGGCCTGGGTGACGACGATTGCGCCGGTTTCCAGGCGCACACAGCGGCGCTGGGGAACCGCGTGCAGATCGTCGGTGACGATATATTTGTCACCAACACAAGGTTCATTGGCCGCGGCATCCAGGAGCGTTCGGCCAATGCCGCACTGATCAAGCTGAACCAGATCGGCACGGTGACCGAGACGGTCGAAGCCATCGATATGTGCCGCAAGGCTGGCTGGAATTACGTGATGTCCCACCGCTCCGGTGAAACGGAAGATCCGTTCATCGCGGATTTCACCGTCGCGATGGGTGGCGGTCAGATCAAGACCGGTTCGCTATGCCGCAGCGAACGCATCGCGAAGTACAACCGGTTGCTGGAGATCCAACGTGAGCTCGGGTCGCAGGCAATGTTTTTCAGTCCGTTCGCGAGCGGCCATAGCTGACGTCGCCGCCAAAAGCAGCCGTGACGCCAGGTTCGCGCCGGGGCAACCGCACCGGCCATGGGAGGTGGCGTGGTTGGAACTCGGGCAATGCCTGGTTTGATCCGCATGGCAGACGACAGCCCGCTCGCGCGATGGTCGCGTATTGCCTCTGACCAGTCGACAGTCTTTGGGGCCGGCTGCGGCGGCGATGAATGAGTGTGAACAGTGATGCCGCGCGCAGCGGTCGAACCACGCAAATCATTGACTTTCCTACCAAGAGCGACTTATATATTGGCTCAGGGGATGGGGTTCCCCAATGACCGCCCTCGTGGCTGATGACCCCTACCGAATTTTGAACGCCTCGGCGTGCTCGAAAGGATGGTGGGCGATGTCCGGCAGCAAAGCGTCCTTTCCGATATCATTGGATGATTGGCTGTCGGATCCATTGGTCCAACTCGTCATGCAGGCCGACAAAGTCGATCCAGCGCATATAATTGAGCTTTACCGGAACCTTGCGACGCAACGCGCCGATGCATGCCGATCCTCGGCCGAAGGCACGCTCGCCATTGAAAAGCATCCGTCGTCCGAGTTCCGCTCCGGCGTGGGCATCATGCTGCTAAACCAGCGTGATGGCGTCTTCGTCGGTCGCAGGATCAGAACACCAGGTGACGCTTGGCAAATGCCGCAGGGCGGCATCGAGGAGGGTGAGGCGCCGCTGACCGCCGCTCTCCGCGAGCTCCGCGAGCTCCGCGAAGAGGTAGGCACTGACGACGTACAGGTCCTCGCGGAAAGCAAGACCTGGTTGCGTTACGAACTGCCGCAGGAACTGATCGGCAAGGCATGGCAGGGCCGCTGGCGGGGACAGCAGCAGAAGTGGTTCATGATGCGCTATCTTGGCCACGACTCCGGCATCAATGTTGCCACGGAGCAGCCGGAGTTTTTCGCCTGGCGATGGGTCTCCGCTTCCGAACTTCCGGACCTGATCGTGTCCTTCAAACGGCAGGTTTACCTGGAGGTCCTGCGGCAATTCGCTCCTGTCGCGCCGGAACCTGGCGATGTTGGATAATCCGGCCGGCACAGACCTGCCAGGCTTGCTTGATGCTGGCGCCCACTGCCTCGCCGAGGCCTGGCCGGATGGCCACCCCGTCCTGCGCGCACTGACGACGCTGCGCGATCGATTGCAAGAATCGCGCTTGCAGATTGCGATCCTGGGCCAATTCAAGCGCGGCAAGAGCACGTTCATCAACGCATTGCTGCGGGCACCGCTGCTGCCGTCCGCCGTGGTGCCAGCAACCGCGATTCCGACCTTTATCGCGTGGGGAGCCGTACCACGCATCCTTGTCACCTTTCAGGGCAATCGGCCGCCGGATGACATCCACCCAGCGGATACCGATTCGATCCGGGCCGAACTGGGTCGTTGGGTGACCGAGGAGGGGAACCCGATCAATCGCCGTCAGGTACGCCGCGTCCATTTGTTCGTTCCATCGGATGTGTTGCGCGATGGGATTGTGTTGATCGACACCCCAGGGATCGGTTCAACGCTACGGCACAATACGGATGCCGCGATCCAGGTGCTGCCTGAGTGCGACGCGGCGTTGTTCGTCGTATCCGCCGATCCGCCGGTCACCGAAGCGGAAATGGATTATCTCCGTGCCATCCGTCCGCATGTGGTGCGGTTGTATTTTGTGCTGAACAAGGTCGATTATCTGGACCCTGCGGAGCAAGGTCAGGCGCTCGGTTTTCTTCACAACGCCCTCGGCGCTGCGCTGGGATCGGCGGAAGAAGCGGCCATTTTCCCGCTCTCGGCCCGCCGTGCCCTTGAGGCGGTGGCGACATCCGACGGCGCTGCCCTGGAAGCCAGCGGCCTGCCACGCATCGAGCGCGACGTTCTGCACACGCTCCGCAGCGACAAGCTGGGCGCGCTTCACGCATCGGCGGCCTTGAAAGCGAAGATGCTGCTGGAGCAAGCCTTGGCGGACCTGACGCTGAAGCGGCGTGCATTGGAGCTGCCGCTCGACGATCTGGAGCAGCGGGCACGGAAGCTGGAGGAAGCGCTGCGCGAGACAGAGCGCGAGCGGCAGGTGGCACACGACATGTTGGCGGGGGACAGGCGGCGGGCCGCGGAAAAGTTGGAAAGCCAGGCCGAAGCGCTGCGTCAGGAAGCTCGGCAACGATTCAATGCTCTGGTACATCGGCATGTGGAGAGCAATCGCGGTGTGATGGACCGCGGCGCGATCCAGCGCAGCCTGGATGCCGCACTGCCCGATTTCTTCGAGGCGACATTGGCGACATTTTCTGCCGACTTCCGCCAGGCGGTCGAGGCAATCCTGTCGCGCCAGCAGCAGCGAGCCGACACACTGATCCGATCGGTGCGGGCAATCACAGCAAGTCTGTTCGATATCGCGTTGCCGCCGCAGGAACCAGCGGAACCGTTCCGGCTGGGGCCGGAGCCGTACTGGGCCAGCCAAAAGCTCGTCCACGCCTTGATCCCGACGCCTGCTGGCGTAGTGCGGCGCATGCTGCCGGGCACCATGCGTCAGCGATATTTGCGACGCGCACTGGAAGAGGAAATCGCCGACTTGGTGATGCAGAACGTGGAGGGTCTGCGATGGGCGACGTTGCGTGGCCTCGACGAGACGTTTCGACGCTTCGGCACTCAGCTCGATGAGCGCCTGGCCGAGGCAATCTCGGCGACGCACGGAAGCATCCGCCAGGTGGTCGAACGTCGCCGGAACGAGGCCGGGCAGACGGCGAACGAGCTATCGCGGTTGAACGCACTGGAAGACAGGCTGCGCGCAATGACGTCGGCGCTGGTCCGCCTGGATGCCACGACGGTTGCTTAGCGGCGCATCGGCCGGACCCTATTGGGCGCGGGGATTGCCGACCAGGACACGCAAGGCACGCTCCCCGGCCATCACTTCCTCCTTGGTCGTCAGATGGCGTTGCAGTCCGTCGCGCTTCAATGCGAAGTGTCGCATGTCCTCGGCGAGCCGATCGAGCAAGTCGGCCTGGCGCAGCAGCACGGCCGCAACCAAACCGGAATCGCCAATCTCGTTCAGCAGCAAGTGCAAATGCGGCAGGCAGATCGCCGACAGCTCTTGCAGCGCGCCCCGGTTCTTCAGCAGACGCGTGGCGGCCTGCCTCGCGGCGTGCGCGGCGGCCGCCCGGGCGATGGCGCAGGCCGGGCAGCTCGCAGCGGTGGGGAGCGCATCGGTCACCGCCTCACAGGCCAGCGCGGCACTGGGCTGCCGCTGCGCCAAGTCTCGCAAACGCGCGGCTTGTTGCTCGGCGACCCCGGCGAACCCGGTGCAGATCTCGCGCGGCGCGGCGATCGCCTCGAAATGGGCAGTGTGCGGGCCGCAGAATCCGTGCCGCGCCGCGAGATCGGTCTGCGCCGCCTGGTCGCCATGCAGTACCAATTGGTATTTCGCCAGAAAATTGAACACCGCTTCGGCGACATGGGTACAAATCTCGCAAGCGGGCAGCGTCGGCGAGATCGCATTGGCAGACAGGGCGACCATCGGCGCATTGCTCGCGGCCGGCTGCATCGCCGCGACCTCTCGCTGGACCTCCGTCAGCCGTACGAGGTCCTGTTCAACGCCAATCTGGCCCGCAAGGATACCGGCTATCCGGTTGCACATGCTCAGCAAAAACTCGCGGCGCTTCTCGTTGATCAGGAAGTGCAACAATGCCGCCTCGAATACCGGCAGGCCGCTGGCCGAGAACAACTGCGGATCGCTGCGCAGCCGTGCCTCCAGTCCTTGCCGTGCGGATATCGAAAACAGCAATGGCGCCGCATCGCCGAACACGGCAGCGAGTTGCGCGTGCAAATGCTCGTGCACCTGCTGGCGTTGCGCGGCGTCAACGCTGTCCTGCTTGTTCACCACCACGAACACGCGCCGGCGCGATCCGTGGATGACGCGCAACACGCGTAGCTCGTCCTCGGACAGCGGACTGTCGTAGCTGGTGACCAGGATGAAGGCGTCGGCCTCGGGCAGAAACGCTTCGGTGGTGCGGGTGTTCTCGATAATGGACGAGCCAAGCCCGGGGGTATCGACGAAATAGAAACCGCGCCGCAGCAGTTCGGCGGGCATTTGCACTTCCGCCATGCGGATACGGCGCCGGTTGCCGGGATTGCCTTGTTCCGTAATGTGATCGGCAAGCTGCCACAGCGGGATGTCGAGGAACAAACTGGTGTGCTGATAATAGAGCACCGCCTTTTCTTCGGTCCCGTAGTTGACCGTGGTGATAACGGAGGTCACCGGCACCACGCCGGTTGGCAGCCGGTCGGTGCCGAGCATCGCGTTCATCAGCGAGGTCTTGCCTCGGCTGAACCGGCCGACGACCACGAGGTTGAAGCGGTCCTCTGCGAGGCGGGCGAACATCTCGCGTACGGTCTCGCTGCCGTCCGAGGCCATGCGCATCCTGGCGCTGCGGATGAGGTCCGCCAGCGCCGACTTCATGCGATCATAGTGCTGCAAGTCCATCAGCCGCGCTCCCTGCACAGGCTACGACGCAGGAAGGGGCACCAAACTTCATGGCCTGGGGTCGGGAAGCACTGCACAAACAACTCTCCTGCTCTCGCCACAACTGCGCCAGCAGGAGTCATCAGCCCAGATGGGCGCTTTCGCCGGGCGGACCCCATCGCCCGTTGGACCGTTCCGATGTAGTGCGGTCCGCAGGCGCGTTCAAGCCAACGGCATGCGTGGGACGGCGGTCTTTTCGTTGTCAGCAGCATGGGATGGGGGTTACCATTCGGAGGGAATGGAGTCCCTCTTCAAGCGCCATCGTGGCTGATGACTCCTGCACATCGCTATGCGTTATGTCGTGTGGGAGGCCACTATGAATCATCGCATCGGCGACCGCCGCTTCCTGTTTGCCTGGCAGGCAATTCGCGCCGCCAGCCAACCCGCGCCGGAGGCGACGGCCTGGCATGTTGCCGGGGTTCGTTGGTCCCGCCACCGCTGTAGCCACGCAGCCCCGGATCACTCGTTCACGGTGGAGGTGCATCGGCTGGACCAGGAAGACCCCCGGAATCGCTGGAGCGTCATGGTGGTGACCGAGCATTGGTGGGACGAACGGCACAACCCCTTGCGGACTCATGTTTGGGCGACCCATTTGTCCGGATCCAAGGAACGCATCGTGGCGTGGTTCGAGGTCCAGGCCCGCTCGCTTGAGAAAGGCCAGGCGACGGCGGGATGACAACGGCGCGCTGGTGACGGCATTCGGCAGGCGGGCACGTGACATTCCCGCCTCAAGCGGCCACCCCGAAAATCTTCAAATAAAGATCGGTACCAAAACTCGTTGACAGCGGCCTGGCTTCGCGGAGGCGGAAGTTTCTTGCCCCGTCCTCTCCGCGATCGGCACGCAGAAACAGCGCCTCGCCGCTGTCAAGAAACGACCGGGCGAATTCATACATGTGGGAAACGAAGAACACGGTCACGTCATTCTCCAGCAACGCCGACACGATCTGCCGGGCGACTTCCGACCCTTCCTGCTCGTTGGTGGCGGCAAAGGATTCGTTGAACAGTACCATGGCGTGACGGTGAATTCGGTCGGCGATCGCGCTCATGCGTACAAGTTCCTTGTCGAACTTGCCGCTGCGCATGTTCCGGTCCTCTTCACGCTTGTAGTGGGTGAACAAACCGCTGCGCGGTGTTGACGTGAAGGCGTCGGCGGTGACGAACATCCCGCATTGCAGCATGATCTGCGCGAGACCGACACTGCGCAGGAAGGTCGATTTGCCGCCACGGTTCGCCCCGGTAATGATAATCAGCTTCTTGCCGTCCGCGTCCACGTCGTTGCCGACGGCTTTGCGGCCCATGGTCAGCGAGAGGCAGACGTCCCGCAGATTTTGGCAGCGAAAGCGCCCGGGAGCGTCAGCCGCTTCGGGAAAGACGATCGCTTCGCCGATCCCGGCAAGCTGATCCGCAAGATTGAGACAGCCGATATAGAAGGCAAGCTCGGCACGCAGCGCCTTCAGGAACCCGAGGACATGTTCCGCAGACTGATACAGCGCATCCGAGATCAGGTTGAGGCCCCTGGCCTGCAACTCGCTGAATGCCCGCGCGCCGGCCTCGTCGCGCGGATGCAATTGCAACGTGTAACTCTGGACGCCTGGGGCGAGAACTGCCTGGAACCAGCTCAAATCGCGCGGCTGCGGCTTGCGCAGCATGGTGCCGACACCTTTGCCTCCGTCGCCGACCTGCGCGCTCAACAGCAATCCCTTGCGGAAGGTCAGGTTATTGAGGTCTGCGGCGGCAGCTTCCAGATATGCGTCGTCGAGGTCGCGTTCGAGCGTCGCGAAGAACTGCTGGAACCCAGGCGACCAGAACCTGCCGGCGTTCGCGCCGCAGGCACGGCGCAGGCGGCGCAGCACATCGAGGCAGCACTGCAGCGTTCGCACCGCGCTTCCTACGCGCGCTGCCGCGTCGTGGCCGTAAAGGCTGAAGTCCCAGTTCCGGCGCCCGTCGAAAGGTTCAGTGGCAATGGCGTAGAACTGGCGTACCGCGGCCGGGTGGGCCAGACAGTCCTTCAGCATGTCCTGCCGGTAGCGGATCGTGGCGGTATCGTTCGCCCACGCGCCTGCACATACCGCGGCCATGATGTCGTAGAGAAAGCGGTCGCCGTCGGCAGCAGCATTCCACAGCACCGCCAGTTCGATGTCTTGGGCGAACTGGATGACTTCGCGCTTCGGCGGAGACGTCCGTTCCGGCCGCGGCGGCTGATCCACTGACGTCGTATCGAAATCTCGATCCGGGTGCATCAGGAAGGTTTTCATGGCTGTACCCTCGTCCGCAGCCGCGCGTAAGTGACGCCGCGCTTCTCCGCCAGCGACAGCGCATAGGCGAGACCGTCGGCCGCCTTGCGGATGATTTCGAAGGTCCGGCGTGCCGGATCGTCCGGCATCACGGTGCTCATCATGCTGACGGTTTTGTCGCCGAGCGTCGACAGCGCATCGATGAAGGTCACGCACACGCCGATCGCGTCAGCCGCCAGGACCTGCTCGATCACCTTGGTGCTCAGAAAGACCTAGTCCTCAAGGCTGGTCGAAGCGAAGATCTCGTTGAGGACAACGAGGCTGTCGGAAGTCATGGCCTGGCAGGTGCGATGCATGCGAACCAGGTCGTCTTCCAGCTTGCCGCGGAGGTTCGTAATGTCCTCCTCGCGTTCGAAATGCGTAAAGATCCGGTCCGGCAGGAACAAGCGCGCGCTCCTCCCGGGAACCGGGCAACCCAGTCCGGCGAGGAAGTGCAATTGACCGACCATGCGGGCGAAGGTCGTCTTGCCGCCCTGGTTCGGTCCGGACACGACCATCAACCGCTCCTGGTTGTGCAGGAAGAAGTCGTTGCAGATGACAGGCTGGCTCCCCGGGACCAGCTTCGCGGCCAGCGCCAGGTCGAAGCTGCCGGACACCTGCGTATCCTTGCTCGACGCGGAGACCTCCGGATAACAGAACGGCAGGCCCGCCCGCTTGAGAGGTTCGATAAACGCGAGGTAGGCGATGAAGAACCCGATTTCCCGCTCGAACGTCGCAATCACCTCATCGATGAAGCTTGAATGCCGCGTGACAAACTGCTCCAGGGCACGGAATTCCCTCGAAAACAGCCGCCCGACGCGTTCGAGGATGCCTTCCTCGATGTGGTTGAGCGAAAAGTCGTCGGCAGGCCTTTGCGGCGCCGGAGGTTCGATATCTGTCTGTCTGAACCGCGCGAACCGTTCAAGAACGGTGATGGTATAGTCCGATCGTGTCCCTTTGCGTGGTGTAGGAGCAGTTTGCTGCCATCACGCTCTCCGGCAGGGCTGGCCGGTGGTCAGCTCGGCACAGAGGTCAGGCTGACGAAGCGAGTATCG
>Ga0335075_10008756_pt1 | contig 15495 bp, 12 predicted proteins | sample Lox_Sample_24_FD_206723 | JGI IMG/M metagenome (GOLD analysis project Ga0335075, IMG submission 206723) | Soil microbial communities from Loxahatchee National Wildlife Refuge, Florida, United States - Lox_Sample_2.4 | ecosystem: Environmental > Terrestrial > Soil > Wetlands | place: USA... | reverse complement strand
ACCCAGTGCGAATAACATCCGTCGACCAGTTTATTAGTGCGCCCGGAAAAGCCGCCCTCAGGGGCATACTGGCGAGCACTAAGCCAAGCTGTCAGGGCCGGAACGTCCAGGTATCTACCCGTGCCGTGTTAGCGTGAAAGTCGCTGTCAAACTTGCATGATTGGTCACCCTCTAACATGTTTCATGTAGTAGGGCTGAAGGGCTGAGCGGGAATAGTTGCATGCCATGACTTAGGCTGGAACGAGTGCTTACTGGGGAATGATGACGTGAGGATCGCCCAAGATAGAGAGGCATGCCAAACCACAAAAGGTATACGCGCCATGTGCCTCACCATGCGGGCGACTGGCAATACCGCCTTCATAGGTCTGACCTGTTTATATTTAGTGGATGCCTAGCAAGAGGAACGAATGGCCTTACACCTGCGAACATATTCCGGGATTCCTGTAAGAAGGGTGTCTGTTTCACGAGCCTTGGCTGGGGAGTCGGATGACAGTTCAAGGGGTAGATTGAGGAGAGAAATGATCACGGCTGCACAATATGCACCACTTGGAGGGGCAAGTGAGTAAGAGGCAAGAATAGACAGAGTAGGTTGCTTACCGGACATCCTCCTCCCCTCCAATAAACATTTGGAAACCCCCGTCCCGTTGCTTGATAGTCCCTAACCATCGCCACATTGCTTTTCGATCAATGATTTCCAAAGCGTCTTCTCCTCCAACTATAGCAAGGGACAATATAATGGCATATGTTGGCGCGAGATGGCTCATTTGGCCATGCCCGCCTCCGAAACCCCCAGTAGAATTCTGCATAGGCCGTACGGTGCTGATCAACCTTTCCCGGTAACAGGACACATCCTCGCCCAAAGTCCGAAGACCGCAGAGAGCCCAGTAATAGAACCAGGGCCTTGCTGCGTCGGCAGCAACAAACCCGGAGGGAAGGTCTTGAAGACTTTTATGCAGGAAGCGGATATGGCGTGTGCGATCAAGATGGGGAACTCCATGCTTGTTATATGCAGTGAACTTGCCAGACTCTCCCCTTAGGTAAGGAAGGCAGTCCTGAACAGTCTCATCTTGGTCTAGAGATGTGTATGTAATCAGAGTGTCTCTAATGGGAGGAAAGGTCGTATACAGATCCGGGATCAAAGGCGCCGTAGCAACGGCCATTGCTATGCCAGCGTCCTGTTCTTCCTCCCAACTCCCTTCCCCAGAATCGTCTCCTGGGAGCTCTTCTATAAGTATTCCAGTTCGTTCGTGTGCAGCGGGCTGAAAAGGTGTTGAAGAAGCTGATGAGTTTGTCTGTGAGGTTGAAGGTGTCATGGTCTTATTACTGAAGCGCACTTTAGGGCGGTGCCTTGCACCTTTGATGTGGAATGTCATAAATGACGCCTCCGGAATTTAGAGACATTGATTCGTCGTTGTTGATTTGCTATTACTCTTTCACAGTAGCCTCGCCTTAATTGCTGAAATACTTCGCTTAAGGTGTTAGCACCTTCATTCCTCCCCAAATCGCCGCCGTGAACTTCGGTATCTTCTTTCAATGAGCACGTTTACCCTTTCACTTGAGGAATTACTTGTATCCTCGGCATCAGGGAGAATGACCTTAAACACGACATCGCCAATTTGATCAGAAAGGGAAAAGTTTTGAGGGACTATGACAGTAGGCCAGCAGGTCTTCAGGATATCCTATAGCAATCCTTGGCAATCACGATGTGCTGCATAATATACATGCAGTATACACAAATATATATATATCTCCTTTGTACCTCGTGTGCCCGCCCCCTTCCAATTCTTTAATTATGTCATATTGATCTCCATGTTTTGTTGCGTTCCGAGAGGAAGGGTTCGCCAGCTCGGCGAATGATGAAATGCATAGATAGATTAAATTCTTTGTTCGTGCCCTGCGGGAGGCGAAGAGGCAAAAAGCTGCAAGTACTTTCGTCAACATCCGTTGACTTGCAGACGGTTTGTCACGGCTTATCCAATTACCGGTCCTCAACACTACGCACGCACCAACGCATGAATTTCAGTTATGCACGACTGCAGTAACTCGACGTCTGGGGTTCTGACGCCGGTGATGCTACTCCTGGTAGACTCGCTTGTACTATTTACTTTAGGAAGGGGAGTGGCACGGTCACCGCTATTAATCTTGGAAATCCTCTTCCCGCTGATCGATTGAGGCATTCTTATGGTTGGTCGCAAGGGGTGCATACGGAGCCTGGCCCACGACCCTTGAGCTTCATGGATGAAGGCTGTTGGACAATGTCAAAATCTGATGACGATTGTTCATATCCATATCCAGGATTCCCCTCACCGTCGATGGCAAGCTGAAAGGGCTGAGGCTGGAGTTGTGGACCAGAAACGAATTGAGCTTTCTCGCAAAAATAAATCCCCGTCTTCCCCTTCATCTCAGCTTCCAGCCCGTAAGCCTAGGTGTCCCCACAGAAGGCAGCAAGCGAATAGATGCCTGATTCCAATTGTGCTCCCAGGTCAGATGGTTCGGACGCTCCCGGCCAGAATCTAGAGAGTTGCCCTTCGTATGGAGGGGTTGAGATGTACGTACAACACTGCGACAATAAGAGATGCTATATACTTTATCTTTATAGTGTTAAGTCGCAATCGGTCGGGGCTTGCGCGATGGCGACACAGTAATCGTGGCCCCCCATTGGAGAGAACGTCGGAAGGACTCCGCCTCGGCACATGACCATCTGTGCGGACCGTGCTGCGCGTAACAAGGTGGCTGCCGTCGGCGAGGCATTGTTGGCTTTTGATTGGAGCGTCCGGCGACCATAAGACAGGGTGTATAGGGAACGAGGGGCCAGGAGTGGTCAGGAATGCCCTTAGGGCTTGCGAAGTGGGGTGGCTGGGTGCCAAAAGATAATCGGCCAGGGTCTGTCCAGTCTAGCGATAACAACGCCCGCTGTGCTGGCCCGTTTTCGGCAAGGCGCGGACGTGCTGATGCTTTCCTCACCGCTACTCCTCCTCTTCTCTCCAGCGCTTCCCTCTGCCTTCCGCTTCTTCTCTAAGGTTTACGGCACCTCTACAACTTCCCCATACCACACCGCAACATCATGAGTTCCTTCAAGAACTGGCGGTGTCTCTAACCCTCGAAATCTGAACACTTTTGACCTCTTCGTCCAAATATCCACGACAATGGCCTCCAACCTCGACTTCTCATCAGATGGTTTGTTAGATCTGGGTTTCGATCACCGAGACCCTAGATACGGTTATTCAAACATAACATCGCGAAACTCTTGGCCATTGCCGCTCGACATGAGCTCATCCGCTGACGAGAGACGATCATCAACTCCTACACACAATGGGTCACATTCACATTACCAGACGGCTCACCATAACTCACCAACACTCTTGACAGATTGGCCGATGCAGCAACAATCACAGCAACTCCAACAATATATTCAAGATAACACCTTGATGGGTTCTCAATTCAACGCCTTTGGGGGTGGATTCCAGACTTCTCCGATCGACTTTCAGATGCCCACCACTCAAGCCGCTCTCGAGGCTAGTCTGCAAATGGAGGCACCATTTGATAGACTCTCCCAGACCACTGAGGCACAGCAAGCGATGCAATGGGGGATGGGCACGGGTATGGCGAATTGGCAGGATTTCCAGAGTGCAATGACATTCGGCCCAAACGACGGTCTCCCAGGGACGAGTATGGGTCGTGGTAGCAATTCACCCACCGGCACCTATCTGGAAGTCCTTTCACTTCCTAGTTCAAGTAGCGATAATGGATGGGCAACAGTAGACGCATACCAAAACTTTGAATCCTATCAACAAGCCCAAAATGCCGCAATCTTCAATCCGGGACAGACATTACATCTTCGCTCCCACTCCGACTCTTCTCAATCAGATGGGACTGGTCACACAATGGAAACTTTCGGTAGCTTCGAGGAAATTTCCTTCCCGCCATACTCACCATACTCACCTGATTCTGATACCTATTTGGATCCAACTAGCCACCGCAATTGCTTCCATGGCGAATCTCATCAGCACTCTCATGAAATTATTAGCCCATCCGCCGCCGTTGCGCCCGTTCCGATCAAAATGTCATCAACCTCTTCCCGCCAAACGCCGTCTAGTAACTCTTCCCCACCAGCTCGACGAAACTCAGGTGGGGCGGCTAGGAAAAGTCCTACCACTAAGGCCGCAAAACCCGTGATCCGCCGTAATTCAAACGGAAAGAAGGATGCCGAGAAGAAGGTTGGCCGTCGCCGTGGTCCATTATTACCGGAGCAAAGGAAGCAGGCCAGTGAAATCAGAAAACTACGAGCCTGTCTCCGTTGTAAGTTTCTGAAGAAGACCTGCGACAAAGGCGAGCCTTGTGCAGGTTGTAAGCCTTCGCATGCTAGATTATGGCAGGTTCCATGTACTCGAATTGATATTAAGGACATTGGCTACTTCATGAAGGACTGGAAAGCGGATTACGAACGCCACGTCGGCCGTGGAGTCACTGTCTACAACATCAAGGGCTTCGCTCAAAAGGAGGAAATTATGTGGATAACGCATGGCTATGGATTTGCCCTTCCCATCATGGCTCGTGAAGTTTACGTAACCGATGACAGCTGTTTCCAGGTTGACTGGGTTGAAACAGACCATGAGGAACCATTGGAATTCGACGTCCGCACGGAGAGGATGTCCGCCGGTGCGGAAGGCGTCTCTACCGCAGCCCTTTCTGAGTATCTTGACAAGCACCTCGACGGGCCATTCGAAGACTTTATCGACAACCATTTTGAAGGAACCCCATTCATCACAGAGATTTTGAAGACGGCTCATCGTTATTATCTCAAGGAGAAGTTACCGGTCATCCGCAAAGCATTGAAGCTCGTCCTTGCCTACAACCTCACCCTGCATGTCACAATGGTCGAGCAACAGGGTGATGAGAACGAGATGGAGGGTTTAATCGAGGATGAAGACTCAAAGTTTTGCGGAAAGACTGCTGCGCCTGTCATGATCAACTTCCAGATCAAGTGTGCCTTGGCAGACATGTGGCGTGAGCTGCAGAAGGATATCCTTGAGGAGCTTTCCTCGTTATACTCCAGTGTGTATAGTGGAGAGCGTTTGAAGAACTGGCCTACGATATTTATGCTTGCCTCAATTCTTCTTGCGGTATGGGAAGAGATGCAATTCGATTGCCATTATCGTGTACCAGATCCTGCCGCGGTGAATAAGTTCTGCAACGATATGGAGACTACGCCTGTTGGTGTTATTGTCGGCCTCTTCCATGCCATCTCCCAGAAACTTCCTGCTTTCACGGAATGGGAGACATCAAGGCATGGACATCTTCTCAATAACAACGCCGCCGTCTGTGATGCCATGACTGAAATGAGGTCGCATGTCAGAAAGCATGGTGAGTGCACATTATATCTCATTTATCAGAAGATGCTGACAGCAAGTTCAGAGCCGTACTTGAGAACCCGTTCGGAGGCAACATTCGACCGAAGAGACTTCGATTGCTTATCGAATAAATTCCTGTCTAAGCTTGTCATCCGCGCCAACTAGGATACTCTTCACCACATCGCATATCATTGTATATATTCTCCGTCCGGATTCGATCACAGTGTGATCAAATGTCCTGTTAGTCGGCTCTCTGCCGCCGTCTGGCCTTGGTGCCGACGCTTAACCTTCCATTTGTACTTGGCTCTCCTTATTTCGAACCTTGATAGACCCAAAAGCGGGTTCACGAGTCTTACGACTAGCATAGCGATGTTGGATTTCTTAACAACTACGATTTTTACGATGTAGTATGATCATCACAATCACGAGATCATGGTTATGGTTGGCATGATAGGCGTTGAAGGATACGTTCTTGGAAGAACAGATATCTGCCGCCGATATGAGGCTTCAGGGAATGATTACGTTCAAATGATGTATACATGGGTCAGCCATAAATTCGAAAGCTTCACATTTTGCAAACATTACTCTCTCATGTGCCTTGAATGTGAAAGCTCCGTACAAGACATATTCTGATTGGCTAATGGGGAATCTTTTTTATTGCAGCTCGTCATGATAAGGTAATTGCAATGCAAAATGTTATTTCAATGCTGGAATCTGGGGTTTTGTTGTGCTTCTTAATCAGTTATCACGGAAATGCGTGGCTCCTCTCCCAGACAGCCATGACGTTGTTACTTCGAAGTCGATGGCTTCTTCGCCATCATTTTGTACTCATGGTAAAAGTTGTTAACACCCAATTCTCTCCCCACATCTATTTCAAGACTCGCTTGAAGCAGCTGCACATCTGACTGGCAGTCAGAATGCGCAAACCACCTGTTCATGACCTCGGAGCCGGCCTCCTCCCGTGTTGCAGCGTTTAAGCCCATAAGAACGACATCCCACGGCGTCCCAAAACAGCTCTTTCCAGCCGGACGCGTGGGAAGGAACGTATCCTCAAGTGGCCAATGCTTAAACAAGCTGTAACAGAGTCAAGTTTCTGCAAGAGACCGTATTCTGCCAGTCGCGCATCGCCGTCGACCTGATGGTGTTGCATGATTTGGTCTTGTAGCGCCCATGTCAGAGTAGCCTCGGCGTCGTGTTTCCTGATTGGCTGAGCGGGCTTATGTAACCACCAATCATGAAAGAGGGGCCACAATCCTCGCGCGCGGTATTGAGAAACAATAGGTAGTTATTTCCATCGCAGTTTATTGCATGGCCAGCGGGAGCAAAAAGAGGCTCCTTCTAATTTCCATTGGACCACGGAAGAAAAGCCGCCTTCTTATAGGTATTCCCTCGTACGCCCTCCAAACTATCAGTTCCTGTGGCGTTTCGCTTCAGTTGGAACCGCTACTTGTACCTACGCGCCGCCCTCGACAACCAGATGACAAGTAATATAAACATTCCGGGTCGCCATCGGAATGGTGGGTCCTTCATCTCTTATCTTCTCTTCGTCATTGCCGCTTTCATGCTGTATCTAGCTTGCAAAGACTTCGTTGATCGGAGCATCCTATCGTTATAGTCTCTTTCTCAGAAGACGTTGATCGTCTGGAAGTACATAGACCTCATATTTGGCGTCTCAGCATTCGCAGTTTCCTGTGTCCAAAAATGGCTTCATTAGATCTCTTGCCAGCTACGACCTATACTCCGCCACCTCCCGTGCAGGTCCACAGGAGGCGACGCTCACTTAATACTATAATCGAAGATGATGAAGGTGCTTCTAAAGAAGGTACCACAGCTAAAGAGCCGCAAGGGCAGGATGAATCAAGACTGGCAAAGTGGCTTTCCCCTATGAGCGATCACTTCCCCACACCTCGAGCTCGGGATGAATCTCAAAAGACAGATTGGTTTTCCCCAATGAGCGATCACTTCCCTACGCCACGAGGGAAGCACTTCATGTCTGCGCCGATAATTCCTGCATCACCCTCATCCGTCACTGACAGCGATAGCGAGTATTCCCAGTCATCGTCAGCCCCATGGAACAGCAGAGACAGCTTCGCTACGCAAGCTACCGACCTCGGTGATATCTATGACGCCTCCTCCGACGAAGAAAAGTATCAAAAGAGGCCTTCAAAAGTGGGACTGACCAGGACATCCAGCAAGCGCCTGTCAAAGGCATCAAAGCATATCTCTGCCGGTTCCGTCGCTAGTCGAATCTCTCTCCCTACTCTCATCATTCCGGATAGTGACGAGCAATGGGGTCCACCCACCTTCAAATATAACTCTCCTATCCCGCCAACACCTCCTCCTAAGCTTCCTATGTCACCCGCAGTGTTCCAATATTTGGCTGCGCAGGAGGTCTTGTCATCGTCAGCAACTCCATCACTGGACGGCAGTTTGTCCTCGGAGCAAATGACTGCTATGTCTGCGCCCCCCACTCCCAATATGGGCTCGGAGGAACACGAAGATGGAGACAACTGGGGTGGTGTACAATTGCAACCTGGCGCCCTAGCGACTTTACAGGCTCTTTCAGGGGATGATCTTTTTGAGCAACAGACCGAACAAGTTATTGAGATTTCGCAAATGTCGCCAACGAGAGAGATGCAACAGAGCCCGCCGCCTGTAAGAACGAACATTCATCGGCATAACTCTGTCGTGCTCCCTCCCGAACAGCAACGGTCCTTGAACAGCCTCAGCAAGCTTGACATACCTTCACCAGGAGGCTTCTTCGCTAGCTTATCACCAGGGTCTAGATATACTTGGGATGTACCTGCAATGAAGCAAGAGGCTGAATTGCCACCATCCTCTACAACAGCGGAGCATTTTTATAAGACTCCATGGACATGCCCCATCAGTGACAGGATTGTCGAGGTTTCTGAAGTTATGTCAGACGGGTGTCCTACAGCTCGTCCCAGCTTCATTGCGCAAAGTTCCGATGAGACTATTCGAGGTGTCATATCCCCTGAACCTTCTGTTGAAGAAATTGTCGCAACCGAAATCCTTGCCGACTATGATGATGACTATCTCCGTACGCTCAAGGATGCTGCATCAGAGAACTTGGATCGAACAAGCATGTGGTTGACTGCGCAAACTTCTTATTTATCTGCTTTGATCAATCCTCCAGAGGAACGTGACGATGAGAATGCCCTTGAAAAGCGTCACACTAATGCTATAGCGAACAATGTCGAAAGTTCCCCATCACCGGTGAAGAAGACGGTAAGGTTTTCAACTCTAGCTGAGATCAACACCACCAACTGCCCTTTGCCAAAGTTAGGACGCCAAGAGTCGGCATATTATCGTTCTTTCCAGAATTTCTCCAGTCGTTCAAGATTCCGAGACATCTACGTTCACCGCGTTCCACGTTTTGAGGCTCTTCAAACTTTGCGAGTCAGCTTCCCTACGGCTCATCGTAATTACTTACTTGGGAAGTATCAACTGAGTGTTGTGCCCATGAGCGAGAAGAAGAAGCGTCAGAGCGGTAACGTTGCGCGTGGTGACGAGACTCCCGAGGAAGATCTGGAGAGGCTGAAGAGCGACAAGGAGTTCGAGGCTATGGAGCAGATGCGGTTCGCGACCTGGAGTGTTATGGCGGTCAAGATGCTCAATGGAGGTAGACTCATTGCTGCACCAGTAGCGAAGAGACTCGCCCGACTGTCTCGCATGGGACCAACTGCTGCTGGTAGACCTCGTGATCGCGCCAGGATTCTGGATCTCGGTGGCCAAGCGACTTGCGACTGGGCCTGGCACTGTGCAACGGAGTACCCAAACACAAAGGTTTATACCGTCACGACGAAGGCCATTAGGCAGCTCTCGAACTCCAATATACGAGGTCCAAAGAACCATCGTCGGGTTGCTGTTGAAAAGCTTACAAAGCTTCCATTCAATGATAATCATTTCGATGTCATATCCGCTCGCAGTCTATACGCTATCCTTAAAGTATCCTCGGAGAACGGGGAGGACGAATACGATGCTTGTCTCAAGGAATGCATGCGTTGCCTGAAGCCTGGTGGATACCTTGACTTCTCTCTTCTCGACTCAGACATTGTCAATGCTGGCCCTCGGGGCCAGGCAAAGTCTGTGGAGTTTGGATTTAGCCTCAAGACCAGAGGCTACGATCCCAGCCCCACCAAAGCCTGGCTGGGACGGTTGGGAGGCGCTGGTTTTGTTGGTATCAAGCGTGCATGGATGTTCTTGCCGATGGGTTCTCCTCTCCAGAATGCCCCTGTCAGTCGTGACTCTATGGGCGTAGAGCTGCCACTTGAGTTAGAGGCGATGGTTACTGGGAGTACAAATGCAGTGGCCAGCATCACAGGCTTGGTCGGTAGTTGGGCGTGGGAGAAATGGATGTTGAAACTGGAGATGGAATGTGGTAAAAGTGAAGATTCTCTCCTTGAGGGTATGCATAATATCATTGAAGAAGGGCGAAAGTGCGGCGCCGGCTGGAGGAATCTAAATGGGTGGGCAAGGAAGCCCTTGACGAAGTGAGGATTGGGAAAATGAGAATAGAAACCCCGTTCAATATCTCTTTGCCTCTCTTCTTGAAATACCAGGCGTATTTATTACTCAGATCAATTCGTTGTAAAAATGACAAATTCCCAATGATTTCTCCCACTGTGTCGTGCCCAACACGTGCTATGCCCCGGTGCCTGCTTCAGCAACGGTTTCAAGCCAGAAAATCAAGGCACAAAATTTCCACCAAGGTTCGCGACACAGACTTCTCGCAACCCTACAAGCGACGCAAACGGCAGCAGTCCTCCAGAATGCTGTTCTTCAGGTAGTCTCTACTCTCTGATTTACGACCTCTTGTTTCTTAGGTACCAAGGCTAATCTCTTTTCGACTAGTTTCTTCAAGACTCTGGTCGACCATGAAGTAACCGTCGAGCTCAAAAACGACATCCAGATTCGCGGAATACTGAAGTCGGTGGACCAGTATCTTAATATCAAGCTTGATGATATCACTGTGGTAGAAGAGGTCAAATATCCGCATCTGGTAGGTTTGGGCTGTGGTTTCCTACGGATTTTAGCTGCCTAGGACAAGAACGCGAAGCGGGTGGAACGGCTGGAAGAAGTGCTCCGCGCAAGCTTATTTGCAGGCATATGGACAGGAAGACGGGAGAGCATCATATTTGTGTGGACTGTGTGCTGATAATCGGCTTTGTTAGTCCTCGGTCAAGAATGTCTTTATTCGAGGGAGCGTGGTACGATACGTGCATCTGCCAGGAAGTGCGGTCGATACAGCCTTGCTAGAAGATGCTACAAGAAGAGGTATGTGGATCTGCCACATAGATTACTTGTTTCTCAAAGAGTGTGACTAATAGAGAGGGTTATAGAAGCTGCGCAGCAAGCATCCAAGGCGAAATGAGGTGGCCGCGAGGGAAAATGAAGCATCAAGGATATGACGCGTTCTGCATGGAAACAGTTGCCTGAGATTAATCATATGATATGGGAACTCAGCAGACATGAGAGTATGGATCCACTTGAGGCTATAGAACGGTGGTGGGTAGGCAGAGGGAGCGGAGTTGGACGCGGTGCTTAACTGCCAGTCACCTGAACTGGCACTGTCAGTAGATCCCGAGATGTCATTGAATGGCAGCATAACCTTATGATAAATATAATGGCAATTGCTCTCATCAATAAAAGCATGGTTATGATCTATCCTTCATTTTTGACAATTTGGCAACCCAATTAAGGTCACCTGATCACGCGATTTAGTTTCGCGACTGCTTGTCATCGATCAATCCCTCGCTTGAACGCAGCAAGTAATATACTGGTATAACACTTCATATTTAGCTTCAGCTATGGGGGCTTTGAAAACATGTTTCGAAAGCCACGGGAGAATGATTCACTGAGCGCAGATACACCTATTAAACCATCAATAGGCCGAGCTCCTGACGGAACTCAATCCGAAAGGAAGCCTTCGCCGACAATGTCCACGCGCAAGAGTTCCACGAAGCCCCTCACGCCGCAGTCCAATCCAAGGACACAGGTGCCTATAATTGGCAGACAAGGCACGAAGAAGGTTGCATATTCAAAAGCGAGTGGCAAGGCGAACGGCAGCATCCTCAACTTCTTCAAGAAAGTTGATTCGCCAAGTAAGGATGCTGGGACGCTTTTCTTGTCACAAGACAGTGCAGTTGCCCCGCGTTATGACTTGGACCGCACGAGATCGCCCAGTCCTGGCATTTTTGACGAAGAGGAAAGAGAAGACCTTTACAGTGAACTTGATGGCTCGGAGAACCGCTTCAACGAATCTATAGTGTCCGTGAAGAGGCGAAAGCTTAGTGTTGGATCTGAGATCGAGGAGCTTCCTAGTTGGGATTCAAACGGTAGCGATGCAGCTCTGGCTTCTGCCCGGGGTTCGGAGCCTATGGAGAATGGTCATGGACCAGAAGCCGGGATATCAGTTGGAGATGGATGTACATCTCCACCGCCACAAGCCAGAGTCGGGACGACCAAGTCAAACCCACGAAGAATTGGTGGATTTCTGGATGATTCAGAATCTGAGGATGAAGGAGTGGACTTTAAGAATATCGAGCTGGAGAATCAGTCAGGCCTCGAAACAACTTATGACGGTAGTAACTTCGATCAGGATTCATTAGCTCAACAATTGCCTACTGCGAATAGAAGTGCGAAATATCAGCCTGATGAACAATATGAAATACCTATACGCGTGCCAGTCTTTTCAGAGACTGAATCAGTATTATCTATTAATGGAGTTGGCACTCCGCCTTTAAAGAAGGGAAGCACAAGTTTTGATTATTTTGAAGGGTTTGATGATCTTGAAGATTTTCCCGAGGACGATGAATTCGCTGATGGCGAAGAATTTGTGGAAAGGAAATGGATGGAGGAGCAAGTAAGATTAGAGGCCGCCGAGAATGGCTTTACAGATGAAGGCCTAGAATCTGGAATTCCTCAGGATGAGGTTACAGCTTGCTGCCCTATCTGCCAGGGGAACCTCAATGGTCTCACCAGCGATCAGGCTTCGAAACATGTCAACGCTTGTCTTGACGGTAATCCCATACCCATACCGTCGACCGTGAAGGTCGAAGCTGCCAAGACAAAGATGATGCCACCTGGAGCAGGGAGCCGGTTCTCTCGTGCCGCTATTGCCAGACCTGGTCAAGCCAATCCATTTGAATTTGGCAACATTGACGCAGCTTCGTCATCGGCTTTTTCAAAACTCATGTCTTCACATGCGGAGGACATAGCTTGGGCAAATGCTGCAGCTGCAGAGCAAGCTTCTCGTGGAAAGCCTGCCTATCAGCGTACTTGTCCTTTCTACAAAATAATGCCTGGTTTTTACATCTGTGTAGATGCCTTTCGATACGGAGCCGTCCAAGGGTGCAACGCCTATTTCCTAAGTCATTTTCATAGCGATCACTACATCGGTCTGACATCAAGCTGGTGTTATGGTCCGATTTATTGCAGCAAAGTCACGGCCAATCTTGTTAAGCAACAGTTACGAGTCGATCCCAAATGGGTGGTCCCTTTGGAGTTCGAGAGCAAGTTCGACGTTCCAGGGACACAAGGTGTCGCTGTAACTATGATCCCGGCAAATCATTGTCCAGGAAGCTCGTTATTCCTTTTTGAGAAGATTGTTGGAAAAGGTTCCAATCCCAGGATACAAAGGGTTCTACATTGCGGTGATTTTAGAGCATGCCCTGCTCACATTGCACATCCTCTGTTAACGCCCGATATTGTGGACTCAATCACTGGTAAGACGAAGCAGCAGAAGATTGATGTGTGTTATCTGGATACAACATATCTCAACCCACGATATGCTTTCCCGTCACAGGAAGATGTCATCAAGGCTTGTGCAGACATATGTGTAAGTTTGAAGAAAGAGAAAGCCGAAGAGAGTGACACCTGGGAGGTAGTCAAGAAGGAGCGTGCTGGGCTTGGGATGACCAAATTCATTGATGTTACAATTAAAAACAAGGACAGCATTGCAACGGATATCGGTTCGACTAAGTCAGGAGGCAGATTACTTGTAATTTGTGGCACATACAGCATCGGCAAGGAGAGGATATGTATGGGCATTGCACGAGCTCTTGACTGCAAAATTTGGGCACCCCCTGGAAAGCAACGCGTGTGTGCTGCACTGGAAGATCCAGAACTGATGTCAAGAATGACAGACGATCCTAGAGAGGCACAAGTCCACATGCAGATGCTTATGGAGATCCGTGCCGAAACTCTCCAGGATTATCTGAATGGTTACAAGCCGCATTTCTCAAGGGTCGTCGGGTTCAGGCCGAGCGGATGGAATTATCGGCCACCGAACTCCAGGTGATTATTTAGAAATAACAATCTTCAAAATTCCATTAACTGACTTGAGTAGATTTGTAGAAAGCCCAGCGGTGCAAACAGTGCTTACGAGCGACAATTGGAAAAGCCGGTACACTGTGGCTGAGCTTGTTCCCCAACGAGGTAGTACGCGCGAAGCATCGTGCTTTGGAGTTCCATACTCGGAACATAGTAGCTTTAGGGAGCTCACTATATTCTGTTGTGCATTACGGATTGAGAAGATCATTCCAACGGTCAACGTAGGCAGTGCAGCTAGCAGGACTAAGATGAAGGCGTGGATTGATCGGTGGATGAGTGAGCGGAAGAAGAATGGTGTAATAAAGCTTGGAGATGGGAACGGAGAAGTGAGGTGGTAGAGTAGGAGCGCTTTGGATAAAGACAATCCGGATGGAAAGTCCAAAATGGTAAAACATCATACACCCAATGGCACTTGCAACATGGAATGCCACGCCGGTGCAATAATCATGATCCAGATCGTCGCGTCTGGTGTCCTAAGTAAAGAAGTACCAAGATAGACGGGCTTAAAATTTCCTCGTGGATGCCAAACTCGCCTCTGCTAGAGCGCTCATTACCTTCGGGTCGGTCACCTCCACTGAACTGGACCCTCACCAAAACAGAATAGCTTGTGCCTGAAGCCCATGTTCACAACGTAAGTTGGTGCTGCATGAAATCCTCTATGGAATAGGAGTATTATGCTTTCGTCTCCTATGAAATCCCTCCTGCATTTCAGCTATCGCTGCCTGCCTACTTGACTACTTGAAAATACCTGTAATCTGCTCATTCTATCAATCAAACTTTCCATACATCTCCATTTACCTTTCCGCACCTGTCTCCTGTACTCTTGTCAATAATTTTACTGTTTGTTATGCTAAAGAAAGAATTAACTGAGGACTTCTCCAAGTGCTCTTGGAGCAATAAAGATATTGTTAATGGCAAAAGAACTAATACGGTGGGTAGTTATAGACGCCCTTGGGCCTATAATATCATTAAGGCCCATCACCTGATTTCCTGCAACTGATGCCTGTCTAATGCACAACCTCAAATAGATATGAAATTGGACGTCCAGGACGGCACACCGTACGACGCGAATTGGAAACATAGGAGGTATTTCATCCACAAATTGTTCTTTTCTGTTCAGTGTGCTTTTTGCAACACCAACCTCGTTCCTTATAGGAACATCGCCCTCATTGAGATAGAACATCAGGGCAAGCAATTGTGGTGGTAGACAGTCCTGCCACCCATACACAGAGGACGAAGAGCATGAGAAGCAATCAAGCCGGATGACAGCTATACTCCTAATGACATCTGTTACCATTGTGCAGTGCGCAAGCTTGATAGCTAGGACTAATGGTCAAGCGCAATTGGTTCGATAATGCAGAAGAATCCTCTAAGTCCTATTGCCTACCTCTGCAATGCCGTGCTCCCTGGTGCTGGTCTAGGTCTTGAAGGGTGAATTAACAGTACAATGCTCAGATGATTCCAGTACTGATCTGTAACAGCTATGTCCTCTTCTCGATCGGTAATCCACTATCACTTTCAAAGCTGCTGCATGGCCGACATGCTAGAGTGCATCAAACCCGAATTCGGTGTGCAACCCTCGGTGGATCGCTGCCGTATCTTATTTAGAAGTTGTTGGCATTATAGTTGGTCAGATAATTGTTGGAATTCTAGGTGATTGGAAAACCTCCTTTGCCCTTCTTGAGATCCAACCTAATGGTATGTACAGCCAGGTTTGGACGTCGGTTAGATTTAGTGCAAAGACGCGGGTATCATGTTCCTTGGTCTCCTGATGCTTACTGCTTCGTGG
>Ga0335075_10008755_pt1 | contig 15495 bp, 16 predicted proteins | sample Lox_Sample_24_FD_206723 | JGI IMG/M metagenome (GOLD analysis project Ga0335075, IMG submission 206723) | Soil microbial communities from Loxahatchee National Wildlife Refuge, Florida, United States - Lox_Sample_2.4 | ecosystem: Environmental > Terrestrial > Soil > Wetlands | place: USA... | reverse complement strand
CGATCACGACGAAGATGGGTTTCCGGTACTGGTCGGCGACGTCGAGGATGGCACGGCCGTAGGGCACGAACTCCCCCGCATCCGTCGCATTGACGACGAGGATTGCCTGGTCGCGTTTGGCAAGTGCCTTTCGCAGCATGTCGGGATCAGCGACCGCATCCCCATAGAGGGATTCAAGCTCGGCCTCGGGATCGATCAGCACGCTGACCCAGCCCTGCGCCGAGAGCTGCTCGGCCATCAGCAGCCCGGCATTCGTCTTGCCGTTGCCGCGCGGACCGATCGCGACGGCTAGCAGTCCAGTCGTGGCGTATTCATCCAGCGTGATCGGCGTGCCACCGAGTTCGAGGGTCGCACCGAGCATTTCGTCGCGGCAAATGACGTTGCGTTTCATGGGTCAGTCCTCCGCAGGCTGAAGGAGAACGTCCTTCATCCGTATCAATTCTTTCGGGGACAGGGAAAAGACGACGGCGAAATCGTTGATGACCTGCTCGTCGATCTGTTCCAGCGTGCCGGCGCGCCTCGCCTGGGCGAGAAGTTTCCGCAGCCCGGCCCACCCCTGGCTGGCGCCCGCTTTGGCGCCAGGAAGCGTTGCGATTTCCGCGTGAAGCTGTTCGACCGTGTAGGGCTGGGCGTCCGGGCCGAGATCGCTGCGCAGCCGATCGTTCAGAATCCCCAGAAGTTGCAGCGGGGGCAGATAGCCGTGCACCTTGCGGATGAGGGATCTCTCGGCCTCGGTGAAGCTGCGCGACGGCTGAGGATTGCGCAGCCGCCGCGCCTCGGGCCTGACCTTGCACGAGCTGCAGGCGGGGATCTTCCGATCGGCGTCGGGATCGGAATCGATGCTGCATCCGCAGATGCTGCAGCGCTGTCCGGCGCCAAGGCCCGCCTCGGCGAGTCGGCGACGTAAAGCGGGTGTGGTGGCTTCCGCGCCATTGCCTGGCGGAAGCGCGCGCTGATGTGCGAGCATGAGTCTCTCCTTCCCCGACGCCGCCGCCGGAGACTGTTTGGGTCATGAGGTCTGTGTAGGGCTGCCGCTTCGGTGGCGGGGCAACGGGTGACCTGGCCTGCCGGCCGTCAGCCGATGGCGCCCTCTCCGTGCTGGCGCTGATCAGGCCGCACTGGGCTCGTCGAAGAAGTCCGGGTGCCGGATGGGGAGGTCGGTTGCTGGCGGCGCATCGCAGTCGAAAAGAACCTATTCCGCGCCTTGCCTGCGCGCTCTCAGCAGAACGCCAGCCAGATCGTCAGGAAGACCTCCGGCAACCCCCTCCGGGGCGTAGACCAGCCACACATAGCGGGGCTTGCCGCCGGCGATCTGTGCCGCGGTATCATTGGCCGGATCGCGCAGCACCGCGTCCGAGAGTTGGTCGTCAAGCCCTGCCCATGTGGCAGGCGAGAGGTGGCCGCTGGATGCATCCAGGAAGGTTCTGAGGGTCATGGCTGGCCCCCCTTCCCTTCTGACGCGGCAATTTGGATGTCGCCTTCCGCCCGCGCGAGCTGCTCGTAGACGAAGTTGCCGCAGTCGATGTCGGCGACCGTCGCGCCGGCGCTGAGATCGAGGACATGGGCGCCGCCGCCAAAGGCATCGATCCGAGGCTTCGAGCAGGAATGGCTCCAGGTAAAGCCCCAGAGGCCCGCCAGTTTCAGGTCGGCGGCACAGCAAAGCACGAAGCGGATCACGTGCTCCGGACTGCCATATTCATCGCTATGGATCCATAACACGCCCGGACCGGACTCCTGGTCGACCTCCATGCCGAAGCCCAGGTTCTCTCCCTCATCCCTGTCCAGTTCGGCGGCGAACTCTCCCCGGATCATCTCAGCGCGTGCAGCGTTCTCCGCGCTGCCGACGTCGAAGATGCACGAGAACTGCGTATAGAAGTCAGCCATGGTCCACCTCCCCACCATCGAGTCTGGTGCCGGCGCGCGCCATCCACGGTTCCGGACGGATGCAGCGCACCCAATCGGCAAAAGACGGGATGCGCCCCAGGTCTTCGAGGATATGCTGCTCGGCGATCAGCCGGACCGGAATGGCGCGCCCGTCCGAATTGGTGATCGTGGTTCCAAACAGCGTTTCCGCGAAGCATCCCTCTGCGTGATGACGCAGGGCGCGATGGCGAAAGTCGGCAATGATCATCTTCGATGCGTCCAGCCAATCATGGATGGGCTGGTAGGCCGCAGGTGTACCGCCGAACCTACGGGCCGAGGAGACGGCATGGTGATAAGCGTTTGCCATGGCTATCTCCTCAAAATTCATGTTCATGGTAGTGGGAGTCGACGTAGCGCTCGTTGTATTCGAGCGTGATCGTGCGATCAGCGAGCGAGAACCGGAACAGGCCATAGGCGCCCTCGCCGTCCTCCCAACCGGAGTGCGTATCCTCGAGAAAATCGCTGGCGAGGGCCTCGAGAAAGTCGCGGGCGGTCGTGACCTTGTCTTTGACAGCGACCGTGTCGGTCTCGAACACCACGGTCTTGACGGTGATGTCCGCGATCGGGAGCGGGATCTCCGCGTTTTCCGCACTGAACGCGGTTGCCTCCTGGAATGAGCCGCTGTCGCCGTATCCGTCGAAGTCGATGGTCACAGTGGCGATGCCGGCCGTTGCGAGCGCGTCAAAGAGAACGCCCTTGTTGTGCGGCAGGAACTCCGCCTTGAGCTTTGCTCCGCGTTCAACCCTCGCCTCATACGCTGCGAATTGGTCGTCGATCATCGTATCTTCCTTTCAGCCGGCCGCACGCCGGACATAGGCGAGCCAACCGTCGATCAGTGTTGCGAGGGAACGGTCAGTCAGTTCTGCGAACCCGCTTTCGTCGAACTCGGAATCGGCGACGTTGAACACCTCGGCGCCGGCGCGCCGGTACGCGGCGGCGATTGCCCCGAGGGGTGCGTAAGCGAGTGCATGCCAAGGATGCGGATCGGGATGCCTGTTGACCGCGATCATCGGCCCACTGACAGCGAGTTTGGCGACGAGCTCGATTGGCGCTTCGCGACTGTCGATCACGGGCAAGCCCGCGGCGATGCAGAGCGATTTGACGTGGTCGCAATCGTATCCGCTCAGCCTCGAAGTCCCGAAGTGGAGCGTGAACCCACCGCGGCCGATATGGAGATGACCACCGATGGTCTGCTTCGCCTGCTCGATGTAGGTCGCGTAGCCGAGCTCCTCCTTGCTCATCGCCCGATCCTCGCGAAGCTGGCGACAGGAACCGTGCTGCTCGAATCCGAAAGAAACCCCGGAGCGGCAGCAAGGGCGATGATGACGAATGCGAACAGTTTTGCGCTGCTGATGATGCGCAACACCTTCAAGGCTTTGTTCATGTCTGCTTTCCTTTCGGATCTTCTCTGTCGAAGACCCCTCCCGCCGGCCGCGTCGCGGAGGCGGGGCAAGGGCGCAGCCGGCGAAGCCGGGCGCGCGGCACCGTCCGCGCGACCCTTGCGGCGTCGAACGCGCATGCGGCACGCCCTTGCCTGGCTCTAATTCATTCCGTCTTTAGTGACTCGGTTACAGTTGTGTCGGGAGTGGAAAGAACCTGGGCTATCAGGCTGTCATCTGCAGCGGTTCGGTGCGGAGACGGCTGTCGAGGACAGCGGCACGGACGATCGCAACGCGGTGGGCTCCGCGAGGCAACCAGCGCATGCGTCGTCGCTTCGCCATCCGCGCGTTCGCGATCTCGTCGACGCAGCCTTCGGCTCGCGACGTCGAGACAGGCTGACCCGAGTGGTAACGGCGGCTATAGTCGATCAGCGCCGCCACGTTATTCTCGAGGTAGCCGCGCAGCTCCTCGCAACGGGCGAGAAACCGGCTGACTGCGAGGCGCAGTCTTTCGCCGTTCAGATACACCGCTTCATGCGCCAGGTGCCGCACATCGAACAGCTCACCCCGTGCCTCCTCATGATAGCCGTTCCAGATCAGGTGGCGCAGGCGGTTGATACTGAACTCGACCATGTCGAGACCGCCGCGATGAACAGGTTCGAGCGCATACACCCCGGCCAGCGCCTGCTCGGCATGACGCACCCGCATGGAAATGTGCCACCAGTCCAAGATGTGGCGGATATCGCACCGCGCGGCGCGGCGAACCAGCTCCGGCAACGCCGCCTCGCCGTCGCTGATGACCGTGACTGGCTGCTCGCCGGTCCAGCCTTGCTCCGTCAGCGCCGCCCGGATCTGTGCCAGCGGTCGATCGGCCGCCAAAGGCGCCAGGGCAAACCGTCGCGGCGTACGCCCAGGTGCCTCGACTTTCCCGACAGTGACGTCGAGATGGCGGGTCTGATGCCCGGGTATGGCCCGGATATGCGCTCCGTCAATCAGCACCGTGATGCCGTCCTCCGACCCACCAGTCGCCTCTTGGCAGGCACCGGACGGAGGCACCGCACTGATCTCCGCGCTTTCCATCGCGGCTGCGACGCGATGGAGCCGGTTGCGGATGCTGGCGTGGTTGGGCGGAGAGCATGGCAGAAAGGCCGACCAGAGCCGGGCCGCTTCGCGGAAGGAGTGCCGGGCGCCAAGCTCGGCCTGCAGGCGACGTAGCTCGGGCGTGCAGCGGTCAGACAGCAACTCGGCAAGCGGCGAGAACGACACCTCCTCGAACGGCGCCTTGTCGACGCAGGCGCAGAGCCGGATGCGCGGCGCTCCCACGCGGACCGTGCCGAACAGCGTTTGCAGTGTGCGCGTCCGCAGATCGCGGATCTGTTGTGATCGAAGACAGTGCGTGCAGACCCGCATGCAGGCGACCTTTTCCTCGATCTGGCTCTCGACCATGCGCCGCTGCAGTTCGGCCAGCACCGCCTTCGCCTCGTCGAGCATCAGGCCGATCTCGCCCGCCGTCAGCCCCTGTACGCGCCGAGAAAGACGCCCAATTTCAAAGGTCTGCACCTCGCCCCAGCCGAACTTCGCCTCCAGCTTGACCGTCCACTCCACAGCTACGCCCCCCATTCGAGAATGGCCCAAGCTTCGCACGGCCCAGCAGTCAGCCCAGGTCTCTTTCCACTCCCACCCCAACGGAGTCTAACCACATTTAACGCGCACCTTGGGTGCCGGTGATGTAGCTGTTGCGCAGGTCAACGAGCCGCACAACACCATTTGGCAGCAAGGACGCTCACAATGAAGGTCATCAAGGCTGCTGCGGTCCAGATCAGCCCTGTGCTGTACAGCCGCGAGGAGACCGTCGAAAAGATCGTGCGGAAGATCCAAGAGCTTGGTCAGCAGGGGGTGCAGTTCGCCACCTTCCCTGAGACCGTTGTGCCCTACTACCCATACTTTTCTGTAGTACAGACACCGCTGCAGGATCTTGTGGGAACCGAGCATCTGAAGCTCCTTGACCAGGCCGTGGCGGTACCGTCTCCGGCGGCCGATGCGATCGGGGAAGCGGCCAGAAAGGCCGGCGTCGTTGTGTCCATCGGCGTTAATGAGCGCGATGGCGGCAGTCTCTACAACACGCAGTTGCTGTTCGATGCCGATGGCACCTTGATCCAGCGTCGCCGCAAGATCACGCCCACCCATTACGAGCGCATGATCTGGGGCCAGGGCGACGGGTCGGGCTTGTGCGCGGTCGACAGCAAGGTTGGCCGCATCGGCCAACTCGCCTGTTTTGAGCACTACAACCCGCTCGCGCGCTATGCGATGATGGCCGACGGCGAGCAGATCCATTCGGCCATGTATCCGGGCTCGATCTTCGGTGAGCGGTTTGCTCAGACGATGGAGATCAATGTCCGGCAACATGCCATGGAGTCCGGGTGCTTCGTCGTCAACGCGACGGCCTGGCTGGATGCCGACCAGCAGGCGCAAATCATCAAGGACACGGGCTGCGAGATAGGTCCGATCTCCGGCGGCTGCTTCACTGCGATCGTCGCCCCCGATGGCACGCTTCTCGGCGACCCGATTCGGGCGGGTGAAGCCGAGGTCATAGCCGATCTGGATTTCACGCTCATCGACAGGCGCAAGCAGTTAATGGACTCGCGCGGCCACTACAGCCGGCCGGAGTTGCTCAGTCTGCTGATCGACAGAACCCCGACCGCCCATGTGCACGAGCGCGCTACGCAGGCCCTGAATGGGGGAGCACCGTTTTCCTACGCGAGCAAGGAAACGCACGATGCCGTCTGACGCCATCAAATCGGACCGGCGCCAGCTTTTGGCAGGCGCCGCTTTGGGAGCTGTCGCTGCGAGTGCCGAGAGCCTGTTGCAACGGTCGCCCGCCGGAGCGGCCGAGAACGATGCAATCCACCCGTTCCGCATCGATGTTCCCGAAGAGGATCTCGTCGACCTTCGCCGCCGGCTCGCGGCCACGCGGTGGCCTGACCGGGAGACCGTAGCTGATGACTCCCAGGGCGTGCCGCTTGCGATGATTCAATATCTCGCGCGCTATTGGGAGACGGAGTACGACTGGCGAAAATGCGAAGCGAAGCTCAACGCCTTGCCGCAATTCATCACCGAGATTGATGGGCTGGATATACATTTCATCCACGTTCTGTCCAAGCATGAGAATGCGTTGCCGCTGATCGTTACGCATGGCTGGCCCGGTTCGATCATCGAACAACTCAAGATCGTCGACCCGCTCATCAATCCCACGGCACATGGAGGGAGCGCATCGGATGCTTTCCATCTCGTAATTCCGTCACTGCCTGGCTACGGATTTTCAGGGAAACCCAGCGCCACGGGCTGGGGGCCGGATCGCATCGCAAGTGCCTGGGTGGTTCTGATGAAGCGCCTAGGCTACACGCGATTTGTGGCGCAAGGCGGCGATTGGGGTTCCCCTATATGCAATCTGATGGCTAAGCAAGGACATCCGGAACTGCTCGGCATTCACGTTAACCTTCCGGGCACTGTTCCGCTCGACGTTGCAGAAGCGCTCCAGGTGGGCGGGCCACCCCCGCCCGGTCTCGCAGCCGACGAGGAGCGCGCGTACCAGCAACTCAGCCTCTCATTTGCGAAGAAGCGCGCCTATGCACAAATCATGGGGACGCGCCCGCAGACGCTTTGCGGATTGGCGGATTCGCCCGTGTGCCTGGCCGCCTGGCTTCTCGACCACGGCGACGGTTATGGCCAGCCGGCGGCGTCAATGACCTCGGCCGTGCTTGGGCGCACGATCAATGGCCACTCCGTGGGCGATCTGACGCTAGAGGATGTGCTCGACAACATCACGCTCTACTGGATGACGAACACCGGAATTTCCGCCAGTCGTCTCTATTGGGAAAACAAGGCGAACCTCTACAACGCCGCCGACGTCACAATCCCGGCTGCCGTGAGCGCCTTTCCTGGCGAGAGCTATCAGGCCCCGCGGAGTTGGACAGAGCGGGCCTACCACAAGCTTATCTATTACAACCAGCCCGACAAAGGCGGCCATTTTGCTGCCTGGGAACAGCCGCAACTCTTTTCCCAAGAGGTTCGCGCCGGCTTTCGACCACTTCGTAAAGCGACTTGAATACGCGGATCCGCGTATGGGGTGCACCGTTCTTCGACCGGACAATGCTTCAATCTCGGAGATCAGTCATGGACAAGGTTAATACGCACGAAGCCATCGACCATGACCGCCGCCGCTTTGTCGGCGCTGCCGCGCTCAGCTTTACTGCCGCCGAGCTCGGCGTTGTCGACGCGGCGCATGCCGCAACCAAATCCGAGCCACGGCCGCTGACCAAGGTCGGGGCCAACACCTCGTTCGCCCCGCTGAAGCAGATCGACGCCGGCGTGCTCACGATCGGTTATGCCGAGGCCGGCCCGCCGAACGGTCCTCCCGTGATCCTGCTCCACGGTTGGCCCTACGACATCCATGACTACATCGAAGTTACGCCAATCCTCGCCGCACAGGACTACCGCGTCATCATCCCGCATTTGCGCGGACACGGATCCACCCGCTTTCTCGACTCCGATACCCCACGATCCGGTCAGCAAGCGGCGATTGGCGTGGATGTGATCGCCTTGATGGATGCCCTCAAGATCCCGACCGCAGTGTTAGCCGGTTATGATTGGGGCGGGCGCGCGGCCTGCGTTGCCGCGGCACTGTGGCCGGAGCGGTGCAGTGGGCTGGTTTCGGTCAATGACTATCTCATTCAAGACATCGCTCGTGCTGGGGTGCCACTCCCGGCTAAATCCGAATGGGGCATCTGGACCCAGTTCTACTTCGCAACGGAACGAGGACGCGCAGGCCTGGCTGCCAACCGGAACGATATCGCGCGCCTCTTGTGGACCAATGAATCACCCACTTGGCAGTTCGATGACGCTGCCTTCCAGCGAAGCGCGGCTTCATTCGACAATCCGGACTATGTCGACGTGGTGATCCACTCGTATCGGCATCGCCTCGGCCTGGCGCCTGGAGATCCGCAATATGCGGATGTCGAGGCGAAGCTCGCGGTGCTGCCCGTCATTACGGTGCCTACTGTCACGCTCGACGGCGAAGCGAATGCGATCATTCCTGCCAGTGATGGTCGGTCGTCCGCAGCTAAGTTCTCCGGCAGACGAATCCACCATCGGGTGCCGAATGCAGGCCACGCCCTGCCGCAGCAGGCGCCGAAGGTCTTCGCCGACGCGGTCATGGAAGTAACGAAGCCACTCTGATCGGACCGAACGTAGAAGCGCCTGCCCCACCGAGGCAGATGGCAGATACCCCGGGGAACGTCCGCAGCCATTTGCCACAACGTTCACAACGTTCGGATCGCTTTGTCGAAAGCGGCGGGGACTGCAGCGAACATGATCCAGTCGCCGACAGCAGGGAGGAAGTTATGAGATCGATAACGTTGGTTGCAGTTGGAGTTACAGCGGTCATTAGTGCAGCTGCCTACATGGGGTCCGCATCCGGGCAGTCCAATGACGACGCTTCACCAATCTATGGCGTTAAGCTTCCCGACGGTTATCGGGACTGGCGCGTGATCTCTGTCAAGCAACTGACAGGCAAGCAACTGACCGGTTCGGGAGGCGAGCTCAAACAGTTGCGCGCCGAATTGGGCAATGATCTTGCGATCAAGGCCTTTCGCGACGGCACTCGGCCGTTCCCGGATGGCGCGATGATTGCCGCGCTGCATTGGAATGAAGAATCATCGGACTTTGATAACCAGGCCCTCGCTACTGGCTTTCCCGGGCTCGGTCTGCAATCGGTCTTTGCCGGGTCCGCCGTGAATGTTCAATTCATGGTCAAAGACTCAAAGAAATATGCTGCATCCGGCGGTTGGGGATTCGCCGACTTCACGAACGGCAAACCTGGCAATGAGGCGCTACACAAGAAGTGCTTCGCCTGCCACGAGCCAGCAAAAGATAACGACTATGTCTTCACGCGCTACGCACCTACGCCTTGAACTCCTATCCTTCGGATCGCAAAGCCGGACGCAGTCGCACCGGAAGTGCCCCTGTCGGCCGAGGTGGTTTGATGTGGCTTTTGGAGGCTCTCGGGTGGCCCTGATCGACGACGTTTACGCTGCGCATGGCGGTCTCGACCGGTGGCGGCGGCTTGATCGATTCACCGTCCAATTCTCCATGAATGGCGGGCAATTGGAACAGAGGGGCCGGCCTGGGGCGTTGAAAGAGGTTGCCGCGCAAGGCTGCACACGAAAGCCATGGCTTCGCATCGCCGGATTTCCCGCGGCTGATAAATGTGTTGTTTATCGACCTGAACGCATGGCAATCGAGACCCTGGTTGGCGCGTCGCTGGCGCGCCTGGAGAATCCCCTCGCGGCCATTCACAATGTTGCGGATGATGGCCGCTGGGACGATTTTCAGGTTGGTTATTTCTGCAGCGTTTTGCTGTGGAACTGTCTTGTCAGCCCGTTTTTGCTATCCGAACCGGGGGTGGAACTTGAGGAGGTCGGTCCGTGGACCGAGCGTCAGGAGACGTGGCGGTGTTTGAGGGCGATCTTTCCAGGCGAGCTTGGAGCCATTGCTCAAGAGCAATCGTTCTATTTCGACGGTAATGGCCTGCAACAGCGTGTTGACTATTCCGCTGGCGACTCAGGTGTTACACGGCTGGCCAAATATTCTTCGGCGCATCAGGTCTTCTCGGGCATCATGGTCCCGACACTACATCGTAGTCTGATTTTGGAGACGGACGGGACCGTGGTCCGGCGGCGTTCGCACGTCGATATCGAGATTTTCGATGCGCAGTTTGAATAACTTAGACTAGCAGTGCCAGCGAGGAGGGCAGACTTTTGCTCATGCGATCATCGATATTGATACGCACTAATAGACCGGATACACTCCGTTGTCATGTCAATCCGGTTTCTTTATGGATGGCCCGCCCCTCAACCTCGGACGCAGGCTGCGCCAGAAATGGAGGGGGAGTAAATGGCCAAAATGCCAATTGCCGTGCTGGGGATCGACCTGGGCAAGAACAGCTGCAGCGTGGCCGGGCTGGATATGAACAGGGCGGTGGTGCTGCGGCGCAAGATGACGCGCGAGACCCTGGTGGCGTTTGCCAGCAAGCTGCCAGCCTGCATCGTTGCGATGGAAGCGTGTTGTGGCGCGCATTTCCTGGGTCGGACGTTCGCCGCGCAAGGCCACACGGTTAGGCTGATTTCGCCCGAGTATGTGCAGCCCTATGTGAAGTCTCAGAAGACGGACGACCGCGACGCGGAGGCGATCGCCGAGGCCGCGACACGGCCGACAATGCGGCTCGTGACGCTCAAGAGCGAGGCGCAACTCGACCTGCAGGTGCTGCACCGGGCACGTGATCGACTGGTTACGGCGCGGACCAGGCTGACCAATCAGTTGCGGCCGGTGCTGCTCGAGCGGGGCGTGATCCTGCCAAAACGTCGAGCCCCACTGCGACATCGACTGCACGAACTCATGGCCGGGGAACTGCCAATCGGTCCTCGGGTGGTACGGCTGCTGCAGGATCTCCCCGAAGAGTGGGCGAACCTTGATGAGCGGATCAATGCTTATGACGATGAACTCGCCGCGCTGACCCGCGAAGACCAGCAGGCTCGGCAACTGGCGACCATCCCAGGCATCGGCGTGATCAACGCAACCACACTTCTGGCAGCGGTGGGCGACGGCTCAGCCTTTGCCAAGGGACGCGATCTGGCGGCATGGCTTGGGTTGACGCCGCGGCAGCACTCGACTGGCGGAAAGACCAAGCTCCTAGGGATCAGCAAGCGGGGCAACAAATACCTGAGGACCCAGCTGATCCACGGCGCCCGCGCCGCTCTGGTGCATTTCGCCAAGACACCTACGCGGATCGGCGCCTGGATACGCCAACTGCTCATCCGAGCTCATCCCAATGTGGTGGTCGTCGCGCTCGCCGCCAAGCTGGCACGGATCGTCTGGGCGGTGTTGCGTCACGGCCGCGCCTTTGAACACCAAGGTTATGCCGTTAGCTGATGACGAGGTAGCGCCCCCGGCGCCACGCTGGAGACGCTCACGAGGTCTGTGGAGGTGGAAACCAGATGGCGTAACGGTCGAACCCGCGTCTCAGCAGCCTGGTCAAAAATGTGGTGCCCGACACCGTGATCTTTATCAGGCCTGAGGCGCGCGCATTCCATATTGGCCAGGGTTCAGGCCCTGTGACCGGATACGTTGATGCAGACCAACACGCCGTGTGAATTCATCCTTGCAGACGGGGCGGGCCATACGTTTTTGAGGCGGTCAACATTTACTCGACAGTGCCGAGTTCTCGGCTACTTCCCGGCCGCCGGGGAGGTGCGCTCATAGTCGTCGAGCCACGGTTCGATGAGTCGGTCGAGTTCCTCGAGCTGGCGCAATAGCAGCGCGCGGAAATTCTCCCTCGACTGCGAAATGGAAGACGGAAAAGAATCGCGAACGGCGACCGAGCGACACGTTCAAATCGTCGGGCGCAGCTGCGGTGAATAGTTCTTGCCTTCCCGTCGGTCGAAAATCGAATTTCTGCATCCTGATAGAGGTCGATCATCGCGTAGGTCAGGCGCACCACCTCGCGCAGCGTGGGCGCATTCTCCCAGCGCGACATGGTCGGCTGCGTGCACAGGTCGCGACCACTATCAGGCAGCTGCCCGCATGCCAGCTTGAAGCCTGGATCGGGGCGCAGGTGATCGAGATCGTTGGCATCTTCATCGCCGCAGGCGATGGCCAGCACGCGTGCCCGCAGGATATCGGCGACGCCATGGGTTATCAACGCCGGGTGGCGTCGGTCGGCGATCAATCCCGCCAATCGACCGGCAATCCCGATGCGCCGTTCGGCAGCGGCAAGCAGCATCACGCCGCCGTCCGAGGTGATGCGGCCACCGTCGAATGCGGCGGTCAGCTTCTTGCGCCCGACGGCTGGAAAACTGAACAACTCGGTCGTATCATCGAACACAGCGGGTGTAGCTCGGCGTGATCGGGTGAACGGATCGGTCTCGACCCCCAATCCCTACGCGCGATCAACGCCTTATGCGACACCCGCCAGCAAATCGCTGACATGCGCTGAATAAGAGCGGCTAGCATTAACTATCACGAAGAGGGAGCATGCCCGATACCGACGCGGGGCAAGCCTGGATATCATTCGGTCCGTTCCGGCTGCTCCCGGCAGCCCGTCTGGTCGAAAGGGATGGCGCACCTGTACGCATGGGCGGGCGCGCCATGGATATCTTGATCTGCCTGGTCGACCACGCGGGCGAAGTTGTCAGCAAGCGGGATCTTGTCGCACGCGTCTGGTCGGACGTTACCGTCGATGAAGGAAGCCTTCGGTTCCACATCATGGCCCTGCGCAAAGCTCTGGGCGACGGTCAGGCGGGTGCCCGCTATGTGGTGAACGTACCTGGCCGAGGTTACTGCTTGGTGGCGCCGGTCTCCCGTTCCGGTCAGTCGAATGGACTTGGTGAGCCGCCATCTCGCGTCCCTCGGCAGGGAAATCTCCCGGCACAGCCGAGAAAAATTGTTGGGCGCGATGAGACTGTGCGACAGATCGCCGAAGAGCTGTCGGCGTATCGCTTCGTTACGATCGTTGGGGCTGGTGGAATCGGCAAGACGACTGTCATGCTCTCTGTCGCACATGCTGTCTCACGCACCTTCGATGGTCAGGTGTCGTTCGTCGGTCTGGGGTCGCTCAGTGAACCGGATTTGGTTCCGGCGGCTGTCGCCTCGACGCTCGGATTGATGATCGGCTCTCGCGAGCCAATAGTCGGTTTGGCCGAGTCGCTGCGAGACATGCGCCTGCTGCTGATCCTTGACAACTGCGAGCACGTGATCCAACCCGTGGCGGTCCTGGCGGAGACGCTCTTCAACGCCGCGCCGTCAGTGCACATTCTCGCGACAAGCCGGGAGTCGTTGCGTGTTGAAGGGGAGCACATCCATCGGTTGTTCCCGTTGCGGTGTCCGCCAATGAGAGAAGAGCTGAGCGCCGTGGATGTGCTCGGCTTCTCGGCGGCACAGCTTTTCGTCGAACGAGCGGCCGCGGCGTCCAATGGGTTCGAGATGACCGACGCCGAGGCGCGGTTCGTGTCGGACATCTGCCACCGGCTCGAAGGCATTCCGTTGGCGCTCGAGATCGTCGCGGCCTGGGTCGACACATTCGGGATCGGTGAGTTGGCCGCGAGGATCGACGACCGGCTACTGCTAACGACACAGGGGCGCCGTACCGCGGTACCGCGTCATCGGACGCTGCGGGCCGCTATCGACTGGAGCTATGAGCTACTGAGCGAGGAAGACCGCACCCTTCTGCGTCACCTCGCGATCTTCGCCGGCTCATTTACGTTGGATGCTGCCATTGCCGTGACGGCAAATGCGAAATTCACCTCAGACGTCATCGAGCGCCTGCTCGGCCTGGTCGCGAAATCACTCGTCGCGCATGCTGGCGGACGAGGATCGGCGAATTACAGGCTGCTCTACACGACCCGTGCCTACGCACTGGAAAGGCTTGCCGAAAGCGGCGAGCGCGATGAGCTCGCGCGGCGCCTAGCGGAATACTGCCGCGGCCTGCTGGAGCGCGCTCAAACGGGCTGGGAGTCGCACCCTGGGACGGAGCTGCTCTCCGATTGTGCGAGCCAGATCGATAATGTGCGCGCCGCGTTGGACTGGGCATTCTCCCCCACCGGCGACGCGTTGCTCGGCCTCGCGCTGGCGACCGCCGCAATGCCGGTATTGATCCATCTGTCGCTGCTGCAAGAGTGCCACGACAGGGCCGAACAGGCAATTGCCGTCCTTGCTGTCAACACGAGCCCGGACCCGCGCGTGGAGATGAAGCTCCAGGCCGCACTCGGCACGTCACGGTTGGCGATCGGAAACACTATTTCACAAATCGAGGCACCGTGGACGAGAACGCTGTATCTGGCCGAGAGCCTCGGCGACGTTGACTACCAACTGCGGTCGTTGTTGGGCCTTTGGTTATTGAGCGATCGGGACGGCCTCAGCATCTCACGCCACTTCTTCGCTCTCGCGCCGACGCCCGCCGACCGGTTGTTCGGCGAGTTCATGATTGGCGCTTCTTCTCATTGGAGGGGCGACCTCATTACCGCGCGACACTATCTCGGACGAGTCATTGCTGATGACGTCGGCGACCACAGCGGATGGTGCGTCATTCGCTTTCAGGGCGACCAGCGACTTCTGTCACAGGCGTTTATGGCGCGGACCCTTTGGCTACAGGGATTTCCGGAACAGGCGACCCATGTCGCGAAGAGTGTAGTCGCGGAGGCACATGCGATCGACCAAGCGGTTTTGCTGTGTCGCACGATTGTCCATGCCGGCTGCGCTGTCGCGCTCTTTGCCGGCGATTTGCAACTGGCGGAACGCAACATCGATCTCCTGTTGGACGTCTCGACAAGGCACGGGCTGGTCCTCTGGCGTGCTTTTGGCAACGCGTATCGCGGCACACTCCTCATCAGGCGAGGCTCTCTGAGAGAGGGGTTGCCGTTGCTCCGCGGGGCCTTCAACGAGTTCGGGTCGGCATTCGCCGGCCATCGCGTTCTTGATTTCCTCGGTGAACTCGCACGGGCGCTTGGCTGTGCCGGACAACCCTCTGAGGGGCTCGTCACGATCGATGACGCGATCAACCGCTCCGAGCAGACCGCGGAACTCTGGATCATGGCTGAGCTGTTGCGAATCAAGGGTGAACTTCTCGCCATGCATGACGGTCCCGGGAGCATCGAAAAGGCTGAGGCGTGCTTCCGCCAGGCTCTCGATTGGGCGGTGACGCAGAAGGCACTGTCGTGGGAACTGCGTGCGGCCGTGAGCCTTGCCCGCCTGCTGCGGGACCACGACCGTCCCGCCGACGCCGTCAACTGTCTTCAGCCGATTTATCATCAGTTCACCGAAGGCTTCGATACTGCCGACCTCCAAGTCGCGAGAATACTGTTAGGCGATCTCGAGCGATCCATTCGTGGGCCCCGATAGGGACGCTGGTACCGTGGCATAGCCGCTCGGGCCAGCGATCGGCGATGTCCCACGAGAGGTTGCCGCTTCAGCCGTGCCCGACTCGGTGGATGGTCGTGATGGGCAAGGCGGCGGTCCCGATCGAGTTGAGGGGAGTGGAAAGAACCTGGGCTATCAGGCTGTCATCTGCAGCGGTTCGGTGCGGAGACGGCTGTCGAGGACAGCGGCACGGACGATCGCAACGCGGTGGGCTCCGCGAGGCAAC
>Ga0335075_10008754_pt1 | contig 15496 bp, 12 predicted proteins | sample Lox_Sample_24_FD_206723 | JGI IMG/M metagenome (GOLD analysis project Ga0335075, IMG submission 206723) | Soil microbial communities from Loxahatchee National Wildlife Refuge, Florida, United States - Lox_Sample_2.4 | ecosystem: Environmental > Terrestrial > Soil > Wetlands | place: USA... | reverse complement strand
GCTCGGGTTCGGCGGCGGGCAGGTCGATTTTATTGATGACGGGAATGATTTCGAGATTGTGGCGCGAGGCGAGAAACGCGTTGGCGACGGTTTGAGCTTCGACGCCCTGGCTGGCGTCGACGACAAGTAGGGCTCCTTCGCAGGCAGAAAGGGCGCGGGAAACTTCGTAGGAGAAATCGACGTGGCCAGGCGTATCGATCAAATTCAGTTGGTATTGCTGTCCGTCGCGCGCCTTGTAATGCAGGCGAATGCTTTTGGCCTTGATGGTGATGCCGCGCTCGCGTTCGAGATCCATCGAGTCGAGAAATTGCGAATGCATTTCGCGCTGGGTGAGCGCCCCGGTCAGCTCGAGAAGGCGGTCGGCCAGCGTGGATTTGCCATGGTCGATGTGTGCGATGATGCAGAAATTCCGGATGTGCTGGGGGTCCATGTGCCGTTTCTTGGCGCGGCGCGGGTTTGCCGGGCGGCGCGGGTGCTCTCTGACGGGCTGCGGAATACGGAAAAACGCCGCTTCAGGGGTTGAAACCCCTGGAGAGCCGAGATTCACGCCGGAGCTAAAGCTCCAGTCTCCTGAGAACCGCAGCCAATTGAGCAGCTTTCCAAGCAATCGAGTGTGCCATAAGTCCCGACACGCGCCTAGCGCGCGGCGGAGAGGCGTCAAATTTCCGGGAAGAGCGAGAGCAGAATGACTCGAGCGGCGTTTGGCGCGGCGATTGGCGGTGAGCGCGTTGAAACAGTTGCCCAGGCCGCGACCCCGGGTTTGACTCGCGATTAGAATTGGCCGCCGCGTAGTGTTTTCAGCGAGTTGCATCGATTTCTAATCACCCTCACCCGCGATTAGAAATAGTATTGTCCGGCGCCCCGCCTTTGTGAGGGTTGGTGCTTTGGCGGGGGCGGACTGTTTGACTGACCCTTTTGTTTTTGCGCCTGCTGCGCGCTCGATTCTCATGGCGAATCGTCCTTTCCCCCGCAATGAAAGCGGGCAGAATTACGCTAGCAGAAATCGCGAAGTACGGCGGTACGGTTTTGGTACAGAACTAGGACTGACCTACTAGAACCTGAACGAAAGGACAGGTTGAGTGAGCATCGAGCGAGGGCAGAAAAAAGGTCAGAGCTAAAGCCGATGCCAATGCGCCGCCATGAATGGCAGCGGGGAGAAGTGCGATAGATACGGGCTGCCTGTCCGTAGGAAGACGGGCGGCGGTTAAATGTGGGGACGCAGACCTAGGACTGAGAGTCCTTCAGCTTGAGGAGGGACTTGTTTTCTTCGAGGAAGGTGCGAAGGTCGTCGGAGACGTCGAGGAGGCGCTTCCACTGCTCGTAATAGAGTGTGACGGGGAAGCGGCCCAGACCGTAGACGCTGACGCCGCCCTTTTCGCCAACGCGGAATTCAAGTGTGCCTTTGCGCTTGGGGGATTCCTTTTCGAGCTCGGCGATGCGTGCGAGAAGCTCTTCGCGGGTCGGTTCGGACATGAGGAGGTCTCCTGAATGAGAGATGTGAAGAAGGACCATGATACCACCAGTGGGGCTCGCTGGAGCCGCGATGGCGGGTGGCTGCGAATGGACTGAACTGGGACAGACGCAGTTCCATCCTTCGCCGGCCGGATTGGCAAGTCCGGGAAGTGGATGCCAACTGCGAACGGGAGAGCCTGTCGCAATGAATTATTCAACAAGGGGTGGTTTTTTCAACGTTCAAGGACTCGCCGAGAGTGGCCGGGGATGGGGACGGACGAGGCATCTCGAACAGAGTGAATAGCCTAGGGTGGGGAACATCTTCGCTGGACATTGGTCACCCTCTTGCATATAAAGAGGCAACCGCCCAAGGGGGCAACCAAACCGGAGGGAATTGAAAATGGCAAAGAAAACCTTGAAGAAGTCGAAGAAGCTCGAAGCGACCAAGCCATTGATGTCGCTCAACAAGCCTCACTAAATGCGTCTGCGCCGGGGACGAGCCCGTCGCGCGTGCGCGACGACTGGTCTCCGGCGCAGTTTTTTTCTCCCCCTGCTGCGAACCCTCCCACCTGACCTTTCCGCCCGTTCCTCTCAGACCTTACCGCTCACGCGTCGTTGACCGAGCATCTGACATTGCCTCCCGGAAGCACTTATCGTAGGCTGTACCGGACTTAGGGCCTTCTGAGCCGCTTTAGCGTCCTGGGCGCGAGGCGGGCCTGGCTGGTGATTGCATTCTGGAATGAGGGCCGGCTATAGGAGAGGCGTGTGCGACGCCTGGCCGGCGGATTCAGCGGACCTTTATCCGGAGAGTCCCCATGCACTGGCGACGTCTGAAGCATTTCACAACCAATGCGGTAAATTCCTCAAGTGGCAAGGTGATTTCTCCCCGCAAGCGCGGGCCCCGGGAATCGCCGCGGTGATTTCTCTTTTCAACCCAACGGTTCCGGAAGAATCGAAATGGCCGCGCGTGGTGGGGTATGCGCTGGCGATTGCGTGCCTGGCGTGGGTGTTGCACGACTTCCATATCGTGCGGGCGCTGCGCGACATAGCGAATGTGGACTGGCGGTGGGTGGTGATCGGGATGGGATTCGACATCCTGAGTTACGTGATGCAGGCCCTTCGCTGGAAATTCCTGCTGGAGCCGTTTGGAAAAGTAAGAGTGTCACGGGCGGTGCGAGCGGTGTTCTCAGGTTTGTTCGCCAACTTGATTTTTCCGCTGCGGCCGGGAGAGCTGCTGCGCAGCTATCTGCTGTCGGATACTGAGGAGATAGGATTTGGGTACGTGATCGGGTCGGTGGGAGTGGAGCGGCTGGTGGACCTGGTGATTGCGACGGCGGCTCTCGGTGTTGTGTCGCTCATGGTGGATCTGCCACGGAATTTCCGGCGCGTGGCGGACATCATGGGAGTGGTGACGCTGGTGCTGGTGAGTGTGGTGGTGGTGGTGATCTTCTATCTGGAAGCAAAGCTGGGAAGGCAGTTCCTGCAGCCGGGAGGAAAGGCGAAGCAGGCTCCGGGGAAGATCATGGGAGCCCTGGCGGGGCTGCACGCAATGGGAACGGCACCCAGCTTCTATCCGGCGTTGCTGTTTTCGTTGCTGATGCCGCTGTGCCAAGTGTTCGGGATGTGGGCCATGATGAACTCTTACGGGCTGAACCTCTCGTTTCTGGTGGCGGTGGTGGTGCTGGTGGTGATCAATCTGGGAGTGTCGCTGCCGAACGCTCCGGCGAATATCGGTTCGTATCAGTTTTTTTGCGTTCTGGGCTTGAGTGTGTTTGAGGTAGAAAAGACGAAGGCGGCAGGTTTTTCGATCTTCGCCTTCCTTGCACTGAATCTTCCCTTTGCGATTCTAGGTTTCGTGGCGCTTTTGCGCAGCGGACTCTCCTTCCGTACGATGCGGGAAAAGGTGTCGCACCTGCCCGAGGAGCTGCCGTCGCGCGTAACGCCGTTCTGAGAAGTCACTCCCGCCTGAATTGACTGCGCACATCGGCCGATTTCAATTTTGAGGGGGCTCGCGCGTCCGTTATATAGTTGTATCTTCGCCGGGGCGCGGGGGCAAAGGCACCGGAGCGGCAAGAGCGAGCGGACTCCCCCAGCGCCGCCGCATCGTCCGCGGGATGCGCGGATTCCCATGGCTCAAGACATCGAAAAGCATCTGGATCGAGCGCGGCGCAGCCTGGAGAAAAACAAGCTGCGGGAGGCGGCCGCAGAATACCAGGCAGTCCTCGATGAAGCTCCCACACACACGGAAGCCCTGCAGGCCTTGGCAGACCTTTATACCCGGCTGAACGAACCGGCAATGGCGGCGCAGTATTACGGCGTGCAGTTCGACCGGTTGGTGGATTCCGGCGACGCCGCGAAAAGCACGGCAATCTTCCAACGTTTTCTCCGCCCCTACCCACAACCTCCCGATCGACTGATGCGCTATGCCACGCTGCTGCAAAAGCAGGCACGGCCGAGCGACGCCATCGAACAATACACGGCCGCAGCGCGGCTCTATGAGGAGCAAGCGCGTGAAATCGAGGCGCTGGCTTGCCTCGAGAGCATCGCACTGCTGGACCCGGAGAATCCGGCGCGGCACGTGGTGCTGGGCGAGATGGCGGAAAAGCTGGGGCACGGCGAAATGGCCGGACGGAGCTTCTTCCGGGCAGGGCAATTAACGCTGGCGACGGGAGCGCTCGATGAGGCGCTGGATTATTTCGCGCGAGCACACGCGCTTTCCCCGGATGATCGCGCGGGGTCAATCGTCTATGCCGAGGCGCGACTGCGGAAAGGGGATGCGGCGGCGGCGGCAGCGCTGCTGGAGCCCTTTGCCGCAGGGGAGAAGGATCCGGCGTTTCATTCGTTGTTCGGCGAAGCGCTGCTGCGTACGGGGCAGCTCGACCGGGCGCGAGAGATGTACGAGGCGTTCTACCGGGCGAAGCCGGAGGGATTCGGGAAGCTGTTTGAAGTGGCGGGAGGGTACCTGCGAGCCGGGCAGGACGCGAAGGCCGCAGCGATGCTGGTGCAAGTGAAAGAGTGGATGCACAGCCTGCGCAAGGATCAAGAGCTGGCGACGCAGATGGACCGGCTGGCGGCGACCTACTCTCATTCGTTGCCGCTGGCGGAACTTGTGGCGAAACTCTACGAAGAACTGAACCGGGAAACGAAGTATTTCGAAGCGCTTGTGAGGCTGTTTGATTTGTACCTCGAAGCGGGGCGACTGAAGGAAGCGTGCGATTCGCTCGACCGGCTGGTGGACATCGACCCCTACGATTACCGAAACCACGAACGGATTGGAAAGCTTGAAGGCAAGGCCGATCCGGTGTTCTTGCAAAACATTCTGGGACGCGCGGCGAAAGCGGCGACAGTGACGACGCGGGGCGAGGGATTTGCGGGGGCGGGATCGGAAAATGCCGGCAGAGCGGCGAACGTGCCGGAAGAGCTTCGCGCGCAGCAGGCGCTGGACGACCTGATCGTGCAGGTGGAGATTTTCCTGCAATACTCTCTGCAATCGAAGGCGGTCGAAAGGCTGGAGCGCATCGCGGAACTCTTTCCGAGAGAAGAAGAGCGCAACGAGCGGTTGCGGGCGCTCTACGACCGGGCGAACTGGTGGCCGAAGGGAAGCACGGCGCGCGTGCCGGTAGCTTCTCCGGCGGCAGGTGCAGCGCCACCTTCTCCACCGCCAGCGGCTCCTGTTGCCGCGTCGGCACCTCCTCCTGCGAATCCAGGTGAAGAAGCCGTGGCCGCGGCGGCAATGGCCTCGGCAGCGGACACGCACCGCGATCTAGCCGTGATCGCGGAAATCAACCGGATGATGTACCGGCAGCCGACGCCGCGGGACGTGCTGACGGCGACGGCAGCGGGCATCGGGAAGCACTTAAATGTGGCGCGGTGCTTGATCGTGATCGGAAACACGGCGGACGGAACGCAATTGACGGGAGAATTCGCGGCACCGGGCATGACTGCGGTGGGAAATGTGGCGATTGCGTCGGTGATCGGCATGGTCTCGCGGGCGGCGCCGGACGCGCTGGGCGGCGTGGAACTGCACGCGTCGACGATGCAGGAGCTGGCGGCGCTCGGGGTGCAATCGGCTCTCGGAGTGGTCTTGACGGACAAAGAGACACAAGCGGGCGCGGGAGCGATCCTCGTGGGCGTTGCGGCTTCGCGCAAGTGGAAGCCGAACGAGAGCTTCTTTCTGCAAGCCGTGGGAGATCAACTGGTGCTTTCGGTGAACCATACGCGGCTGCGTTCGCTGGTGAGGTCGCTGGCGGTGGCGGACGAGCGGACCGGGCTGATGAGCCGGGGATCGTATATCGATTGCCTGCTGGTAGAGACCAATCGCTCGCGCGCGCAGAACACGCCGCTGTCGCTGGTGTTGCTCACGGTGGACCGGGGCGGCGAGATGCTGCGGCAGCACAGCGATACGGCGGTCGACCGATTCACGGAACACCTGGCGCGGGCGCTATCGTCGTCGATCCGGCAGACCGACATCGCGGTAAAATATACGGCGTGGTCGCTGGTGTTCATCCTTCCGGACACGTCGCTGGAAAACGCGCGTGTGCTAGCCGACAAGCTGCGGCAACTGGCAGCGACGGTGACGCCGCCGTGGGGCAAACAGGAGTTTACGGTGAGCGCCGTGGTGGCGCAGGCGTCGTCACGGCCGGGCGATGATACCGAGGATCGCGTGACGGAATGGATGAACCGAGCGGAAACCGGGCTCGAAGACGCGCGCCAGCGCGGCGGGAACGTCATGATCGAACTGGCGACTCCCTAAGAAAGGTCACTCATGTTTACCTCCGATGTGGTGATACTGAACGGCGCACGCACGCCTATGGCGCGGTACAACGGAGCGTTCAGCACCGTTACGGCCATCGACCTTGCGGCGGCGGCCTCGACCGAGGCGATCCGGCGGTCCGGCGCTGAGCCGGCGGAATTCGATCATGTGATTTTCGGCAACGTGATGCAGACGAGTTCGGATGCGCTCTATGGAGCGCGGCACGTGGGTTTGAAGGCGGGGCTGCCGATCGAGACGCCGGGAGTGACCGTGAACCGCCTGTGCGGGTCGGGGATGGAAGCGATCACACAGGCGGCGCAGAGGATTTTGCTGGGAGAAGCACGGCTGGTGCTGGCGGGCGGAATGGAAAATATGTCGCAGTGCCCACACGTGATTCGCGGCGCGCGCACGGGATTCCGGATGGGAGAAGGGCAACTGGAAGATTCGCTGACTTCGGGATTGTTCGATACGTACTGCGGCTACAGCATGTCGGACACAGCGGAAAACCTGGCGGTGGAGCAGGGAATCACGCGCGAAGCGTCCGATGAATATGCGCTGCGGAGCCAGCAGGCGGCGGATTGCGCCGTGAAGACCGGGAAAATGAAAGACGAAATTGTTTCTGTGGAAGTGAAGAAAGGAAAGAAAACGCAGGTGGTTAGCGAAGACGATCACCGGCGGCCGGAAACGACGATGGAGACATTGCGGTCGCTGCCACCGGCGTTCAAGAAAGACGGGATCGTGACGGCAGGCAATGCGAGCGGAATTGTGGATGGAGCGGCGGCGGTGGTCGTGACACATGTGAAGACGGCGCAGGAGCGCGGCTGGAAGCCGCTAGGACGCGTGGTGGCATACGCAGCCGCGGGAGTGCCGCCGAGGATTATGGGCATCGGCCCGGTTCCGGCGATTCGCAAGGCTCTGGCGCTGGCGAATTTAAAGCTCGAGCAAATGGATCTCATTGAAGTGAATGAAGCATTCGCCGCGCAGTATTTGGCGGTTGAGAAAGAGCTGGGGCTCGACCGCGACAAAACGAACGTGAACGGCGGAGCGATCGCGCTGGGGCATCCGCTGGCGGCGACGGGGACGCGGCTGGTGTTGACGCTGCTGCTGGAGTTGCGGCGGCGCGGCGGGCGCTATGGCGTGGCAAGCGCGTGCATCGGCGGCGGGCAAGGAATTGCGGTGATCGTGGAGTCGATGAATTAGGCCACGGCGCAAAGCCAGCCAGCCGGCCGGCGGATGATCGAGCAAGCAAGACCTCTTCAGTGTCACTTCTTCAGCAGGATGGTCCAGTTCAAGACGACAGTCATGGGCTCTGCTTCAGGATTTTTCAACTGCGTATTGATGAGAAACCGTTTCCCATCCCTTGTGACGTCGTAGCTGGCAAGCTCCGAAGTGGCGACGAGAACGCGCGGATTTGCCTGGAACAAAGCGGCCGGCGCACCCGCATTGAAATTCGAGCCTCCGGCGATGGGTACGGCCATGATTTTTGAGTCGGCGGCGAGATAGAAGAGCTCTTTGCCGTCACCGCGCCATTGGTGCCGGCGAGCCTCTTGGCTTGCGCATCGCCAACCACGTAGAGCCAGAGAATATTCGTACGATCCGCGGCCGACTAGCCGACGACGGCAACGGAGCGGCCATCGGGACACATTTGGATATCCAGAGCGGGAAAGGGAAGAACGTCGGAAAGCGGCAAAGGTCCCTTGGCAATTCTTCGTTCGGGGGTCTCGCCGTCCAAAAGCTCCATGACGATGAAGTCGACGCCATCTTGATGGCCGATGTCGTGGAGAACGCAAATGTTGGGGTGATTCAGGCCGGAAACGGTCTTTGCCTCGCGCTCGAAGCGCTGGCGGGCACCGGAATCGGAGGAAAGGTGGCCGGGGAGAATCTTGATGGCGACTTCGCGGTCGAGGCGGGTGTCGCGCGCACGATAGACTTCGCCCATGCCTCCGGCGCCAAGTGTTCCCAGAATTTCATGCGGCCCAAGTCTTGTCCCGCGATTCAACGGCATGGCGGGACATTATAGCTTTCCTGGGAAATCTTCCAGAGCAATTGGTGGGAAGCGACAGAGTGCGACGGAGGAGAAAACTCGGATTCGGAGAAATTTTCACCGGGGTGCATCCATTCCGTAGTGCGGGAAGTCTAACATTTTGTCGCCGCTGGGCGGCCGCGGCGAAACGCGCCGCGGCATTGCGCGATTGTTCCTTGAGGCAATTGGGCCTGCTGATCGTCACCGATTTACGCCACCAGCCAATCATTTACACCGATTTGCATTTCAAAAAGAAGGAGGGCGGATATGAACGCCAAAGAAGTGCTTTCTTCAGCGAAACCACAGACACGGACGAAATCGGAAAATTTTGACGTAGTGATCCTTGGCGGGGGAACCGGGTCAACGATTGCGGCGTGGACATTTGCGGGCGAGGGAAAGAAGGTCGCGGTGGTAGACAGGAAATATATCGGGGGATCGTGCCCGAACATTGCGTGCCTGCCGAGCAAGAACGTGATCCACAGCGCGAAAGTGGCGTCGTACATCGGGAGAAGCCGAGAATTCGGAATCACTGTGGACAACGTGCGCGTCGAGATGACGGCGGTGCGCGGGCGGAAGCGGCGGATGGTGACGAGCCTGAATGATCTCTACCGGGAGGTTTATAAGAAGACGGGCGCGGAATTCATTCTGGGAGCGGGGAAGTTTGCGGGACCAAGAACCATCGAAGTAACGCTTGCGGACGCGACGAAGCGCGAGCTGCGCGGGACGAACGTCATCATCAGTACTGGAACACACGCGGCGATGGAAGCAATTCCCGGGCTCCGGGAAGCGCAGCCAATGACACACATTGAAGCGCTCGAACTGGAGGCGGTGCCCGCGCACCTGATTGTGTTGGGCGGCGGGTACGTGGGGCTTGAATTGTCGCAGGCGATGCGGCGATTCGGGAGCCGCGTGACACTGATCGAGCGAAGCGAGCGGCTGCTGCCACGGGAAGATGAGGACGTGAGCGATGCGATTCTGGCGTTGTTTCAGGCGGAGGGAATCGATCTGATTTCAAGAGCCGAGGCGCAGCGCGTGGCGGGAAGGTCCGGCGAGGGCGTGGAGATCACGCTCAAGCAAAACGGCGCGGAGAGAACCGTGGCAGGAACACACCTGCTGGTGGCGACGGGAAGAGTGCCGAACACGGCAGAGATTGCCGCGGAAGAGGGAGGAGTGGAACTAACGGAGAGCGGATTCGTGAAGGTGAACGAGCGGCTGGAGACGACCGCGCCGGGCGTGTGGGCCATCGGCGAGGTGGCGGGTAGTCCGCTCTTCACCCACGTGAGCATGGACGATTCGCGCGTGGTGCGCGAAAACATCGCTGGAGGGAAGCGCGTGACGACGGGGCGGATGATCCCGTTCTGCCTGTTTACGGACCCGGAATTCGCGCGAGTGGGATTGAGCGAAAGAGAAGCGAGGGCGCAGGGGGTTGCCTATCGACTGTTCAAGGCGCCGATGGAGGCGGTGTTGCGGGCGCGGACGCTTTCCGAGACGCGAGGATTTTTGAAGGCGCTGGTGGGCGCGGAGGACGATCGCATTCTGGGATTCACGGTCGTGGGGACGGGAGGAGGCGAGATCATGTCGGCTGTGCAGGTGGCGATGATTGCGGGGCTGCCGTATAAAGCGCTGCGCGATGCCATCATTGCGCATCCGACGCTGGCGGAGGGGCTGAGCCCGTTGTTTTCCTCCGAGCCTTCGATGCAGAATCAACGGACGCGAAGCGCGGGACAAAAATAGGGTAGCGGGCGAGATTGTGGATGGTGCGGCGACGGGGATGGCGAGGAATTGCGGCGTCATCGAGTCCATGAAGTGGTCGCACGGCCGCGCGTTTTTCAATAAATCTTCTACTATTACGCTAGAATAGCCGTTCCGTAACTGAGAGGACGTGCGCGGCATGAGTTTTGAAAACCTGCTGTATGAAGTGAAGGAACAAATCGGCTACATCACGTTCAACCGGCCGAAGGCACTGAACGCGCTGAACCGGGGGACGATGGAAGAATTGGGCGTGGCGCTTGCGGCCGCGCGACAGGACGAAGGAGTGCGCGCGCTGATTCTGACGGGCGCGGGCGACAAGGCGTTTGTTGCGGGCGCGGATATCGGCGAGCTTTCGCAGCAAAATCCCGTTGGCGGCAAGGAGACTTCGCTCTTCGGTCAGGAGATCATTCACCGCTTGGAGACGCTCGGTAAACCGTCGATTGCGGCGATCAACGGCTTCGCGCTGGGCGGCGGATGCGAACTGGCGCTGGCCTGCACGATTCGCATCGCGAGCAAGACGGCGCGGCTGGGACAGCCGGAAGTGAAGCTCGGCTTGATTCCCGGCTACGGAGGCTCGCAGCGGCTGTCACGGCTGTGCGGCAAAGGCGTGGCGCATGAGTTGATTTTGACGGGCGAAATGATTTCGGCGGAAGAGGCGCTGCGGATAGGACTGGTGAATCACATCGCCGAGCCGGCCGATTTGATTCCGCTGGCCGAATCGATTGCCAAAAAAATCATCGCAAACGCGCCGCTGGCCGTGAAGTTTTCGATGGAGGCAATCGAGCGCGGGATGGAAATGCCTCAGGAAGAGGGACTGTTTCTCGAGGCGACGTTGTTTGGGCTCGTCTGCACGACGGAAGACATGCGCGAAGGGACGCGGGCGTTTCTGGAAAAGCGGCCGGCGAAATTTCAGGGACGCTGAACCATGGCCGGCCCGCTCCAACACGATTCGTTTCGAGGCTCGCTTAGTGCGGAGGGGCTACGCTTCGGCGTCGCCGTGAGCCAATTCAACAGCTTCATCACGGACCGACTGCTGGCGGGCGCGGTGGATGCGCTTGAGCGCGCGGGGGCGAAGGAGAAACAGATCGAAATCGTGCGCGTGCCGGGTTCGTTTGAGTTGCCAATCGCCGCGAAAAAAATGGCGGGCACAGGGCGGTTCGATTCGTTGATCGCCATCGGCTGCATCCTGCGCGGAGAGACGGCGCACTACGATCACGTGGCTTCGGAGACGGCGCGCGGCATTCAACTCGCGCAACTGGATACGGGAGTGCCGATTGCCTTCTGCGTTCTGACGTGCGACACGCTCGAGCAGGCGATCGACCGCGCCGGGCTGAAGAGCGGGAACAAAGGCTACGAAGCCGGGCTCGCAGCCATCGAGATGGCTCACTTCTCCAAGAAATTTTCGAAGACCGCGTCCGCGCGCTCACGCCGATAGAATGAGCCTGCGCCATAAATCCAGAGAATTCGCGCTGCAGATGCTGTTCCAATGGGACCTCGCACGGCAAAATCCCGCGAGCATTGAGAAAAGTTTCTGGAAGGCGGCGCGAGCGGCCGATTCGACGCGCAAATTTGCGAATCAGTTGTTCGAGGGTGCGGTGATGCAGGCGGAAACAATCGACGAAATGGTGGGGAAGTTGTCGGAGAACTGGCGGTTCGACCGGCTCGCCGCAGTGGACCGAAACATCCTCCGGTTGGCTATTTTCGAGTTGCGCACGGGCACCGCTCCCGAAAGAGTGGTGATCGACGAAGCGCTGGAGCTCGCGAAGAAGTTCTCTTCCGAAGATGCGCCGGCTTTTCTCAACGGTATTCTCGACGCGGCTCTCAAAGCAATCGGCTGATCGCTTCAAACCGCAAGGGATTTGATGTGCTGGTCCACGCCATCAACTAATTTTCCACTGCAACGGAGCTTCCGGCTTGGTCTCTCCCTCGATGCGAATCGCACCACTCGCTCCTGCAATCGGAACGGTTTTGCCGTTAACTTTCAACTGTTGCAACTTGACCAGTTCTTCGCCGGGAAGTTTCAAATCGATTTGCCATCGCCCTGCAACCGAGGGCGCATACCATCCGGAGTAACGATTCGAGGATTTTTGGAACCCAAGCAGCGGAGAAGTGAATTCATACTCATCCAAAGGCAAAGCAGGCTCCAGTCGCAGACCCGTTTCGTGAAATTCCAGTCCCAGCAATTTCGCGGCGCTGTACAAAGGCCACGCGTGCGGATGCATGTTCATCACAGGATAATCGGTCCAGTTGAATCCCCAATCCGGTTGCGTCTTGTAGGACGCTGACGGTTTTTCGGCGAACATCGTCTGACCCGGATACCGTGAAAGAACGGAATTGTAAGTGTCCGGCCCGCTCCAAATTCCATACCAGACATCGGGATAAGCTTCAGCATGGAGCGCGAGACAATTTTTCTTCCACTCGTCCCACGCAGCCTTGCCGTCCGCCAGAGCCAGTGCCCAAATCAGGGTTCCGTTGATCGAAGGCCAGACTCCGCCATTCGTCAGGACTCCAGCGGGCATCCTCATTGTATCGTCGCCCTTATTGATAAGCATCGCGCCGATGGGTGATGGCTGGCGCAGGTCGCGATTGATCGAATCCGTGAGCTTTTTTTTCTGCTCCGGCGTGGTTGCGCCGCCGATGATCGCCCAGGGCTGGGGCTCGAGCCAAAACTGTTCATCTCCGAGCCATCCGAGTTTCGGCCCAAACCAGGCACGCCGGAACCACGAGCCGGTCCACTGCGCGCGGACGGCCTGCAATTGGCCTTCCGCTTTGGCGCGCGCTTCCGCGGCCGTTTTTTCATCGCCGATGTAAGTGAGAAGAGTTCCGTAGTACCGCAAAACATAGGAGGCCATCGCAGCGTTCAGCACGCTCTCTCCCTGTTCTTTGACCACGGCCGATTGAGAGGGGGGAACGTGGCCAACGACGATGTCGTCATTCCAGTCGCCGTTCGAAAGGCGCATCAGGCCGTGCTTTCCGACGCCGATCGTATCCACTAAATGAAGGTAACTTCGATGCAGAAGTTCGCGAACGCTCGGACTTCCCGAAATCGCGGTTTGTTGGGGGTATAGAGGAATTCTTTCGTTGAGAAAGTCTTTGTCTCGAGTCGCCAACACATATTCGCTCGCGACCCAAAGCAACCACATTTCCAGGTCGCTCGGGCGAAAGACGGCAGGCATCGGCACACCGCAGCCAACGATCCCATAGGGAATCGATCCGTCCGGTTGAATCTCTTTCAGAGTGTAACGGATGACTTGCCGCACCCTATCCGGATCGCTGAACACGAAAGGCAATACGTGCTGCAATGGGTCGCGAGCGGCGCCTTGAAATCCCATGATGTATTGATAGACGTGCCCCTGCGAAAGGATATGTTCGTTGAAGAAGCTGTCGTAAGTCAGATTGCTTCGCAGATAATAGTGATGCCAGCACGTCTCCCTCTCGGCCCACGGCTCGGAGGGCACGCGGAAACGAATACCCAAGGTTTTCCATTTCACGCTAGAGGATGGCCAGAGCGAACCGGTCGTTTCCCGGTATTTCTTGATCAGCGAACCAGCTTCGAATCCTTCCGGCAGATAGCCGTAGAGGAAGTGGAGGCTTCGAGTCTCCCCCGGCTTTAATAGGAGATTGCGTTCAATCAGAAATGCGCTTTCTGGTCCGGTCGCGCTTCGATCCCTCGAGAGCGGATTCGCCAGTCCGCTCGGATTTGCGATTCCGCCGGAGCCGAAAAACGCGTTTGCGTCCGTCGAAAAGCCGTCCATCGGCGCGTCCAGAGAAGCCAGGAACGTGGGTGGAGGTGCGAGATCTTCCATCGCCACGTGCGGTGGAAATGGAGGAACCGGGCCACCGAAGAAGTCCGTCGGATTCGCCTTTAGATAAGCCTCTACCTTGGCCCACGAATCTTCATCTTCCTTCGCGCGCCCGAGAAACTCCTGGGTCTCAATCAGGCCATGGTCTGCAGCCGCGATGCGGAAATGGTGCGCGAACCGCGATCCAAATCGCCGGCGAAGCTCGGCTCCTAGCGGCACGCTTCCGGAAATCGTCGCTTGCATCCACGACCTGTAAGAAAACTGATAGTTCAGGCAGCCCCAATATTCGACCCAGCGAAGTTGAGCGGCGTCGCTTCCGCGATTCGTCAGGCTCACTTGCGAGACCAAGACGGGATCTTGCCCGAAGGGAGCGAAGATCACCTGATCGATCTCGTAGGAGCCGCTCTTTGCGATCTTCCGAAAATAGCCCTCGCCGAAGATTCGCTCGAAGGAGGCTGCTCCGCCAGGATAATAAGTGCTCAAGACCGATTTGCCGTCCGTCAGAAAACCGATGCCGGCTCCATAGCGATTTTGTTCCGGGAAATAATCGTTCAGAAACTTTGGCGAACCTTCATCCTGCCGCACTTGCAGGTATCCGTAATTCGAGACCGCGGCAACAAGTCGGTCGTTGCCCACTTGATGTGTTTGATCTATTGGCCCGCGCCATTGGGGATGAACGGGCGTAATAGCCTTAGGGTCGCTAATTTGATTGCAGGTATACCGGTACGCGGGAAGGCCGAATGAATCTGTGATCCATTCGCCGAAATACCCTGAGCCGTAAGCCTTCGTGTCGGCGGCTCCCTCTTCGGAAGACAAGTGGGAGGGCTCTGATGCGACTGCAAAATTCGCTTGTCTGAACGGATTGGAGACGCCAATGCCCAACAGAGCGAGGAAGTGCCGACGATCCATTTTTCGCCTCTCTGTACTGCGCGACTCTGCGATATTGAATGAAGTGAAAAGCGGATTGTCAAGAAAAAGCAAAACAATTTCGTGGCACAAGCTTCAGGAGCAACTGCAGGCAATCTTGCTACGCTTCGATCTGCGCTTCGAGGATGCGCACAGCGCTGCCGCTGACGCGGGGGACGAGTTTTCCGCGCTCGTTCTGCACGGCAACATGAATTTCACTGGGGCGGCCCATCTCGACGCCTTGCGTGATTTGCAGCGTGGCGCCATCCGGGAGGCGGCGATGCTTCGCCAAGTAGGCGCCAAGAGATCCGGCGGCGGAGCCGGTGGCGGCGTCTTCTCCCATCCCCCAAGGCAGCATCCCGCGCGAAAAGACCTTCCCTTGTCCATTCGGAACGAAGCAGTAGGCGAGCGTGGCGTGCGGCGCGATCAATTGCGCCAGCGAGCGCATATTCACATGGATTTTCTCAAGCGCGCGCCGGTGACGCAGCGGGACCATGAGGTTGAACACGCCCGTCGAGACGAACTCCAAGGGCAATTTCCCGTCGAGGTCGGAAGCCGCCAGTCCGAGCGCTTTTGAGAGCGCCCCGCGGTTCACCGAAGCCTTTTTGAATTGCGCGGACTTCTGCGTCATGGTGACTCGCTCCGGCCGTCCATCGCGAAAGGAAATTTCAACCGGCAAAATGCCCGCGCCGGTTTGCTGCAGGACGTGGACAGAGCCCTCCGACGCAGGCACGACGCCAAGTTCCGCGAGCAGAAACCACGTGCCGATGACGGGATGCCCGGCGAGAGGAAGCTCACGCGTCGGGG
>Ga0335075_10008753_pt1 | contig 15498 bp, 19 predicted proteins | sample Lox_Sample_24_FD_206723 | JGI IMG/M metagenome (GOLD analysis project Ga0335075, IMG submission 206723) | Soil microbial communities from Loxahatchee National Wildlife Refuge, Florida, United States - Lox_Sample_2.4 | ecosystem: Environmental > Terrestrial > Soil > Wetlands | place: USA... | reverse complement strand
CGACGCGACCGCCGCCGGACGCTACGCCGGTGCGACGCTGTTTGCGTCCCGCGAACGCCTCGAGGTCGACGAGGGCGAATTTCTCGACGCCGACCTGGCCGGTTGCGCGGTCGTCGGGATCGACGGCACGAACTACGGCTGCGTCGACGGCGTCGAGCATTACCCCGCGAGCGACATGCTGATCGTCGCCGGGCGCATGATCCCGATGGTATCGGCGATCGTTCGCGGCGTCGACTTGCCGGCGCGGCGCATCACCATCGATCCGCCCAAAGGCCTGCTCGACGAGGAGTAGCCGCTAGCTGTTGTCGGGATGCGCTTTGACGTAGGCGGCAACGGCCGCGTCGACGGCGGCCTTGATGGTGTCGCCCTTGCCCGTCTCCGAGTCCAGCAAATCTCCGAAACACGCGTAGATTTGAAGCGTGTACTGGTACTGCGCCTTTTTGTGCTTCTCTTGGATTTGTTCGAGGATGCCGGTCGCGATGGTATTGTCGCGTTTGGTTCCGCAGATGGAGTCGGCCGCTTTTTTGACGCTTTGCGTCGTGTTGGTCAGCGTGACGTTGTAGAAATGCTGCATCGCGAAATAGAGCTCGTTGGTCGCACTGCCGGCGTCCGGAGCCGGGAGCGCGCCCGAGGCGGTCACCGGGGCGACGATGACGCCGCGCGGCGGCTTGGCGATCGGAGCCGGCGCCGGAGTCGGTCCGTTACCGTGATGCTTGCCGAAGACCGAGTCGACGATCCCGCTGATGCCCTTGAGCTGCATCGACGCGCCGTTCGACGCAGTCGGCGCGGGCGTGTTGGAGGATTGAGCGTTGATGTCTTGCGTGCCGCGGCCCGAGATGGCCATGATTTGAGCCCGCGCCTGTAGCGACTGCGACGCGACGTCGGCGACGCTGCCGACTTGCGCGGTTTGGGAGAACAGGATGACGCCGCTGTCGACGCTGACGACTTGCGAAACGACGGCGGCGCCGTCGCCGACGGGCGTCACGTAACCGCTGATATAGTAATCGGCGTGTTGGCTGCGCGCGTAGTCGAGAAACTGCGGCCGGGAGACGTTGGTCGGGATGGTCAGCACGGTGAGGCCGCCCGCACCGGACATCGTCTGCGCGTAGATCTGCGCGACCGCGCTGCCGATCTTCGCGTCGGAGCCGTTGGCAGCGTCGAAGGGGTAGATCAGCACCGTCGGGTTCTGCGCGAGCGCCGGCGGCGGCGTCGGCGCGAGAACGGGGGCGGGCGTCGGCATGGGTGCGGGCGTCGGCACGGCGGCCATCAGCGCGAGGGACGAAACGAAGAGTACTACTCCGAAGAGCCGGCGCAACGGGTTTCCTTTCAACGACGGGCGATTCGCTCGACGAACGCGCGAATCGCGGCATTCGTCTCGTCCGGCCGCTCGACCATGGCGAAGTGACCGGTTTCCTCCAGTATTCTCGCCTCGCCGTCCGGCACCCGGTCGGCCAAAAAACGAACGAATTTCTCGGGAGTGAGTTTATCGCGGTCGCCGCCTACGGCCAGCAAGGGGACGCGGAGGCCGCCCAGCCGCTCGGTCGCGTCCCACGCGTCGCACGCGCGCAAGTCGCGCAGCGTTTGTTCGGCGCCGACCGCCAGCATCGTAGCGACGGCTTCGTCGACGGCGTACGGGTCCGGATGCGCGAAAAAATATGAGGCGAAGGAGCGAGCCGCCGATGGAAAGTCTCCTTCCATCGACTCCAAGAATGCCGGCGCGACTCGCATCCGCGCGCCGCTCGCGATCGTAACGACCCCGGCGACGCGCGGGTCGCCGCGCAGCGCGGTTTCCAGCGCAATCGCTCCGCCCATCGAGTGTCCGCAGAGCACCACGCTGGGCCAGCGGTAGCGATCCAGCTGGCCCACGACGTGATCGGCGAAGGCGGCGATCGAGTCGGGGCCGCCGGCGTCACCGCGATGTCCCGGAAGCGTCATCGCGACCGCGTCCGAAAAGACTGCGATTTGATTGAGGAACGCGCGGGCGTCGCCGCCCGCGCCGTGAATGAAAAGCAGCGTCATCGCCTCATGCTTCCGAACGCGGCGCTGTATTCGGCGCCGAAGAGAAAGATCGATCCGATGCAGTAGAACCAGAGCAAGATGACCAGCGGAGCGGAAAGCGCGCCGTAGACGTGCGTGAAGTCGACGTGCGTGACGTACTGTGTGAACGCGTACTGCACGACCGGCCAGGCGATCGAAACGACGACCGCACCGCGAATCGCGAATCCCCAAGAAACGCCGCGGTTGGGCAGCCATCGGTACAGCACGACGACGACCAGAAAGACCAGCAGAATCGAGACGGCGTAACCCGTAAAGTGCGTGACCTTGATGGGATCCGCGACGCCCGCGATCCGCAGTCCCAGCGACAGCGCGACGGGAAGTAAGACCGCCACGATCAGCAGCACGCCGGTCACCGGCAGCATGATCAGCGAGAGCGCGAGATTATGCACCAAAGGGCGGGCTTTGGGCACGTCGAGGGCGCGATCGAGCGCGTATGCGAGACCCATGAAGAGATTCTTTCCCGACCACAGCAATACGGCGAGGGCGATGGCGCTGGTGATCCCGCGGCCGTAGATGTAGGTCTGCAGGTTGGCCGCGATATAGTCGTGGAGCGTCGGAGCGAATTCGTCGAAGAACGCCAGCGTGCGTCGCTGCGCGAAGGGAAGAATGTAGGTGGCGGCGCTCAGGAACAGGACGACCAGCGGAAAAAGCGCGAAGAGTGCGTTGAACGCGATCGATTGCGCCATAAACGCACAACCGTCGCGCGAGAAGCGGACTGCCCCATCGCGGAAGGCCGAAATGAGTCGCTTCATGCGATGCGGTATATCGCTGCAGCGTGCCCGTATTCCCACCTGCCGCCCACGTGTCGGTGATCGTCGACGGCCGTCCCTTGCCGGCGTATCTTCCGGCCTACGTGCGCGGCGGTCGCGTCTTCGCTCCGGTCGATCCGCTGCTGCTCCGGCTTGCCGACCGGGTATGGCGCGACGGCGATGCGGTGGTCGTCGAGCGCCTCGAGCGGCGCATTCGCATCCCGATCGCGACCTTCGGCAGCGACCTCGCTCTGGAGTACGTGCCGGTCGCCGCCCTGCGCGGGCTCGGCGATCGGCTCACCTACGACCCGGCGCAGCGTAAGCTGGAAATCGAGACTCCCGCGACGCCCCCGGTGGCTTCGGCGACCCCCTACATGCCCTACGCAGCGCCATCGCCGCGCGCCGTGTTCACCGCTCAACCCGTGCCGACGCCTCGCCCGGTTTGGACCGGACCCGCGCTCCCGCGCCGCACGCCGTTGCCCGTTCCCGCCTCCTCTGGGCCGCCGCGCAGGCGCCTCGGGTAAGAAGCACAGATGGTTCACCAGCAAACCCTGATTGCGATCGGCTGCTTCGTCGCGGGCGTCTCGGTGGGGCTCGCGGCGGAGTTCGGCATTCGCCGGACGCCCCGGCTTGCCAGTGCGCGCGGGATCGCCTTTCCGCTCGCCGCGGGCGCCGGCATCTATGCCGCCGCCGGGGTCTTCGGAAACGGCCGGATCGCGCCCGCGACCCAGCGCGCGTTCGTGGCGTATCTGATCGTGCTGGCGACCTGGCTGGCGGCGCGGCTTGCCGGCATGACCGTCAACCGCTACGGCAGGCGGAGTGCCGGCTCGATGGTCTCGGTCTCGGTTTTCGTCAGCGTCGTAGAGTTCGCGGTGTTCGTCGTCGGCGCGTTGGTCGTGCTGGATTATCTTGGCATTTCGGTGGCTCCGATTTTGACGGCGTTCGGCATCGGCGGTCTCGCCGTCGCACTCGCGCTGCAAAACACGCTCGCCGACTTTTTCGCCGGCGTGCAGATCGCGGCGTCGGGCCAGATTCATCCCGGCGACTACATCAAGGTCGGCGCCGGAAGCGCGGGAACGGTCGTGGATATCAACTGGCGCAATACCGTGATCGCCGATCGGGATCGCAACCACATCGTCGTGCCGAATCAAAAACTTGCGGCCGCGGTATTTACCAACTATCGGCTCCCCCTGCGCGTTGACGTGCCTCTGACGCTCGCGCGCAGTGCCGACGTGGGACGCATGACCGACCTCGCGCGCGACACGGCGGCGACGCTGACTCCTCGCTTGCGGCCCCAGGACGTGGAGGTCAACGTCGCGCACGCGACTCCGGACGCGTTAGACGTCGTCGTTCGGCTCCCCGCCGACGACGTTACCGACGGCGAGCGCGTTCGCAGCGAGTTCATGCGTGCTTTCTTGGAGCGCTCGGGGTGAAAGATCCCTGGGGGCGCGGACGGAGAAGACGCACCGGGCACGGCCATCGGGACCGCAAACGGAGGGACCGCTGGTAAGCTACGAAAAGTACGTCGCAATCGCAACACGGGATGGGGATCGTGTCGACGCATCCAGAGATTGATACCCTGCACGGGAGCCTGTGCCCGCGCTTCCACCGCGCGATCGAACTGATCGGGCGCCGCTGGACCGGTGCGATCATCCGCGTGCTGCTGCCCGGTCCGCGGCGTTTCAACGAGCTGCTGGGCGCGATTCCGGGCATCTCCGATCGCTTGCTGACCGAGCGCCTGCGCGAGCTGGACGCGGCCGGCATCGTCCGGCGGGAGGTGCGCGACGAGCCGACCGCGCGCGTCGTCTACGAGCTGACGCCGAGCGGTCGCGAGCTTCAGGATCCCCTCGATGCCGTGGGGCGCTGGGCCGAGCGGTGGATCGGCGCGGGCGAGGCCGGCGCACGCTAGCGCGGCGGCGAGGACGTCGTCAGGTCGCGGGCGAGAACGAAGACAATGCCGTCGGCCTGCAGCTCGGGGATCATCGCTTTGACGGCGTCGAGCGTCGTCGGCCGCGGATGGCCGATCGCGATCGCGCTTCCGGTTCGCCGCGCGATGCGCGCGGCTTCGCGCAGCTGGCTTTCGGTATACGCGACGTCGGCGCGATTGTCGAGGAAAACGTCGCGCGACGCGGCCGGAAGACCGGCCGCAAGCGCGGTCTGCTCGCCGACGGAGTTCGGACTGGTTCGCGAGTCGATGAAGAAGAGATCGCCGTGGTGCGAGAGCGCCGCGACGACGTCGCGCATAACCCGCGGATCGGCGGAGGCTTTGCTGCCTTCGTGATTGTTGACGCCCTTCGCTTCGGGGACTTGCGCGAGATCGGCATCGACCTGCGCTTCGATTTGCGCGTCGGTCATCTCCGTGGTGACTTTGCCGGGACCCGGATTCAATCCCGAAATCGTTTCCATCGGCAGATGGAGCATCACGCCCTTACCGGCAGCGTCGGCCTCTCGCGCGATGGTTCCCGTGTACGGAACGTCGGGTAACACCGAAAGCGTGATCGGAATGCCGAGGGCGAGAAATCCGCGCTCCGTATCGATCCATTGACCGCAGTCGTCGACGATCAACGCTAGCCGAGGCGCGCCGGCACCTGGGGTTCGCACCGGCAGGGGCGAGAAAACCGGCGTGGGCGTTGCCGCCGGCGTTACCGCCGGTGCCGGCGAGGCGACCGGTGTCGGCGTCGGGGGTGCGATCGTCGCAGGCGGCGTCGCGGCCGGGGCCGGAGTGAGTTCGCTCACCGAAAGCGGGCGGTGCGAAATCGAGGGCGCGAACAATCGCCAGCCGATGTAAACGACGGCGGCGCAGACGGCAACCAGCACCAGCAGGGGGACGACGCGCGATCGTTTTCGGCGCGATTTCTTTCGCACGGGAACCGGTCTTCGGCTGCGGCACGGAGCGCACCCGCAAGACGGCGAACCGCGAACGAATGCACGATGCGTTGGCAGGATCCCTCGAAGGAACGACGGTGGTCGCGTTGGTCACCAACGTTCCGGGCCCGCTGGCCGCCGCGCGGCTGCGCGCTCTCGGCGCGCGCGTCGTCAAAGTCGAGCCGCCGCACGGCGATCCGTTGGAAGCGGCCGCGCCGCAGTGGTATGCGGAGATCGTAGCCGGAATGGAGCGCGTGCGTCTGAATCTGCGCGACGCCGCCGACCAGGCACGGTTGCACGAGCGGCTGAGCGAGTCGCAACTGTTGGTCACCGCCGCGCGTACCGGCGCTTTACGGCGCGCCGGCATCGATTGGGACGCGTTGCACGCCAAATATCCGCGGCTCTCACAGGTTGCGGTGGTCGGCGAAGCCGCACCCAACGACGACCGTGCCGGACACGACCTCACCTATCAGGCGCGCGCAGGTTTGCTCTCGCCGCCTGCCATGCCCCGCTCGGTTTACGCCGACATCGCCGCGGCAGAACGTGCCGTCAGCGCCGCGCTGGCGGCGCTCTTGCGGAGCGCTCGCGGTCGCGAGGCCGTCCGCCTCGAGGTACCGATCGTCGAGGCTGCCGCGAGCTTCGCCGAACCGCTTCGGTACGGATTGACCGCACCGAGCGGGCCTCTGGGCGGAGCCTTGCCCGCCTACAACGTGTACCGATCCGCCGATGGATGGGTCGCCGTAGCGGCGCTCGAAGAGCACTTCGCCGGCCGGCTTCTCGCATTGCTGGGCGCCGAACGTCTGGACGCACCCGCCTTAGAGCGTGCGATGCTCGCGCGTTCGAGCGCTGCGTGGGAGGCGTTCGCGTCGGAGCACGACCTGCCGTTGGCGGCGATTTTTCCGGAGAAAGGATAAAGGAATGCAGCTCGGGGGACGCACGTTTTTGATCACCGGCGGCAGCTCGGGTCTGGGCGCCGCGTGCGTCCGCGAGTTCGCGGCAGGCGGCGCGCGCGTCGTCGTGTGCGACGTGAGCGAACGGGGAGAAGCGCTTGCGCGCGAACTCGGGAACGCGGTGCGCTTCGCGAAGGCCGACGTTACCGACGAGGCGCAGGTCGCCGCCGCGATCGCCGTCGCAACCGACGAACTAGGCGGCCTGCACGGCGTCGTCAACTGCGCGGGGATCGCAACCGCCGAACGCGCGATCGGACGCGAAGGGCCGCAGCCGCTGGAGCATTTCGCAAAGGTGATCAACGTAAATCTCGTCGGAACGTTCAACGTCGTCCGGCTCGCCGTTGCGGCGATGCTGCAGCGCGCCGTCGAGCCCAACGAGGATCGCGGCGTCGTCGTGTGCACCGCGTCGGTTGCGGCGTTCGACGGTCAAATCGGTCAAGCGGCCTACGCAGCTTCCAAAGGCGGCGTCGTCGGGTTGACGCTGCCGTTGGCGCGTGAGTTCGCGCAGCACCAGGTACGCGTCGTCAGCATCGCGCCCGGGATTTTCGATACGCCCATGCTCGCCGGTCTGCCGGAAGCGGCGCGCGAGTCGCTCGGCAAGCAGACGCCGTTTCCCGCTCGGCTCGGTCGGCCTGCCGAGTACGCAGCACTGGCGCGGCACATCGTCGAGAATCAAATGCTCAACGGGGAAGTGATTCGTCTCGACGGCGCAATTCGACTCGCGCCAAAGTAGGAAAGGACGCGTCGTAAGCGCCAACATGCACGGGTGAAATCTTTCCTTTACAGCCTGCTCGTGTTGCTTGCGGTGATTGCGGTTGCGTCGCCCTCGAGCGCGGGCTCTTCGCGTCCTCCGTGGGCGGTCAATCCAACGCCGCGGCCGACCGCCTCTCAGACGCCTGTGCCGCTACCCTCTCCGGAACGTTTGCTCTTCGAGATTCGGCGTCAATTTCGTTCGCACCGGCCGCCGCCGCCGTACGTCACGTACACGCTGGTCCGCAAGCAAACGCTCGACGACGGTTATCCCGACCTCGTCAACAGCTACACGTATCACATCTGGTGCAGAACGTACGACCGCGCGGCGCTCGGACGGAGAGTCTATCGCGGATCGTCGCGCGGACAGCTCGAGTTTCTTCGCCCGTCGTTCAACGAGCCGTGGGATCCGGGTCCGCCGACGGCCGACTTGTTCGAGCCGGCGCCGGTGCACCCGCACACTTCGCCTCGCGATTTCGTTCCGACCCCCGAACCGACCGGAACGTTGCCGCCGGTGATCGCCAGCGTCACGGCGATGGGCGAGTTCGACTACCGGGTCACCGACGTCGAACACCAGGGAAACCTGATCGTCGTAAGCTTGCTGCCGCGCCGCGACCCGGATCGAAATCGGCTCCGCAAGCTGTACGTCGACGCCAAGACGCTCGAGCTGCAAGAGGTCGTAGCGACCGACAAGCTCTACGAGGAAGGCGACGGAAATCACGTCTATCCGATGCTCTTCACCGTCACGCTCGGCTGGCTCGACGGCCGTCCGGTGGTCACGCATATCCACGGAACGCCGACCTACGAGCAGGATGCGGACTATCTGGGGAAAGACGCGACCGTCGACTACGATTTCAACGACATCCAGTTTCCGGCATCGTTACCGGCTTGGTATTTCGATCCGCGCTCGTACGCAGCGCACGCCGATACCGACGACGCCCCCGAATAAGCGTCAGAGATTCGGGGCGCCGGCTTTGACCAGCTGCGGATACTTCTGCTCGAGCGCGTGAAGCTTCGGAATGTCGTTGTACGCGATGTAGGGATTGTCGGGATTGTGGATCGCGAAATCCTGGTGATAGGCTTCGGCGGCGTAGAATCCGTGCAGCGGTTCCACCTGCGTGACGATCGGTGCCGGGAAGACGCGCTGCGACCGTAGGCGCGCGATGTAGTCGAGCGCCTGCGCGCGCTGGGCGGGCGTCGTGTAGAAAATTTCCGAGCGGTATTGCGTCCCCTCGTCGGGCCCTTGCCGATTGAGTTCGGTCGGATCGTGGGCGACGAGAAAGTACACTTCGAGCAGCTGTTGGAACGAGATGACCGCCGGGTCGAACGTGATCTCGACCGATTCGGCATGGCCGGTGGTTCCGGTGCTGACGGTCTCGTAGTGGGCCGTAGCGGCGCTGCCGCCGGCGTATCCGGCGACGGTACCGCTCACGCCGCGAAGTGACGAAAAGACGAGCTGCATGCCCCAGAAGCAGCCGCCTGCGAGAACGACGCGCTCGTTGTGGGCGGCCGGCTGCGCCACCGCGGATCTGGGCGCCGCCATCGCGGAGGCGGCCAACGCCAGCACGAGCAGAGAGAAAAGACGCTTCATGACTTCGTAACGCCCGGGCGTTCGATTCGGATGAGGTCTTCGGCGCTCCCGCCGACGGCGCGCCCGTTAGCGAATCGTCGTACGCGATCCGCCGCGCAATCCGATCAGTCCGAGCAGTCCGATGAGACCGACCAAACCCCAGTTGCCGTTGCCGCCGTTGGGGTTACCCGTCATGTCGGCACCCGCGCCGGTTCCGGGTCCGTTGCCGGCCGCGGCGCTTCCGCTCGCGGGGCCGGTCGCGGTCGCGCTGGTTGCGGCGTTTCCGCTGCTGCTCGCGCCGCCGGTCGCCTGGGCGATTTGCCGAACCGCCGGCGGCCCCGGCTGCGCGGCGACCCGCGCGGGCACCAGCGTGCCGGCAACGATTGCGACGGCAGCGACGGCTGCCCGCAGTAGTGTCGTATTCATGCGAACGATGTGCCCGCGCAAGCCTCACGCTAACCCGCGTCGAACGACGGTGCATGCGGTCGGTGCCTTCTCGATTGGTGCTCCTGGCGAGTGCGGCGTATGCGGCGCTTTTTTTTGCGCTCGGAGCGGACCGCTACGCGACCTTCCACTCGGGTGCCGACCTCGGCCTGTTCGTTCAAACGATCGCCGGCGCGTTCTCCGGATTTTCCAATACGTTCGAAGGTACGAATCACTTCGCATATCACTTTTCGCCGATCTTGTTCCTGTGCGCCCCGTTGTTGCAACTGGCGCATTCGGCCTTAGCCTTGGTCGCGATTCAAGCCGTCGCTACCGCGGCGACGGCACCGGCGCTGTATCTCATCGCCAGGCGCCGTACGAGCGAGCGAAATGCCGCGGGACTAGCGTGCATCGCATTACTGTATCCGCCGCTGCAAGGCGTGACGTTTACCGACTTTCACGAGACGGCGTTCGCGCCGGCGGCGGTCGCGTGGCTGTTGTGGGCGATCGACGCCCGGCGGTTTTGGATCGCCGGCGTTCTGCTGATCGCGACCCTCGCCGTGAAAGAGGATCAGGCCGTCGCGATGGCGTTCGTGGGCGCCGTCGGCGTCGTCTATTTTGCGCGTCGCCGCGAACCCGCCGGGGTTACGTTCTGCGTTCTTGCGGCGGTCGTTTCCGTGGCGACGTTCGTCGGATATTTCTCGCTGGTTCGACCGATGGCCGGCAACGCGGGAGCGTGGATGCCCGAGCACTTCTATGCGTGGAAGGGATATGGCGGAGCGGCACCGCTGGGCACGCAAGTCGTCGCGCGCGTCAGCTATCTGCTCGAGGCCTTCGTTCCGCTGGCGTTTCTTCCGTTTCGTTCGCGCGCGCTGCTGCTGTCTCTGCCCGGCTTCGTCGAAGTGCTGGCCTCGCGCGAGCCCTTGACGTACACGATGGGCCAGCACTACGCGGCGGTCTGGGTGCCGTACGTGCTGGTGGCGTTTGCGATCGCGGGCGCCGGGCTCTTGCAGCGCGGGGACCGGCGCTCGCGAACGTGGGTGCGCGCCACGCCGGTTCTTTGCGTGGTCATGCTCGCCGCCTTCGACCCGCTGCATCTCGGGCATTTTCTGCGCTGGCCGAACGCCGACGACCGCGCGACCGACGCGCTGATTTCCAGGATCCCGCAGTCGGCGTCGATCGGCACCTACGACGAGATTTACGCGCACCTAGGGTTCTATCCGCGGGCCGTCATCGGAATACGAGGACTCCCGCAGTTCGTCTTGGAAAACACGAAGTACCGGTCGGCACGGTGGGACGCGATCTTGGCACCGCAGTTGCGCCGCGCGATCGGGCGCGGCGAATACGCGGAGGTTGCCAGGATCGGCGACGTCGTGCTCTACCAACGAACGACGGGAGGATCTCCGCATGCATCTTCTGCTGGGAGCGCTGTTTAGCATAGCGCAGGTGATCGGCTTTCCGTTCCCGGAGACGCTCGTCGCAGCTCCGGACGGGCAGAGCGTCGCTTACGTGCTCTGGCAGAAAGGCATTCGAAGCGTCTGGTTCGCGCGCGCGCCGCAATTCGAGCCGCACGAGCTATGGCACTCGCCGAGCGACGACGGCCAAGAAGTCACCAATCTCGGCATCGCGCCGGGCGGAGGCTACGTCGTGTTCGTGCGCGGCGGGGCACACGATTCCAACTGGACGACCCGGCCGTGGCCGAACCCCGACGCGAGCGTGAAGGAGCCGGCCGAAACGGTGATGTCGGTCGCCACGACCGGTGATGCCTCGGCCCACGAACTCGCGCCCGGCGACGCACCGGCGATTTCGCCCGACGGAACCAACGTCGCGTTCGTGCACGATCCGGACGACGCCGTCTGGTCGGTGCCGATCGACGGCTCCAAACCGGCCGCCGGAATGTTCTTCGATCGAGGAAAGGACGGCGAGCTTGCGTGGTCGCCCGACGGCAAGGCGCTGGCGTTCACGTCGGATCGCGGCGATCACTCGTTCGTCGGCATCTATCGCAACGGCGCGGCGTCGCTGGCATTTTTGGCGCCTTCCACCTCGCGCGACTTTTCGCCGGTCTGGTCGCCGGACGGAACGCGGATAGCTTTCGTTCGCATCGGCGGCGACGGCGGTCCGCCGCAAGATCCGTTACGTCAACATCCGCTGCCTTGGTCGATATGGGTCGCGGATGCGAAGAGTACGGCCGGCCGGCGCGTTTGGCAGAGCGGCCCGTCGCTGCGCGATTCGCTTTCGCAAATCAACGGTCCGCAGCTGCGCTGGCTCGCCGGCGACCGTCTCGCATTCGTTTCGGAGCAGACGAATTGGCCGAACCTGTACGTCGTCTCGGCAAGCGGTGGAGAAGCCCGGCCGCTGGCGACCGGCCGATTCACGGTGGAAGATACGGCGCTCTCACCGGATCGCGCGACGCTCTATTACACGGCGAATACGGGTGCGACGCCGGGTGACGACGATCGCCGCCACATCTTTCGCGTCAGTGCCGGCAAAGAACCGGTCGAAGTTACGCACGGCAGCGACAGCGAGTGGTCGCCGGCAGCATTGACCGGCGGAGTCGCGTACGCGGTCGCCGGCGCGCGCGTTCCGCCGCTGATCGCCGTCGACGGGCGGACCATCGACGCGAACCAGCTCCCGCCGGATTTTCCATCGTCCTCGCTGGTTGCGCCGCGTGAGGTTTCGTTCGTCGCCGCCGACGGATTGCGAATCTACGGCCAGCTCTTCGCTCCGACCAGCGGTACGGGTAAGCACCCGGCCGTGATTTTCGTCCACGGCGGACCGCCTCGTCAAATGCTGCTGACGTGGCACTACATGGACTACTACACCTTCGACTACGCGATGAACCAGTACCTCGCGAGCCGCGGCTTCGTGGTGCTGTCGGTGAACTACCGATTGAGCATCGGTTACGGGCACGATTTTGCCAACCCGGATCGCGCGGGACCGGCGGGCGCATCCGAGTATCAAGACGTGCTGGCGGGGGCGAACTACCTCAAAGCCGATCCCGCCGTCGACGGCGGCCGCATCGGCATTTGGGGCGGCTCCTACGGAGGCTATCTCACCGCGCTCGCGCTGGCGCGAAACTCGAACGTGTTCAAAGCCGGGGTCGATTGGCACGGCGTTCACGATTGGACGGCGTTTCCGGGCATTGCCGACCAGCCGAAGCGCTACGAGCAGTTCGATACGAAACGGTTCATGAAGGAAGCCTGGCTCTCGTCGCCGGACGCGGACATCGCGACCTGGCGTTCCCCGGTGCTGCTGGTTCAAGGCGACGACGACCGCAACGTCCCCTTCCACCAGATGGTCGATCTGGTCGAACGCCTCAAGCTCGCGCACGTTCCGTTCGAACAGCTGGTGATCCCCGACGACGTGCACGGGTTCTTGCGCTGGCAAACCTGGTTGGAGGCCGACGAGGCGACCGCCGCGTTCTTACAGCGGCAGCTGAAGCCGTAAAACCACCGCGTATCTGGGTAGGATTGCCCCCATGAACGCGATGGATGCAGCCTCGCCCGCGCGCCGAGGCTACCGTGATGCCTGAGGCGCGCGAGTCTCCGTCGGACGCGATCGCACGGCTGGCCCGCGATTTGACCGATCTGGTGCGCGCCGAACTTGCGGTGTTCAAGGGCGACCTGGCCGCACAACTGCGACCGGCGATCGCGGCGGGGGTGCTTGGAATCGTGGCGGCGGCGATGGCACTGGCCACCCTGGGCGCGTTTACCGCGTTCCTGATCGTCGCCATCGCCGCGGCCGTCGGCCCGTGGTTCGCGACGGCCATCGTCACCGTCGTCTATGCAATCGTTACCGCCGTGTTGACGGCGATCGCCGTCGCGCGGGTACGCGCGAGCGTGCCGATCGAGATGGACCGGCCGATCGCGGCCATGAAGGAGGACGTCGCGTGGATCGCGAGCGATCTGAAGAACGCCGCCAAATAGAAGCGACGCGCGCGCGGGTTGCGGAAGACTTGCGTTCGGTGGTGGATAGCCTCAACGTCGTCGAACGCGGCAAAGGGATGGTCGAAGAGCGGATTGCGCGCGTGAAAGATCCCAAGCTGATCAGAGCTGCAGCGGTCGGCGTTGCGGTCGGCTTGGGCGCGGCGCTTTTGGGGCGCCGTCGCAAACGCTGACGGCGCGCTTAGGTTCCGTAACGGCGTTGGCGAAGAGCAAAATCGTCGAGCGCGGCGCGTAGATCGCGTTCGGTGAAGTCGGGCCAATACGTCGGCGTAGCCCAAAACTCGGCGTAGGCCGCCTGGAAGAGCAGGAAGTTGGACAGCCGCAACTCTCCCCCGGTTCGAATGACGAGGTCCGGATCGGGAAGTCCCGCGGTATAAAGACAACTGCGGACGGCGCCCTCGTCGATGGACTCCACGTCGCGCCGTCCGTCCCGAACGTCGCGGGCCAACGTGCGTACCGCGTCGCTGATCTCGCGCCGCGAGCCGTAGTCGATGGCCAGGTTGAGCGTGATTCCGCCGTTGTCGGCGGTCCGTGCGACCAGCGTTTCGAGTGCCACGCGCGTTTCGCGGGGTAAACGTTCGGCGCGCCCGCAGAGGCGCACGCAGACGCCTTCGTCGGCTAGGGCGCGCAGCTCGTTGCGAGCCGCGCGATGCGCCAGCCGCATGAGCAGGTCGACTTCGATCTCCGGACGATTCCAGTTTTCTTCGGAGAAGGCGTACGCGGTCACCACCCGGACGCCGCGGCGGTGCGCGGCTTGAAGGATTCGGCGCAGAACCGAGACGCCGCGACGGTAGCCGTACGCGATCGGAAGCGCGCGACGACGCGCCCAGCGGCGGTTTCCGTCCATGATGATGGCGACGTGCTGTGGGGTCACGTGGTCGCCAGCCGCCGGGTCGCCGCCGTTGCTTGCGAACGCTCGTGGACGTCGCGTACGACCGACTCCAGCTCGTCGACGTAGGCCAGGAATCGCTGACGCCCGCGTTTGCTGATGCGATAGATCGTCGATTGGCGGCCGGAAGCGCGGCGCTTCTCGGTTGCGACGATGCCGACCTCGGCAAGGGCGTGTAAATGGCGGTTGAGGTTTCCGTCGGTGAGGTCGCACGCGGACTGCAGATCGGTAAAGCTCAGACCGTCGGGATGGGCAATCAGGCAGGTGCAGATCGCCAGCCGGCCGCGCTCGTGGAAAAGCCGGTCCAGGCCCGGATAGGAGAAGGGTGCGTCTTTGGAATCGTTCACGTACGCGTTTTCCACAAGAGATAGCCGATCGCGAGTTGCCCCGTGCCGAATCCGGCGGGCATCACCCACCACCAGAGCGCGACTGCCGATAACGGCGTCATCAAAAATGCAAGGCCCAAGACCGCGAAGGCGCAGGTGACGGGCAGCGTCGATTCCGGAATGGCGCCGCGCGAAGCGAACAGCCCGATGGAGTAGAGCGCGAACCACGTGCCCGGAAGCAGCGCGTAAAGGCCGTGGTCGGCAAGCGCGACGGTCAACGCGCCTCCCAACACCACGCTTGGTGCAACCGAGAGCGCGGCCGTCCGGAAACGGCTGCGTGAGGCGAAGCCGCGGTGCCGGAGAAGCCAAATCGCGACGGCGCCGTAGTTCAGAACCAGACCGGCCGCCAAGCACGCAATCCAGATGAGCAAATAGCGATGAAACTCCGGCAGCGTATGCGGGTAGGGGGCGATCGCGTACTGCGCCGCGCCGGCCAGGATGGCGACGATACCGCTGGCCGCTGCCGCCGGAGCCGAGTATCCTTCGAAACGCTGAACGTGAGCCAATCGTTCGCGCACTTCGGCGAGGTCCGAGATGGCGCGCTCGAGTTCCATGCCAATACTTTGTATCACAAAGTAAGGGGTTTACGCAACTCCCACGTAAACCGGCGTCATGATGCCTGCGGTCGCCCTGGTCGGTACCGTCGCGCTGCATGCGTGCAGGCACGCACGGGACTATTACTGCGCGACCATCGCACGGCCGCTCGACCCTAACGGGCGCGTGCCGGGGACCATTCGCGTCGCATTTCTTTGGTTGCCTCACGCCGAGCGCACCGTCGCGTCGCACGGCGTCATCGTCGCCGCCGAGGGCGGCCCCGGGTACCCGTCGGGTGCGTCGCGCGACGGGTACGCGGCTTTGCTCGGGCCGCTGCTGCGGACTCACGACTTACTTCTGATGGACGATCGCGGAACCGG
>Ga0335075_10008752_pt1 | contig 15498 bp, 13 predicted proteins | sample Lox_Sample_24_FD_206723 | JGI IMG/M metagenome (GOLD analysis project Ga0335075, IMG submission 206723) | Soil microbial communities from Loxahatchee National Wildlife Refuge, Florida, United States - Lox_Sample_2.4 | ecosystem: Environmental > Terrestrial > Soil > Wetlands | place: USA... | reverse complement strand
AGCTCTATCTCGCTCAGGGGCAGGTCGCCAGCGCCGAGCTGCGGGCCTACACGGGGCCAGGCCGGGCGGCCCGGCTCGACCAGCTGCAGCTTGCAGCGCGCCGGGCCAGGATCGATGCAGAGGCAGCAGCTGACCGGCTGGCTGGCGAGCCAGCGCACGGCGCGGTCAGTGTCAGTCTCGCCGTCGGCCTGGAGTCAGCCGGGTACCGGATCGCCCAGGGCTTGCTCACGCTCATTGCGGCAGCCCGCGCTCACCAGGCGGCCACGGCCACGGCCATATCCCACGGCCAGCCCGATCCCGACGCCGGCCTCCAGCCTCAGCTTGACCGGCTCGCCGCCGGGCTGCAGCAGGCGACCGAGGCTCTCGCTGCGTGGCTGCGCGAGCTCGGCACGACCGGCGTGCCAGCGCGGCCGGCGCTACCCGACCTGCGGCGCGAGCTGCAGGCCATGTGGACGCCGGGGGACGCCAGCACGCTGACGCCGTCGAGCGCGGCCCGCGACGGGCTGTTCACTGCAGCCGACGCGCTGGTCGATGCCATCAACTCGGCGGCCCATGCGATGTGCGAGCAGGTGTCACGCTCGTAATAAGCGCCGCAGCCGCGACTGCGGCCGCCCGAGCGGCGGCCACTCCGTCCGAGCGGTCTGCGCAGCCCTGCGAGAGCACCACAACGATCAGCTTCTGGCTGCCGTGGCGGACGATAGCGATGCTGCCGGCCAGTCCTGCGTGCCAGCCGCCGCTCGCCGCGTGGCTGGTTCCGGGACTGGCGGGCGCGGCGGCCCAGGCCTGCTGGCCGGCTGCGGCCCTGGCCATCAGGGCTACCTCCGCCGCGCGCGCGGCCGGCGCCAGCGGCGAGACAGCGGAGGTGAGGTCCGCGAGCAGTTGCAGCTGGTCGGCAGCTGTGGTCATCACATCCCGCCAGCCGTCCGCCGGTGCGAAGGTGTGCGACAGCCCCAGCGCCGTTGCGCCTGCGTCGAATCCGTGCGCCCCGCCGATGAGTTGCCACAGCCGCGCGGTCGCCGCGCGGCTGTCGTGGGAGATCATTCTGGCGGCGAGGTGCGCCTGCGCTCTGCTGAGCCGTGCGCTGTGCTGCGCTTGCTGGTGCTGATACAGGAGTACGGCGAGGATGCCGGGGCCAGCGGTGCTTGCCGCTGAGTAGGGCTGGCCGGCCAGGTACTCCGCCTCCGCGCCGGTGGTGCGGTCCCGTACCGCTACCGACAGACGGCCTGGACAGAGCGCCGCAGCCGGGCGGAGCACAGCGGCCAGGCGGAGCACAGCGGCCAGGCGGGCGCCAAGCGCGCCCGCGGCTAATCCGCTGCCCGCATGCCTGCCGTGGCCGGCCGGACCTTGACCGGCGGCGCCGCGAGTAGCTCCCGCGCTGCTGGATCGGGTGCTGGCGGATCCCGTGCTGGCGGATCCCGTGCGGCCCGACCCTGTGCCGCTGGTCGCCGGCTGACCGGCCGGCTCAGTCCGTGAGCTTGCTGCCGTCCGCTCGAACACTGGTGTTATCGGCTTCACGACCGACATGGTGATGCCGACCACCAGCACGGCCATGACCGCGAACACCCCGATGAACACACAGCGTTCCGGCCGGCGCAGCCGCCCCGCATGCGCGGGCCGGCCCTTCACCTCAAACTCCCGCGCACCGCTTCTCCCGTATGCCCGCCACAGCCTGCCGGGGCGCGAGTTCCGGCCGCGAGTCGCATGGACCGTTATTGACGACTTTCGTCAGTACCGCGCAGGCAGGGCTGAATTGTTTCTTATCATCGGTATTTCAAGTCAATCGACGCGCGACAATATAGCAGGCTGCGGCAAAATAAGCGCTAGCCGATTGGGCGGGCGAATTGAAAATGTTACATCGCGAAGGCAGCTCGGCTGGGTGTACTTAATACATAATGGCCGCAATGCCGCGAGCCGCCAAGGCTGACCGGTCTATGCAGGTCAGCACTGTAGCAGGATGGTGCGTGCCGATTTGTTTCGGCGCGTCGGGAGCTTATCGGCCAGCCGTCCGGAATTGCGATCTTCGCGACAAGGATCAGGCGGCTCGATGCCGCGCTGGCACGCGGCCTGGTGCTGCTTGCGGCTCGTCCGGAGTCTTGTCGACGCCAGAAATTGCCATATAGGCAACGGCGATCAGAATGGGCACGAACAGGAACATCGCAACATTGCCGCGACCCCAGTCCAGGCCGCCGAGGTGATGCGCTACGCCCATCCAGTCGGCAATCGATGCGCCAAGCGGCCGCGTGATCGTGTAGGCGAACCAGAACGCGAACACCGAGTTCATGTGCAGCTTCCAGTGGGCTACCAGCGGGATCGCGATGATCACCAGGAACAGCACCGCAGAGGAGAAGTAGCCGATTCCCACGGTCGTGGCGGTAAGGTCGCCGAGCGCGGTGCCGAGCGCAAACGTGGCAATGACCGTCAGCCAGTAGAAAACCTCGCGGCGGGGGGTCGTGATGCTGTGGATAGACAGCGTGCCCTCGGTTCGGTACCAAGCGATGAAGATCGCTGCCAGGATGACGGCGAACAGGACTGTCGTCACTGTGTACGGCAGGCCGACAACCACATGCAGCCCGTCGGCCCCCATCGTGCCGGTGATGCTGACGGCGACGACGGCGAACCAGTAGATCCAGGTGTTGTATCGCTTCGTCGCGAACTGCAGCGCGAGCGCGACAGCCAGCACAACCACACCGACGGCACCGTCGACCAGCGTGCCGTACCGGGCGTAGAGGAAGTCGGAAGTAGCCTCGCCCATGCCGGTTGAAGCGATCTTCGCGATCCAGAACCATATCGTGATCTGGGGCACTTTCGTAACACCCAGTCGCATCCGGCCGCTAACCGCTGTTACCTGTCCTGCCATGACGCACAGGATGCCATAACCGCATGAGTGATAGCCGCCGCCCCGAGCGAACACTGGGTCAAGATCATGCCCGGCTGGCGGGGCACGGCAGCGCGCCCGGAGGCGCTGCTGGCCCCGGGGGCACCGGCTCCCGGCTGGCCCGGTGCTGCCGAGCGGTATCCTCGCTGACGACCTGAGAAGCTGTGGCCAGGTCGGGTGAGCCTGCGAGCCAGCCGCGAGCGGGCCAGTCCGCGACCACCGCCGGGCCGACCACTCGGTCCGACACTGACCAGTCTGGCGTGATTCACTCATGGCTGTGCCGCACCCTGACTCCGTGTCCTCGCCTGCCCCTGCCGGGTCTGCTACCCGCGCAGGGAGCCTGGTGCGCAGGCCAGTGGCTCGCGCGGTCGCGCAGGCGCGGCCTGCCTCCGACAGCGTGTGGTGGCTCGTCCTGGTAGCCGCGGCATTCACCGCCGCGCAGCTGGTCTTCGTGGTCTCGAAGCTTCAGCTGAGCTGGGACGAAACGGTCTACATCAGCCAGGTCGCCATCCACTCGCCTGCGGCTTACTTCGATCCCGCCCGGGCGCGCGGCATCCCGGTGCTGGTCGCGCCGGTCACGCTGCTCACGTCCTCCGTCCTGGCGCTGCGGATCTACCTGTCGCTGGCCTCGGGGCTCGCCCTGTTCCTTGCCCTGCTGGTCTGGCGGCCGCTCCGGCCGGTCTGGCAGCTCGCGCTCGGCGGTGTGTTTTTCGCAGGGCTCTGGGTCACGCAGTACTACGGCCCGCAGGCGATGCCCGACCTGTGGGTCGCCTTCAGCGCGCTCGCCGCGGTCGGCTTCTTCCTGCGGGCTGTGCTTCCTCCCGGCCGGCAAGCCGGCCGGGAAGCGCGCTCTGTACCCCTAACTGGGCGGGAAGCGACCCTGGCCGGGGCAGTGGCACGGCCGAGCCGCGGCAACCTTGCCGGGCTGGCCGCCTGCATTGGCGTTGCGGCCCTGGTCCGGCCGGGTGACGCCCTGTACCTGGGCGGTGCGCTGGGGATCGCCGTGCTCGCGGTCCGCGCCTGGCGGTCCTGGCCGCTGCTGGTCGCGATCGCGGCCGGCTTCGTGGCTGGCGCGGCCGAGTGGGTCATCGAGGCCTACGTTCGCTTCGGCAGTCCGCTGCGGCGGCTGCACCTGGCCGGCCTCGAGCAGGGCGGTTTCGGCTTTCATCTCGCGATCTGGGACGAGCTGCGCGCCCTGAACGGCCCGACCCTCTGCCGGCCGTGCACGGTCGGCCTGCGCTACCCGGAGATCAGCCTGTGGTGGCTGGCGCTGCCGGTGCTGGTCTTCCTCGGCGCACTTGCGGCGCGCCGGGCCGGGCGCCTGTCCTCCTCTGTCCTGGCTGCTGCGTGCGGCGTCGCGATCGCCTTCCAGTACCTGTTTCTGATCGGCTACGCGGCTCCCCGGTTCCTGCTTCCGGCCTACGCGCTCCTGAGCATCCCGGTGTCCGACCTGGCGGCCGGCCTGATCACTGGCGTGCGGCGGGACCTGCGCCCTGGCGTGATCACCCTGATCGGCGTCGCGCTGGTCGTTCAGCTGATGGTGCAGAACGCCGTCCTCACACACCAGGTGTCGGAGAAAGCCGGCTACTTCGGCAGCTACGGCATCATCGCAACCGACCTGCACCGCATCGGGGTACGCGGACCGTGCCTGATCAAGGGCGTGCAGTACATCCCGATTGCCTACTACGCCGGGTGCAACTCCCAGGAGTCAGCCGGCGCGGCGGAGCGGCACCAGGCGCATGAGTCGCTCGTCTACATCGACAAGATCGGCAAGCTGCCGCCGGCCTACGCGCGCGGCTGGACCCGCTACCAGCTGCCTGGCATCAAGTCTGACCTGCTGAACGTCCAGGCTTACGTGTCGAGGTCCGGGTAGCCGCAGGCCCACGCGTCGGCCACCATCTCCTGCAGGCCGCGCTCCAGCCGCCAGCCGAGGTCAGTGCCGATGCGCGCTGAGGATGCGATCAGGACTGCCGGGTCGCCGGCCCGGCGATCTGTGATCCTCGCCGGGATCTCCAGCCCGGTGACCTCCCGGCAGGCTGCGAGCACCTCGAGGACCGAGTAACCGGTGCCGGAGCCAAGGTTGTAGATCTTGTGCTCGCCTGCGGCGCATGCGGCCAGTGCCAGCAGATGCGCCCGGCCCAGGTCGGCGACGTGGACGTAGTCGCGGATGCAGCTGCCGTCCGGAGTCGGATAGTCCGCGCCGAAGATGCTGACCGGGTCGCCCGGCGCTCGGACGCTCCGCAGGATGTTCGGGATCAGATGGGTCTCGACCGTGTGCCGCTCGCCGAGCCAGCGGCCGGTTTGCTCCCTAAGGGCACCCGCCACGTTGAAGTAGCGCAGGCTCACCGCGGCGAAGCCGTGCATCCTGGCGTACTCGGTCAGGGCTGTGTCGATCGCGAGTTTCGAGGCGCCGTACGGGTTGATCGGCCGCGTCGGCGCGGTCTCGGCGATCGGGAGGCTCTCCGGCTCGCCGTAGACCGAAGCGGTCGAGGAGAACACGATCGTCCGCACGCCAGCCGCACGCATCGCATCGAGCAGGGCCAGCGTGCCGCCGAGATTGTCGCTCCAGTACAGGCCCGGCTGGGCGACAGACTCGCCGACCAGCGACCTGGCAGCGAAGTGGAGCACGCCCTCGATGCCGTCGGTGAGCACCTTGGCCGCGGACTCGCGGAGGTCGCCGCGCACGAACCTGGCCCCGGACGGCACTGCGTCGGCGTGCCCGGTGGACAGATCGTCCAGCACGGTCACGTCGTGCCCCGCCTCAAGTAGCTGGGCAGCGACCACGCTGCCGATGTAGCCGGCGCCGCCGGTGACGAGCAGTCTCATGCGGAGTCTCCCTGGGTTGCTGCCACCCGGTGAGAATACTGGCCGACGTAGCCGGCTCGCGGCCGCCCGGGGACCCGTCCCCGTGGCTTGTCGGGAGCAGTGCTCCGGCGAGGGTCAAGGCGGCCTGAATTAGTAAGCCCAGCCTTATCAGGATAGCCTTAGCTTATGGCGTACAACCTTGACGTCAGCGAGGAGCTTGACGTCAGCGAGGTGGCCGACGCGCTGCGGGTCAGCGTCGGCCTGCTGAGGCGCCGGCTACGCCAGGTCAAGGCAGCCGAGGGCGAGGTGACCCTGCCAGAGAGCGCGGCTCTCGCCAGGCTGGATCGCGGCGGGCCTGCCACCTCAAGCGAGCTCGCCCGGCTCGAGCAGATCAGCCCGCAGTCCATGGGAGCCACTCTCGGCGGACTCGAGGCCCGTGGCCTGGTCGCGCGGCGGCCTGACCCGGCCGACGGCCGGCGTGCCGTGCTGTACCTCACGCCGGCCGGGCAGGCGGTGCTCCGGGACCGGCGCAACGAGAGCACCCAGCGCATCGCGCAGGCGATTGCGGCCGGGTTCACAGTCGCGGAACAGCGTCAGCTGCTGGCAGCCGCTCGACTGCTTGAGCGGCTGGCCCAGGACATCTGAGCTCACGACAGCCAACCGGGACAGGAGAATGGCGAGGAAGCCGGAGACCACGGCAGGCGATCGCTACAAGTGGGTAGCCCTGGCGAACACCACGGCGTCCATGTTCATGGCGACCCTCGACGGGTCGATCGTGATCATCGCGATGCCGGCCATCTTCCGCGGCATCCACCTGGACCCGCTCGCGCCGGGCAACATCGTCTACCTGCTGTGGATGATCATGGGCTACCGGCTGGTGCAGGCAATCCTGGTCGTCACCGTCGGGCGCCTCGGCGACATGTACGGCCGGGTGAAGATCTACAACGCCGGGTTCGTGGTCTTTACCATCGCGTCCATCCTGCTGTCCTTCGATCCGTTCATCGGCGGCCACGGCGCGATGTGGCTGATTGGCTGGCGGATCCTGCAGGCGATCGGCGGCTCGATGCTGATGGCTAACTCGGCAGCCATCCTGACCGACGCGTTCCCGGCCGACCAGCGGGGCTTCGCCCTCGGGACCAACCAGATCGCGGGCCTGGCCGGCCAGTTCGTCGGCCTGGTCGCCGGCGGCCTGCTCGCGGCTATCGACTGGCGCGCGGTGTTCTGGGTCAACGTCCCGGTCGGCATCTACGGCACCATCTGGGCCTACTACCGGCTCCGCGAGCGTGGCGAACGGCACCGGGCCAGGATCGACTGGTGGGGCAACGTCACGTTCGCGCTCGGCCTCGGCGGCGTGCTGGTCGGCATCACCGTGGGCATCCAGCCGTACCGGCATCACATCATGGGCTGGGAGAACCCGGTCGTCGTCGGCCTGCTGACCGGCGGCATCGCGATGCTCGCTGCCTTCGCGGTCATCGAGAGCCACATCGCGGAGCCCATGTTCCAGCTCGGCCTGTTCCGCATCAGAGCGTTCACAGCGGGCAGCATCGCCGGGCTGCTCGTCGCCATCGCCCGCGGCGGCCTGCAGTTCATGCTGATCATCTGGCTGCAGGGGATCTGGCTGCCGCTGCACGGCTACAACTACTCGGATACGCCGCTGTGGGCGGGCATCTTCCTGCTCCCGCTCACGGCAGGCTTCCTGGTATCCGGCCCGACCTCGGGGATCCTGTCTGACCGGTTCGGGCCCCGCGGCATCGCGACCGCCGGGATGGCCGTGTTCGCGGCTAGCTTCATCGGGATGATCTTCCTGCCTGTGTCGTTCCCGTACTGGGCATTCGCGGTGCTGATCGCTGCCAACGGCATCGGCAGCGGCATGTTCGGCGCGCCCAACTCCTCGTCGATCATGGGCAGCGTCCCGGCCCGGCAGCGCGGCGCGGCGTCGGGCATGCGGTCGACGTTCCAGAACTCCGGCACAGCGCTCTCGATCGGGATCTTCTTCTCGCTCATGATCGCCGGGCTGGCCGCCAGCCTGCCCCGTACCATGACCCGCGGCCTGCTGGCACATGGCGTGCCGTCGCACACCGCGCACCAGATCGGCAGCCTGCCGCCGGTGTCGTCGCTGTTCTCGACCGTCCTCGGCGTGAACCCCGTGCAGCATCTGCTGTCCGTCTACGGTGTGCTGTCCAGGCTGCCGGCCGCCAGCCGCCAGGTCCTCACCGGCCGGACGTTCTTCCCCGGACTGATTTCCGGGGCTTTCCACGATGGCCTGGTGGTGGTGCTGATCGTCTCGGCGAGCCTGGCCGTGATCGCCGGCCTCGCCTCGCTGCTGCGCGGCTCCAGCGGCACCGACGAGGAGGCCCCGGCGCGGGCGGCCGCGCTCGCCCGCACCGCCGCCCGGCCAGCCGACGAGCCCGACGACGTCTAGTCAGCCAACGCACGCAAGGAGACCAGTTGACCAGCCCGCAGCCTGTGATCGACGCCAAGCGCACCGCACTGCTCCTGATGGACTACCAGGCAGGCGTCGTCGCGATGGTGCCAGACCCTGACACACTGCTCGAGCGCGCGGTCGAGGCGATTGCACTCATCCGGGCACACGGCGGCCGGATTGGCTACGTCAGAGTCGGGTTCGAGGACGCTGACTACGACGCGTTCCCGGTCACCAGCAGCATGGGCCAGCGCATTCTCGCGGCTGACCGAACGGCCTATCACGCGGACGCGGCGGCCACTGCAATTCATTCCCGGGTAACGCCGGAGCCAGGGGACATTGTCGTCCGCAAGACGCGGGTCGGCGCGTTCTCCACTACCGACCTGGACGAGCAGCTCAGGCGCGATGACATCGACACGCTCATCCTGGCTGGCATCGCCACCAGCGGTGTCGTGCTGTCCACCGTCAGGGACGCCAGCGACCGCGACTACCGGCTCTTCGTGCTGGCCGATGCCACCGCGGACCGCGACCCGGCCGTGCACGAGTTCCTGCTCGCCGCGATCTTCCCTCGCCAGGCCACTGTGATCACCACCGCTGACCTCGGCGCGCTGCTCGCGGGGTCCGGCCGGCAGCCGGTCTGAGGGGCACGGCATGCCGGGACACGTGAAGCGGCGGGGACGGCCTGAGCCGGGGTCGATTGCCGAAGCGCTGGACATCTTCGGCAGCGAAGTCCGGTTCTACCGCCAGATCGCGTCGGAAGCTGGCGTCCGCGTGCCGGCCTGCTATCTGGCGGCGGACGAGCCCGGCGGCACGCTGCTGGTGCTCGAGGACCTGTCCGGCTGGGCGCCGGGTGCGGATCCGGCCGCCGCAGCCCGGGTGCTCGCCGGGATGCACGCACGCTGGGCGGGTCGCGCCGCACTGCGCTGGCCGTGGCTGCGGCCCGTCGGCGCGGCCGTGGACCTGGTCGAGGACCTCTACCGGAGAACCTGGCCGGACCTGGCGCGTCGCGGCGACCTGCCGCCCGCCGTGCGCGAACTTGGCGGGAAGCTGCTGGGCAAGGTCACCGAGTCCGAGTTCACGGCCGGCCGCGCGGGTCCGCTCACGCTGGTGCACGGCGACGCCTCCGCGGCCAACATGCGGACCAGCACGACCGGCGAGATCGCGCTGCTCGACTGGGAGGACGTGTCCGCCGCGCCCGGCATCGGCGACCTGGCCTGGCTGCTCGTGTCGTCGGTAGAGCCGGCCAGGTGGCAGGAGGTGGCCAGCGCCTACGGCTCGGCTGAGCGTCTGCTTGATGCCCTGCCGGCCGCCGCCGTCCAGGGCCTGCTCAGCCTGTCTGACAGCCCGGAGGGATCGGCAGCGGCGGCCGGGTGGAACGCCCGACTGATGAGCGCGGCAGCCCGGTTGCGCGCGCAGTAACAGCCGTCCGGGCTCTTCCGTTGATCATGAAAGGCGCGGCGACGTCCCGGCTAGAGCCAGCCGCGCTCGTCCGCGAGCCGGACGGCCTCGACCCGGTTGCGCGCTCCGGCTTTGGCGATCGCTGCTGACAGGTAGTTGCGCACGGTTCCCTCGGACAGGAACAGCTTCCGCGCGATATCGGCGACCGTCGCGCCCGGCCGCGCGGCGACCAGGACGTCGCGCTCCCGCGCCGTCAGCGGCGAGACGCCACTGGCCAGCGTCGCGGCCGCGAGCGCCGGGTCGACGACGCGTTCCCCGGCCATCACCCGCCGGATCGCGTCAGCGAGCTGCTCCGGCGGGGCATCCTTGACGACGAATCCGTAGGCCCCGGACTCCATCGCCCGCCGCAGGTAGCCGGGCCTGCCGAAGGTAGTCAGAATGAGCGACCGGCAGTCCGGCACTTCCTGTGCAAGCACTCCCGCCGCGGCCAGGCCGTCGATGCCTGGCATGTCGATGTCGAGCAGCGCCACGTCAGGCCGGTGCTCCCGAGCGGCGGCCACGACCTCATCGCCGCGGCCGACAGCGGCCACGACTTCGAAGTCCTGCTCGAGCTCCAGCAGGACGGCGAGCGCAGTGCGGATGAGCTCCTGATCGTCTGCGAGCAGCAGCCGGACCATCAGGTGCTACCCACGGTGGTGGCCGGCACCGCCGTCGGCAGCGAGCCTTCCGGCGCCAGCGGCTTCTCCGGCAATGGCTTCTCCGGAGCCAGCGAGACGTACAGGCGCCAGCCGCTCGGCTGCCGCGGCCCTCCCTCTACGACGCCGCCAGCGGCCGCGACCCGCTCGCGAAGCCCGGACAGGCCGTTGCCGACGGCCGCGACCGCGCCGATGCCGTCGTCGGTGATCTCGACTGAGTCCGATGTCAGCCGCACTGCGCAGGTACTGGCGTGTGCGTGCCTCACCACGTTGGTCAGGCCCTCACGCACGACCCAGCCGAACAGCTCGTGATGGGCCGGGTCGACCACGTCGGCGGCGCGGGGCAGATCCGCGGTCACGCCCGCTGCCCGCAGGAGTTCCCGGCCGGAGGCAAGCTCGCCGGCCAGCGTGACGTCGCGGCAGTTCGAGACGGCGGCCCGCACGTCCGCGAGTGACCGCCGGGCGAGTTTCTCCACCGTCGCGATTTCTTCTATTGCTCGAGCCGGATCAGCGGTGCCGAGACGGGCGGCGAGGCCGGCTTTCACCGTGATCGTGGTGAGTGAGTGGCCCAGCAGGTCGTGCAGGTCCCGGCCGATCCGGATGCGCTCGTTCTCCGCGGCCAGGCGAGCCAGCTCAGCTCGCGCCTCCGCGAGCGCGGTGTTTCCCTGCATGACCTGCATCATGGCGAACGTGATGACCGCGACGACGGGGATCGCGACCGGCGTCACGTCCTCGACCGACTGAGCCAGACTGACGTGCCAGGACCCGATAGCGACCGGGAGCACAAGCGCCGCCCACGCGAGCAGAAATACGATCGGAACCGAACGACGGTCGCGCAGCCTTACGACGGTCAGGATGGTGATGTAGACGGCCAGGACGAAGCTGGCCGCGCGGCCGAACGGGAGTTCGGCGGCGAGCAGCGCCACGAACAGCGCGTAGACGAGCCAGAACTGGAGCGGCGTGGCGCACGGGAGCACGACCAGCGCGGCAATCCAGCACGCCGCGAAGACCACGATGATGGCGAAGCCTGCTACCTCGCCAGCGCCACGCGAGTTCTCGTACACCGAGCTGCCGAGGAACACAAGGTAGACCAGCGGGATGGAGGCCATTAGAACTCGCCGCCATCCACGCGTCCACATGCGCTGGTTAGCTATCCACTCGGCCTCGGCCGGAGTGACCGGCTGGATCTGACCGTCCATGTCTGACCACGTTACCGGGGTTTGCACGGGTCAGACTCTGCTCGTGTCGCGCCGGTAGACCAGCACCGCAAGCGGAGCAAGGACGGCGGTCCAGACGCCAATGACGATCCAGCCCGCAGCCGGCCAGCCACCGCCGCTCAGGGCTGCCTTCGACGCCTGCACGAGCCAGTAAGACGGGAGGCCCTTGATGACGTCCAGCAACGCGCCCGACTTCGCAACCTCGACCCCGTACGCTCCGCCCAGCAGCGCGAACACGACTGTCAGGCCGCCCACCGCCGGGAGCAGCGACTCCGGGCTCAGCAAGTGCCCGAGCAGGATCCCGAGCACGGCAAACGGGACCAGCCCGGCCAGCAGCAGGCCCACCATCGTTAGCCACTCACCGGCAGAAAGGCGGACGCCCAGCGTCGTCCCGGCGACGCACATCACGGCGATCGTCAGCAGCGCCATCAGGTAGCCGCAGATCACCTTCGCGCTGAAATAGGTCGCGGTAGACAGCGGCGTGATGCGCAACTGGCGCGTCCATCCGAGCGTCCGCTCGGTCGCGATCAGCGACCCGCGCGACACCACGGCCACCATCACGCCCTGAGTCGCCATGCCGGACATGAAGTAGAGCGGAAACGCGACGCCGTTGAATGTGGCGTGGCGGTTCGCCCCGGCGATGATCCAGAAAACGAGCAGCGGCCAGGCAAGCGAGAAGAACACGAATTGCCAGGTGCGGAAGTTGCGCAGCACCTCATAGCGCAGGTAGGTAACGCCGGTCATCGGGATTCCAGCCTTTCGTCGTCATCGGTCGCGGTGAGCGCCACGAAGGCGGCCTCCAGGTCGGCGCCGCGCACTTCGACGTCGCGCGCCGCCGGGAACTCGGTCAGCAGGGCGCGCAGCGCCGCCTCGGTGTCGGAGCAGGACAGAATCACCGTCTCGCCATGCCGGTCGGCGCTGATCACGCCGGGCAGCGCAGCCAGCCGCGCCAGCGCCGCTCCCGGCAGCGTCGCGCGGATTGTCCGGTTGCTCACCCTGGCCTTGATCTCGGTTGCCGCGCCGTCGGCCACGATGCGGCCGTTGGCCAGCAAGATGATCCGGTCGGCATAGGCGTCCGCCTCCTCCAGGTAGTGAGTCGCGAACAGGACCGTCTTTCCCTGCGCCGCGACGGCGCGCACGGACGTCCAGAAGTCCTGGCGGCCCTCGACATCCAGGGCCGCGGTCGGCTCGTCCAGCAGCAGCAGGTCCGGGTTGGCGACCAGCGCGATCGCGAACCTGACCCGCTGGGACTGGCCGCCGGACAACCTGGCAGCGGGACGGTTAGCCAGGTCGGAGATGCCGGTCAGCTCCAGTATCTGATCAACTGGCAACGGACGCGGGTAGAGCGAGGCGACCATGGCGACCAGTTCACGGACACGCAGGTGCTGGATGAGCGACGCCGTCTGCAGCATCCCGCTCACGATGCCGGCCGCGATGGCCTGGCGGGGTGGCATCCCGAAGACCGAGATGCGGCCGGCGTCAGGCCGGGTGAGGCCGAGCACCATGTCAATCGTCGTTGACTTCCCGGCCCCGTTGGGCCCGAGGATCGCCACCGTCTCGCCCGGCGCGATGGTGAGGTCGATCGACCGGACCGCGCGCACGTTTCCGTAGGACTTGCTGAGGCCGGCCAGGGCGATCGCCCCGCTAGAGCTGTCTGTAGTCATGGCTCGATGCTGGCCCGGCACCGGGTGCTCGCTCTAGTGCCGCAGCTAATCAGGTGCCAGTGACAAATGTCAGAGCAAGCCAGTCAGGCTCGCCAGCCGGGCAGGCTACCTAGTCAGGCAGCACAGCTAGCTCCAGCCCGCTCAGCCGCTCCGGATCGCCGATCACGTCGATAGCGGTGATCGTGCCAGCCGGGCCAACGGTGAAGGCCAGTACGACCTGGAGCCGGCCACCGGGCGCGAACAGCACGCCGACGGACCCGTTCACCAGCGCGAGCTGAGAGTCGGCAGCGCGACCCGCAGACAGCGAGGCACCTCTGGCCACTTGCTCCGCGCCGTGCAGCCGGGCTGCGTTTCCAGACGGAACCGTGGCAGCGTCTGCCGCGAGCTCGACGTCCGCGTCAAGCACCGCGAGAAGCGCCTCGAAGTCGCCGCCGCGGGCGGCGGCGAGGAACGCGTTCGCGGCCGCACGCTGCCGCTGCAGGTCGGCGGCACGCTCGGCGCTGTGCGGACCGTCACTGGATGCCCCGCGTACCCGTCGGCGGGCACGGCTGGCGAGCTGGCGGGTCGCCTCAGGCGTCCGGCCCAGCACAGCCCCGACCTCGGCGAACGGCATCGCGAACAGGTCGTGCAGGACGAACGCGAGCCGCTCGGCCGGGGTCAGCGTGTCGAGGACGACCAGCAGTGCGATGCCGACGGAGTCAGCAAGCTCGATCTCATCGGCCGGATCGCCGGGCAGACCGGACGTGCCCGACGGGCGGGAAACCGCCACGTTTCCGCCCTGAGGATTTATCTCTGCCACGTCAGCCGAGGTATCGCCGAGCGGTTGCTCGCGCCGGTGCCGTCGTGCCCGCAGGGTGTTGAGCGAGACCCGCGCGACGACCGTCGTCAGCCAGCCACCGAGGTTCTCCACGTCGCTGGTGTCCGAGCCGGACAGCCGCAGCCAGGTGTCCTGGACTGCATCCTCCGCATCGGCGACCGAGCCCAGCAGCCGGTAGGCGATCGCGCGCAGGTGGTCGCGGTTCTCCTCGAACGCAGCCGCCAGCCAGTCGCCGTCCGTCATCGGCCACCTCCCGCTGTCTGGCTCCTGTACAGACTGACACCGGCGAGGGCCCGGACGTGACATCCGGGTGCCTGCTAACCAGCCTGCCCGGAGCGGAGCAGCACGGGCAGGGCCGCCACCAGCGCTACCGCTGAGACGATGCCGCCGATCACGTACGGAGCCCGAAGGCCGCCAATATGAGCGATGAAACCGCCCGCCAGAGCGCCGGCCGGCATAAGGCCCCAGCCAAGCAGCCGGTAGACACTGTTGACGCGGCCGAGTAGATCACCGGGCACGATGCGCTGCCGCAGGCTGACGGTGACGACGTTCCACATCGTGGCGAAGAAGCCGTTACCGGCCATCAGCAGACCCGCTACGACGGCATCCGGGGCAAGGCCGATGCCCACGAACATCAGGGCGGTGCCGGCCATCGCCATGATCAAGGAGGGGAGCTGGCCAAGCCGTCGGGTAAGCGCAGGGTTCGCCAGCCCGCCGAGAATGCTGCCGACGGCGGACGCCGTCCAGAGCAGACCGTAGCCGCGAGTGCCAACGTGTAGCTCCTGCGTCGCCAGCAGGACCAGGACGGCCTGACCCATCTGGCTGCAGAATCCCATAACGCCGAGCAAAACCGCGACGACGCGCAGCAGGCGATGCCGGAGCAGCCAGCGCAGGCCTTCGGCGATCCTGGCCGCGGGCCGCCGCCTGTCGGGTGCGGCTCGCGGAGTGCGGGGGAGCCCGGATAGCAGCGCCGCGGACACCGCGAACGATCCGGCATCAAGGCCGAATGGCAGCGTCCGGGCCGCGGCAAACAGCACGCTGCCGAGCGGCGGCCCGAGGAACGTCTCACCCGTGGTCAGGCTGACCTGAAGGTTGCCGTTGGCTTTCGGCAGCAGGTCGGCTGGCACGAGTTGCGGCAGCACGGCCTGCGCGGCGTTGCTGAACACGACCTCAGCGGCGCCGAGGCAGAACCCGGCCAGGGTCAGCAGCGCGATGTCAGCGGCATGGAAGGCGGCCAGCGCGGCGATCGCTGCGACCACGATGCCCTGCATCAGCTGTGCTCGCCACATCAGGGTTGCGCGGTCATGGCGGTCGACCATTGCCCCGGCGGGCAGCGATAGTACGAGCCAGGGCAGGTAGAACGAGGCGGATACCGCCGCGATGAGGCGCGGGTCCCTGGTAATGGTCACGGCAAGGAGCGGAAGCGCCGCCACGAAGGCACCATCACCGAGGCTGCTGACCGTGTTCGCCCACCAGATGCGCCAGTACGGCCCGCCGAGGACTGCACCCCCGTGGACTCCGCTACCGTGGACTGGCCGGCCACCACCCCCGGCAGGGCGGTCTGACTGGTTCATGCCATCAGCGTCACTGCGACGCGGCCGGCCC
>Ga0335075_10008751_pt1 | contig 15499 bp, 16 predicted proteins | sample Lox_Sample_24_FD_206723 | JGI IMG/M metagenome (GOLD analysis project Ga0335075, IMG submission 206723) | Soil microbial communities from Loxahatchee National Wildlife Refuge, Florida, United States - Lox_Sample_2.4 | ecosystem: Environmental > Terrestrial > Soil > Wetlands | place: USA... | reverse complement strand
ACCTGGACGTGGACGTGCTCGACAAGCGGGAGTTCGCCGCCGCCGATTACCCGAACGAGAACGGTCTCACCCGCGACGAGCTCGCCGCGCTGCTGCCGCCGCTGGTCAGGTCGCCGGGCATGATCGGGTTCTCACTCGCCTGCTACAACCCCGCGAAGGACGCGGGCGGTGGCGGCCGCCTGCTAACCCAGCTGCTCGGCACCGCGTTCGCGTCCGTCTAGGCGGAAGCTAGACGAGCGAGCGCAGCAGCGCCCACCGGCCCGGCTCAGCCTGCCTGACACGGTGCACAGCGGCAGGGCACACAGCGGCGGCGTGCAGCATGGCTCCGCCCGGCAGGTCAGCGGTCAGCGTGGCCAGTTCGCCGAGGGTGCTGGCGGACAGCGCCGCCTCAAGGCGTTCATCCAGCTCGGCCAGGGTGAGCCGGCCGTCGCCGGCGGCGACGCGCAGGATGTCCACGGCCAGCTCCCGGTCCGCCGCTGACGCCCGCAGCGGCGGGCCGGGGCGGTACGCCGGGGCGGGCATCAGACGGTGACGCGGCGGACGGTGGCGTAGCCGCCCACCAGCAGCGCCGCGGTCAGCGCGGCGAGCAGGCCGGTCAGCCCCGCGGCGGACAGCGCGGTGAAGAAGCGGCCGACGCCGGTCCAGCCGTGCAGCCAGCTGATCAGCAGGGCCGCGGCGAGCACGACGGTGACCTGGGCGGCGATGAAGGTCACGTTGCCGGGAATGCTCCAGCGCCGGTAGACGATGCCGAACCACATGCCGTAGGCGAACAGCAGCGCCAGTCCCACGAACGAGGTCAGCCAGGTGAGGTACCACGGTCCGTCGAGGAGGTAAGGCACCCGGAAGAAATGCAGCTCCTCGCCCCAGCCGTTGGTGGCCCGTTCGATGGCCTGCAGCGCGGTCAGCGCCACCGCGTCGGCCGCGGCGAGAGCGACCGCGAGCAGCGCGGTCCCGGTGTAATACGAGCGGCGGCTCACGCCCAGGGCCAGTCCGAAGGGCAGCGACCGCCCGGTGGCGAATACCCCCATGATGAAGAAGAAGACGTAGATGATCGACACGGCCCCCGTGTAATGGGCTGGCGGGCTGGTCGCCGGGACCAGGCGGAAGATGGCCAGGTTCACGGCGAAGCTGAACGCCATGATCGCCCAGACCATCCCCACGAAGATCAGCGGCTGGGTCAGGTGATAGCGCGCGACGTTAACCAACGTTCTCATGCGCTCGTCCTTTCCATCGCGGCCGCGGCAAACGAGCCCGCGTTGGTCGTCTCGGCTGGCTGGGCAGCGGCGTGCACCACCAGTTGCTGAAGTGTGAGCGGCTCCAGATCCAGCCGCAGCGAACGAGCCCGGGCCCAGTCGCCTTCACCGAGCGGACCGACCATGACCACCGACGCCTGCGACGCGATCTGCCGGCGCTCCCAGACCTCGTGTCCGGCGGTGAAGTCGTCCACGGCGAGAACTGGCCCGCTCACGGTCGTCGCGATGCCGCGCAGGTCATCGGCGGCCGCGGCGAGCACGACGCGGCCCCGGTCCATCACGATCACCCGCTCAAGCAGTCCGGCGGCCTCGTCGATCAGGTGGGTGGACAGCAGGATCGTGCGGGGGTGTTCGGCGTAGTCGGCGAGGAGCCGGTCGTAGAACGTCTGCCGGGCGACTGCGTCCAGGCCCGCGTAGGGCTCGTCGAACAGCGTCAGCTCGGCCCGGGCGGCCAGGCCGGTCACGATGCCGAGCGCCGACCGCATGCCGCGGGACAGCTTCTTGACCGGGCGGTCCGGGGGCAGCCCGAAGTCGGCGAGCAGGCTGCTGGCCAGCTCGGAACTCCAGCCCGGATAGCACCACGATGCCGCGGCGAGCGCGTGCCTGACCTTGAAGTCCGGGTAGACCTGGTCCTCGCGGATCAGCACCATCCGGCGCAGCACCTGGTCATTCTCGGCCGGGCTGGCGCCGAAGACCCGCACCTGGCCCGCTGAGGGGAACTCCTGTCCGGCCAGGATGCGCAGCAGGGTCGTCTTGCCCGCGCCGTTGCGGCCGAGCAGCCCGGTGATCGAGCCGCGTTCGACGTCGAAGGTGACGCGGTCCAAGGCGAGGTGGCCGCGGTAGCCGCGGGTGAGCCCGGCCACTGAGATAGCGGGCGTCATAGCGTGATGCCTTCCTGCGTATAACTGGCCTCAGCGTGGCTGGCCGCGCGGATCAGCCCGACCAGTTCATCGGTGTCGATACCGAGCCGCGCCGCCTCCGCGACCAGCGGCTCCACGTAGCGCTCAGTGAACTGCTGGCGGCGCTCTTCAAGCAGCCGCCGCCGCGCCCCGGCCGCCACGAACATCCCGATGCCGCGCCGCTTTTCCAGCAGCCCGTCGTCGATCAGGACGTTGATGCCCTTCGCCGCGGTGGCCGGGTTGATCCGGTAGTAGGCGGCCAGCTCGTTTGTCGACGGCACCCGGTCGCCCTCGGCCAGGCCCCCGTCCGCGATCTCCTCGGCCAGGCGCCCGGCCAGCTGAGCGAACAGCGGCGCGCCCTCATCCAGGCCGGCCATCTCCCGCACGCGGTGCCTCCCTCGTTCATTGGTTCATTACTTGACTAATGTACCGATGGACAGGCGAACGGTCAAGGCCGCCTCTGCTCTCGGGGGGACCGGTCGGCGACGAGGAGATCGCTGTCCTCGTCACGGACATCTTCCTGCCCCTGATCCGCTTTCACGCGGCCGGGCCGCAACCGTTACAGTCGTAATCACCAGCCGGTTCGACACTGCTTTCATCGGAGCCAAAGATGACTCAGACCCCGCCGTACCAGGTGACCGATCCCGTGACGGGTGAGGTCACGCAGACCTTCCCCTTCGCGACCGACGCGGAGATCGAGCAGGCCATCAGCGGTGCCGCGGAGGCCTACCAGAGCTGGCGCCAGGTCCCGATCGCGGATCGGGCCGCGATCGTGGCGCGGGTCGCCGACCTGTTCGGCGAGCGGGCCACCGAGCTTGGCGCGCTCATCACCAAGGAGATGGGCAAGCGCCCGGCCCAGGCGGTCGGCGAGGCCGAGTTCAGCGGCGAGATCTTCCGCTACTACGCGGACAGCGGCCCCGGCCTGCTGGCTGACCAGATGCTGCCCGGATACGACAACGCGAAGATCGAGCGGTTGCCGATCGGCCCCGTCCTCGGCATCATGCCGTGGAACTACCCGTACTACCAGGTGGCGCGGTTCGCCGGCCCGAACCTGGTGGCCGGTAACCCGGTGCTGCTCAAGCACGCGGAGAACTGCCCGACCAGCGCGCTCGCCATCGCGCAGATCATGAAGGACGCGGGCGTCCCCGAGGGCGTGTACACGAACTTGTTCGCTACCCACGAGCAGGCCGCGACGATCATCGCTGACCCGCGGGTGCGCGGCGTCTCGGTGACCGGCTCCGAGCGGGCCGGCACCGCCGTCGCCGAGCAGGCGGGCCGAAACCTGAAGAAGGTCGTCCTGGAGCTCGGCGGGTCCGACCCGTACATCATCCTGGACACCGCCGACGTCGACGCCGCCGCGGAAACCGCGTGGAACACCCGGATGGAGAACGTCGGGCAGGCCTGCAACTCCAACAAGCGGATGATCGTGATGAATGACGTCTACGACGACTTCGTGGCCGCGCTGGTCAAGCGGGCGGCCGCGCTGGCGCCACGGCAGCCGGGCGACGACTCCGACGAGACCTACTCGCCGATGGTCTCCCGCAAGGCGGCCGAGAACCTGCTCGCGCAGGTGCAGGACGCCGTCTCCAAGGGCGCGACGCTGCACGTCGGCGGCACCCTCGGTGACGGCAACGGCGCCTACTTCGCCCCCGCCGTGCTCACTGGCGTCACCCCGGACATGCGCGCCTATAGGGAGGAGCTGTTCGGGCCGGTCGCGGTCGTCTACAAGGTCAGCACCGATGACGAGGCGGTCAAGCTCGCCAACGCGGTCGACTTCGGACTCGGCGGCGCGGTCTGGTCGATCGACGAGGCGCGCGCGACGGCGGTCGCCGAAAAGCTCGACGTCGGCATGGCCAACGTCAACACCCCGGCCGGCGAGGGCGCCGACCTGCCGTTCGGCGGCACCAAGCGCTCCGGCTTCGGCCGCGAGCTCGGCCCGCTGGGCATCGACGAGTTCCTCAACAAGCGGCTGTTCTACGTCGCCGAATCAGAGTAAGGATCAAAACCAGTTATCCGAACGGTCCCGTGCTCCGCGCCTGCCGCCAGTCGCAGCGTGTCGGCTGTCAGGCGGTAAGGCGCGGAGCGGCCGGCCGCAGCAGAAGGCCAAGTAGGGAGGCTGATCCACGATGAGCCCGGTCTACTCACGCTTCCGTCATCGCCGCGAGGTGCCGTCTGACAAGGCGGACCGACTGCCGCCCGGGCAGTACCTGGCGGCGGGGTTCCCGGTGCTGTCCGCCGGCCCGACCCCGCGCACGCCGCTCTCACAGTGGACGTTCTCGATCGAGCAGGGCGGCAAGACGCTGAAGTCCTGGAGCTGGGACGAGATCCAGGCGCTGCCCGCGGAGACGGTGACCAAGGACATCCACTGCGTCACCCGGTGGTCGAAGTTCGACACCGAATGGCGGGGGGTGTCGATCGACACCCTGCTCGGCGCGGTGGAGTACGACGCCGAGTACGCCATGGGGTTCAGTGACGGCGGCTACACGACGAACCTGCCGATCGAGGACCTCACCGACGGGAAGGCGTGGCTGGCCTACTCCTACGACGGCGAGCCCTTGGACCCTGAGCACGGCGGGCCCGCCCGGCTGCTGGTACCGCACCTGTACTTCTGGAAGAGCGCGAAGTGGGTCCGCGGCCTGCGGCTGATGGACACCGACGAGCCGGGATTCTGGGAGACCTACGGCTACCACATGTACGGAGACCCATGGCTGGAACAGCGGTACAGCGGCGACTGACCTGGACGGTCGCCACCGTCACCTCCGACGTGCGGGAGACCCCGTCCGTCCGGACGCTCCAGCTTGGCGTCCCCGGCTGGACCGGGCACCGGGCGGGACAGCACCTCGACATCCGGCTGACCGCCGAGGACGGTTACAGCGCCGAGCGGTCCTACTCGATCGCGACGGCCGCGGACGAATCAGTGGCCATCACCGTCGAGCGACTCGACGACGGCGAGGTATCGCCGTACCTGACTGACGACCTCCGGGTCGGCGAGCAGCTCGAGGTGCGCGGCCCCATCGGCGGCTACTTCGTCTGGGAGAAGGCCGACGGCGGTCCCGTGCTGCTGGTCGCGGGCGGCTCGGGCGTCGTCCCGCTGCGCGCGATCCTGCGCGAGCGGGCCCGGACCGGCAGCGACGCGCCGGTCCGGCTGCTCTACTCGGCCCGCTCGCTGCCCGACGTCATCTACCGCGCCGAACTCGACGGATACGCGGGCCTGGACGGGGTCGAGGTCAGCTACGCGCTGACCCGGCACCGGCCCCCGGGCTGGACCGGCTACGCCCGCCGAGTCGATGCAGCGCTGCTGGCCGAGGTGGCGTGGCCGGCCAGTGAGAACCCGCTGGCTTTCGTCTGCGGGCCGAACAGCTTTGTCGAACTGGCCGCCCAAGGACTCGTCGGGCTCGGCTACCCGCCGGGCCGGGTGAAGACCGAACGCTTCGGGGGTACCTGAGGAGGATCCTGATGGAACCACTGGATGGAAACGCGGTGGCGGGCGAACTCGCGGAGGTCTTCGGCACCGAGATGACCGTGTTCACGGCCACCTGCGGGTCCTGTGGCGCGGTCGGGCCGCTGGCCGAGCTGGCGGTCTACGACGTGGCGATGGGCATCGTGATCCGCTGCCGCAACTGCGCCGCGCTGCTCGTGGTCATCACGAAGGTCAGGGGGATGAGCTGCGTGGACCTTTCCGGCCTGGCGGCGCTCGACCCGCCGCAGGCGGTCGGCGCGCCTTCCTGAGCCGCGGATCAGCCCGCCGCGTTTCCGCGGAAACGCGGCCTCGCGAAGTAGACCCGGGCGAGGAAAACCGTTCGACTTCCTGAGACGGCCGGGTGAAGATGAGCCGCATGGCCTCGGTGACGTGGGACGCGGAGTTCGCGGCGGTCTACGACGACGTTTACGCGTGGCAGGCGGCGCCGTCGTTCGTCGAGCCGATCGTCGGGGTTCTGGCCGAGATGGCGGGCGGCGGTGCGGCCCTTGAGTTCGGCGCCGGCACCGGACGGGTCGCGCTCGCCCTCAGCGCGCGGGGAGTAGCCGTCACCGGGATCGAACTGTCGCCGCACATGGCCGAGCGGCTGCGCGGCAAACCCGGTGCGGACGCGGTCCCGGTGATTGTCGGCGACATGACGACGACCCGGGCGGACGGCTCGTTCGCGCTGGTCTACCTGATCGCGAACACGATCATGAACGTCACCACCCAGGATGAGCAGCTCGCGGTCTTCAGCAATGCGGCCGCTCACCTGGAACCGGGCGGTCGTTTCCTGGTCTCGGTGATCGTGCCCGGCCTCCGGGAGGTCCCGCCCGGTGGGAAGGGCCGTATCACCCGCTTCGAGGAGGACCATGTCGGGATCGAGACCTTCGACGCCCCGGCCGCCCAGATCGCCTGGTCACATCACTGGTTCGAGGTCGGCGGACGCCTGGTCCGGCACTCCGCCCCCTATCGCTACGTCTGGCCGTCCGAGCTGGACCTGATGGCGCGGCTCGCCGGGCTCCGGCTTGAGCACCGCTGGGCCGACTGGGAGCGGTGCCCGTTCACCGACATGAGCGATCGCCACATCAGCGTCTACCGGAAGTCCGCGTAGCCGTGGCTGTGTTTTTTGGAGGTGTTTTAGCAGCAGAATCCCTGCTCCCACGCGCCCGCCAGGTGCACGGTGAGCAGCGCGATCACCAGGCCGACGAGCAGCGAGGCGGTCAGCAGGGCCAGCCGGGTGCCACGGCCGCCGAGGATCTCCATCGCCCGGCCCGCGTGCTGCCGCCCGGCAACCGCGGGCCCACCCGTCGCCCCCTCCTCAAGCCAGACGCCGCGTGCCTCGGCGGCAAGCAGCCTGGGCAGCCGCCACAGGTAGGCGAGCACATGGATGGTGATGAAGACGGCCCAGGCGATGAACGAGATCCGGTGGATCTCGAGCCAGTCGTTTTGCCCGTTGAAGCTCGGGCCGGTGACCGCGAGCACGATGCCGGAGCCGAAGACGCACGCCGTGAGCAGCATGATGATCGGCCCGATGACCCGCAGCAGCGGCGCGGGCGGCCCCATGCGCCGGTAGGGTTCGCTCCGGGTGTAGTAGCGGACGAAGCGGTAGAGGACCGATCCGGCTTTGAGGGCGACCGGGCCGAGCAGCAGCATGCCGAGGAAGACGTGCAGGGTCAGCAGGCGGCCGATCCGCAAGACCGTGTAGCACTCGACCAGCAGCAGGAGCAGCAGCACAGTCCCGGTCATCGCGGTCAGCCGCTCGTTGCCCTCGGCTCCGCCGGACCGCGGCGCGGGCTCCGACACCTGGCGCACCTGCGGTGCGTCTTGCTGAGACACGAAGCGGTCCTCCCGGGGCCATACGCTATACATCCAGAGTATATACCAGGAGTATATACACCGGCCCCCGTGATTGCGTATGCTTTCAGGCAGGTGAGTCGGCCGGGCGGTCGCGCCGGGCCCTCGCGGCCCGGTGAGGAAGGTCCGGGCTCCACACGGCAGGGTGGTCGGTAACGCCGACCCGGGGTGACCCGCGGGACAGTGCCACAGAAAACAAACCGCCCCGGCGTTCCACGTGGCCGCCGAGGTAAGGGTGAAAAGGCGGTGTAAGAGACCACCAGCGCCGCAGGTGACTGCGGCGGCTCGGTAAACCCCACCCGGAGCAAGGTCAGAAGGGCATGCCGGTTTCGGCCGGTGCGCCTGCGCGAGCGTTCGAGGGCTGCCCGCCCGATGCCCGCGGGTAGACCGCATGAGGCTGTCGGCAACGTCAGTCCTAGATGGATGACCGCCGCCCGCGTCAACGCGCGGCGCACAGAACCCGGCCTACAGGCCGGCTCACCCCCACATGCCCGTGATCTGCACCGGAGCATGGTCCGGCAGGTGGCGGGCACTTTGGCGGCACGTTACCGCCGTGGGCCGAATGCCCGATCAAGGCGGCCCCGTCGGGGCCGCTCGCGCCGCCCGACACGTCGGGCCGCCGAAAACCCGGCAGTCACCAGGCCGCGGGCGAATTGGACAAGGGAACTCTCGCGGCGGCCCTGAATCCGCCACTCCGTCTCCTCGCGGCTTCCCTGGCTGACGCGTAGCTTCAGGATCTGAGCGCATATCAACCCGTTGGAGCGCGATCTTTCATCTTTTCAGACGTATATCCACAAATGCTGATGGCCACCTCTTGCATAAAGCAGCACTTTCGTGCTATCTGTGAGCTGCTAATATTCCAGTGGTAAAAGTGACGATTGTCGGACTTGTATCGCGAAGGAGCAGAGAGGATAATGCTGACCTAGTGAGCTTTTTGACCCGGTCGATAGATGATGACTTTCGCAATCTAACATCGGGAGGCAGCTGCTAATGCGCGGTGGTTCTCAATTCCTAGTGATTCCGAGTGCAAGACGTATATCGAGGCGGCAGCCTCCACGACACCTGCAATGTGGAAGCACAAGGCTGTCTCCAACTCATCGGAGACAGCCATCCAATGACTAAAAAGGAGGTTGGAGCACTATTGGAAGGAAGGTGAGTAGTCCGTATGGGCGGACATATTCCGACATCTGAGCGGTCCACTCGCCGTCCTTCGCCGAAGCCGTCGCGATCGCCATGTGGTGACTGACCGTTCCCAGGCCCGCGCTTACCGACACCGGCAACCGTTCGGCTCGGGCGTTTCGTGCCCGGCAGGCAGAACTGAGGAATTCATGAAGCACCACAGGATCACTCGCAAGCGCCGCTTCCTCGCCATCAGTACTTCCCTGGAGGGAATATGAACCTCACACGTAAGGCCACGGCCCTGCTCGGCATCTTTGCCGCCTCAGTGGCTGTGTTTGGTTACGGTGGCGGGGCGGCCATGGCCAGCACTAAGACCGGCTTCCCCGGTAAGACCCCCTCCCCCGTTGCGGCTGTCCCTTGGGGGTGGAAGCAGACCTATTCGCACAACTTCGCGACGCAGGGCGAGGAGGGCTGGTCGCTGGACAACGCCGGAGCCACGGTGACCGATGGCCCAAACGGCCTCGGCATCGGCATGACGGTGGAAGACAACCAGTACGCCGAGGCGATCTACACCGGCAACGAGAACATCGTCGGGCCTAGCTCGTTCGTCCAGGCGCGGGTGTACATCCCTGCCGCGAGCAACGGCGAGACGGCCAACTGGCCCGCGTTCTGGACCACCGGCCAGTTGTGGCCGAATGACGGCGAGATCGACATACTGGAGGGCCAGAGCGGCTACTCCTGCGAGCAGACCCACTACGGCACGCTGGCCGATGAAATCAGCCCGGTCAGCAACTGCGCCAAGGCCAACGGCACCGGCACGGGCTGGATCACGATCTCCATGCTGCGCGAGAACGAGACGGTCGAGGTCTGGTACAACAGCACCTACATCGGCCAGGAGCCGCTGCCGACCACGGCGGACGAGGAACTGATCTTCCAGAACCAGGACAACGGCGGCGGCACCTCGTGTGCCAACTGCAACGGGCCGTACACGGCATCCACCGCGTACCTCAGCAGCGTGGAGGTCTACGCACCGTAGCCTGGCCCCAATGAGAAGACCCTGCACCGGGAACCGTGCAGGGTCTTTTCTACTTCTCGAACCAGTGGTAGCTGACATTGACCAGCTGGCTTGGCCAGCTTGATGCGCCATCATTGCACTGGCGCGGAACCGGTGCGGAACGATGCCAACAGAAGCGGCCTCGCAAAATGTGCGCGAATGTTCCCGAAACGTCTTTTGGCTCGCGTGTCAACGGCCATTGGGAAATCCGGTTGGGTGGCCTTCGCGGCTGGCCTCTGACGCCGGTCGGCTGGCGCGAAACGCGGATTCTCGTCGGGCCGCAACCCTTCTCGGAGTTCTCGCACCGTGGCGGATTTGACAAGGGAACCCTCGCGGCGGCCCTCATTGGGCTAACGCGGGCAGGCGAGAAGCCTGGCCCAATCCGCGGTCTGTTGCGCGGACGGCACCGGCCGGAGAACTGGTTTTGCTGAGTCGGCGGTGTCGCTCCGAATGGCTGACGGCAGCGAGATCCACCGGCGATTGCGGGGTGTCCGGGCACCGCGCTCCTGGGTACCTTGCCAGACGGGCGACTTGCACTGACCGCCGACCGCGAGCGATTCGCACGCGACGTGACGTCTGTCCTCAACATGAGGCTGGCCCCGCCCTGCCCGGCGGGTGAGCGGATTAAGAGAATTCTGCGTTGATGCGGTCACAGTGCACGGCCAGCGGGTGTCCAACCTGGTGAGAGTAGCTTTCACGAGGAAGGATCCGCGTCATGGCCACCGTAGAAGTGCTCGATTCGTTCATGAGCCACCGCGACACTGGCAGCGGCGATATCCCGGCGGTGTTTCTGCACAGCAATCCCGCCTCGCCTACGTGTGGCGGAACGTGATTCCGCACGTGTCGGGCCAGGCCCGGTGCCTAGCGCCGGACCTGATCGGCATGGGCGAGTCCGGCAAGCCCGATCTCGCGTACCGTCTTGCCGACCATGTCTGCTACCTTGACGCCTGGTTCGATGCGATGAGCCTGAACGATGCGGTGCTGGCGGGCCATGACTGGGGAGGCACGCTCGCGATGGTCTGGGCAGCCCGGCATCCCGGGCGGGTCCGGGGCATCGCGGTGGCCGAGACGTTCCTGCGGCCGGTGCGCTCGGAAGAACTCGCGCCCCCGGTCGCCGGGCTGTTCCGCGCGTACCGCTCGTCCAAGGGCGAGCAGGTGGTCATGGAGGACAACATGGTCATCGAGGTCAACCTGGCCGGCGGGGCGCGCGAGCTGTCAGCGGCCGATCTCGACGTCTACCGGGCGCCGTTCCTCGAGCCGGCCTCGCGGAAGCCGATGCTGGCCTGGACGCGCGAATTCCCGCTCGACGGCGAGCCCGCCGACGTGGTCGAGGTGGTGCTGGGCTGCGGCCGCTGGATGGCCGGGACTCCCGGGGTGCCGAAGCTGATCATGGCGGTGGAGGATGGCGAGGACGCGACTCAGGAGATCCTGATCCGGGTCGTGACGCGGCTGGCCTCCTGGCGCGGCAAGGCGGAGCTGCTGACCCGGGCGTACCGGATCGGCGTTAACTACCTGCTCAACCTTCGCCGCAAGACCCCGCGGGAGGCGCAGCGGCTCAGCCTTGACGAGTTCCGGGCCGACCTGGCCGACGGGCTGGCGGACGCCGACTACCAGGGCCCGGAGGCCTCGATGCTGGCCGAGGAGGTGCGGCTGTCCTGCACGCACCACAGGCCAAGGTCGACGCGATCGTAGCGCTGCTCGCGTCCGGGCGGTTTCCGTTGCTGGAATGACCTGCAGGTGCCGAGGTATGTCCCGAACGTGGAGATGACGTAGTTAGAGCTGCTGAAGCACTGACCGCCGACGGTGAGCGGATCGCACGCAACGTGACGCCTGTCCTCAACATGACGCTGGCCCTGCCCTGACAGACGAGCTAGTGGCCAACTACTTCGGGGGCCGCGGACCAGCGCCGGTACAGGCCGAAGAAGGCGTCTTGCACTACGTCCTCGGCGGCCGCCGCGTCGCCGAGCATGACAAGCGCGAGACGGGCGATGCTGAGCGCGTGCGCCTGGTACAACGCCGTCACCTGGCGAGCTGCGCCGTCGGTGTCAGCACGGGACGCGTCCGTGTCCACGAAGTCCACGAAATAGGGACTCGCCGAGACGTCCAAGGTTGCCTGCCGGCCATGGTGATTTTCCACTGAACAGCTTGACGTTGAGCCCTAACGAGCTTGTCCCATTCGGCGGCGAAGGCGGATCACCACCTGACTTTCTCACCTTGTCCGTAGGACCGAAGTCTTCCCTCTCGACTTCGTAATTAGATTCCCACTCGGAGCCCGTAGGGATCGCGGTACCAGCCCTCGGCACGGAGGATTTAACTTTACGCATCCACGGCAAGCGGTACGTACGATTCCAGTTCGATGAATTGGCTGCGCGCAATGAGCAGCACATGTTCGAAGCGAGGTCGTCGCTCTATGCTGACTCGTAGCCGAACTTACTCGCGGTCAGCGAAATAGCTACTTCTTCGAGTAACACACAGTAATGGAGATTAGGAGAAACCATCATGAAAACCACGAGGGCCTATCCCCGCCGCCTGTGCGGGAGGGCAGCATTGGCCGTCGGGTCGGCCGTCGCCGCGGGCGCCGCGCTGGCGCTGACCGCTGCCGGGGCGCCGTCAGCGCTGGCGGCTACCGGCGGCGCGGCGAAACCCGCGCTCGCCACGCAGAGCTATCGGGTGAGCATGATCACCACCGAGACGTTCACGCCGCAATCCGGCGGCGGCCACATCGTGGACATGAACACGGAGGCAGCGTTCGACCCGGCGCTGCACGTGGGCACCGAGACGCTGCCCGTCCGCCCGGAGATTCCCGCAGTTACCGCGATCCGGTACATCGGCAGGTACGCCTATCTCTACTTCCCCGTTCCCGAGCCGGGGCGAGCGGGCACGGACGGCCTGCACTGGCTCAAGGCCCAAGCGGACGCGCCGTCCGGCAGTTTTGTGGATAATCTGCCCATCGACACGGTTATGGGCCTGCTCACGCCGAAGCACCTGCTGGCGGAGCTGCGATCGCTGACCACGCTCCACAACGCCGGCCGCGCACGCGGCCCGGGCTGGACCGGCACCAGATACACGTTCACCACGCAGGATATAGAGCTGGACTCGGTGCCTCCAGCGACGATCTACGGCAGCGTGACCGTGGACCGGCAGGGACGGGTGCGCCAGCTCCTGCTGCTCGCGGTCGCGCCGGCATCCTACGCGTCGATAACCGGCGTCAAGACCCTCACGATCAACCTCACGTTCAGAGACTTCGGGGTGCGAGTGCGGGTTCCGCTACCGCGGGCCAGCCAGGTCTACAACCCAGGTCCAGGGACGGAGTTCACTCTCGCTTTCGCAGTCCAGGGTCCGCCCAAGAAATAACAGGCGGCCCTTCACCATGAATGCTCGCTCGCGGATGTCGTCAGCGGTCTTCGTCCAGGCGAACGGCATTAGGCTTGAACCCCAGAGGCGTGATGCTCTTCCTGGCTGACCGTGTCGATCCCAGACGCCCGCCGGAACCGACGGCGCGGTGAGAACAGCGCGGCGGAAATACGATTGCGCAGCACCAGCGCCTGCTGAAAGTATCACCGGCGTGATCGCTGCCCAGGAGCCGGAATGCCTGATCGTGACAGGGATGCCGGGGGCGGGGAAGTCGACAGTAACAGGCTGGTCGCGACGCAGTTGCCCCGAGCCGCCAGGCTTGACGGCGACGTCCTGAACGAGATGATCGTCAGCGGCCGGGTTTGGGCCCTCGGCGAACCCGCTGATGAGGCGGCGCGACAGGTCGCATTGTGCAACCGCAATCTGTGCGCGCTGGCAGCCAACTTCGCCGACGCCGGGTTCACGCCGGTGATCGACTGGGTCATTCCCTCCCGTGAGCAGCTGGACTTGTCCACCAGCCTCCTCGCGCCGCGGCCTGTCCTATTTGTCGTCCTCGCCCCGGGCATCGAAGCCTGCCGATACCGCAACACGGTCAGGGACCCCGCGGAACGGTTCGACTTCGACGGCTATGAAACCCTCGACGCCGACATGAAACGTGAACTCGGCGACACCGGCTGGTGGTTCGACACCTCAGCCCTTACTCCCGTCAAGACCGCCGAGAAGATCATCCGTGCAGCCAGCCGTCGAGCCCTGGTGACCTGACCGATCGCGGCCCAACCTGTGAGACAACGGCGCCGCCGCACACAGGTTCGCGCGAACAAATGCGCTTTGCTGAACGGCAGATTTGTCGCGATCGCGATGCAGGCTCTTTCCTCGCGTTCGGTGATCATCTGGAACAGCAGTTCGGCGCCGCGGGGATCGAGCGGGACATAGCCGAACTGGTCCAGCAGGAGCGGGTCGAGGCGGCCGTAGCGGCCCACGAGGCGGGACGGCTGCTGCTGGCCGGCGGCTCCGGCGAGTTCGTTGACGACGGCGGCGGTGGTGGCTTAACGGACTCGGCGGCCCTGCTCGCGGGCGGCCAGCCCGAGGCCGATGAGCAGGTGGGTCTTGCCGGTCCGGAGTCGCCGAGCAGGACAACTGGCTGGCCGGCGTCGATCCAGGCGCCCCGCGCGCGGGCGTCGAGGGTCACGGCGATGCCGGGGATGTGGCCTGGGTTGTGGTCGGCCAGCCGCTTGATCCGCGGGAAGCGGGCTTCGGCGATGCGGCCGGTGCCGTCGTCGATCTCGGCGGGGAGGATCTCGGCCAGGTAGGCCAGGTGCGTCTGGTGTTCACGGACGGCGGTCTCGGGGAGCCGGGCGGCGTCGGCGCGGACGATCGCAGTGACGCTGCGTTGCGCGGTTGGATCACTGCTGGTGGCTGCCACCGGGCACCAGCCACCGCGTGCTCGTTCTCGCGATAACCCATGCGGTGCTCCGGTGCCGGTAGCCCGCCTTTTTCAAGCCGGTGGCCAGTCCCGGCAGATGGGCGCTTCCCCGCAGCAAGACAGCATCTGTGTGCGTCGGAAGCCTGGCAAGTGCGGCTCGGCTGTGCCCGATGATGCGGGCCCGCGCGTGCCCAGCCTGGCGAAGTGATATCTCTGCTCGACCACGTTCAGCGACCAGAGCAATGCGAGTGTCGCAAGCGGATCTCTATCCGGGCGTCCCGTCGCGCCCTCTCCTTCGGGCGAGCTGCTGTAGTTGCCGTTCATGCACGCCGGGCAGGAAATCCTTACCGTACGCCGATGGGCCGAGTCGCGGGTCGCCGGGAGCACCGGCGTCACGCAGGGCATGCACGTACGCGCGATCCTGGTCGATCCGGGCGCGTACCTGATCGGCTGCGCCGATGGACCCGTGGCCGGGGACGAGGACATCAACGTCGCCTGCCACGCCCTCGAGCAGCCGCAGCGCGGCGAGGTAGTCGCCAATCGGGTCGGCGGCGTCGTCCACGTCGAGCATCGGAATCAGGACATCAGAAAGCATGTCGCCGGCGACGAGAACCCCGCGTTCCTCGATCAGCAGCGCCGCATGGCCCGCGGCATGCGCCTGATGCTCGATGATCCGCACGTGCGGTCCGTCCCAGGGAATCCGCGCAGTTCCTGCGGGCAGGCCGGTGATGAGGCCAAACAGATCCCACGGTATCTGCTCGGCGATGTCCGGCGGTATCCACTCGGCGATGCGGGCCTGCCAGCCCGCGCCCGACAGCTGATCCTCGGCAGCGGCCGCGCAGCGGGCCGTGCCGTAACGGGGCGCTGCGCCGAGCCCGGCGTCCCAGAGCACGTGATCCCAGTGCGGATGCGTCGAGAAGCTGACCACAACGGTCTGGCCTGATTCGGACAGGTCGTTCGCGAGGCAGGCCATTTCGTAGCCGTATATCCCGGCATCGATGAGCAACACGCCAGCCTGGCCTTGCACGACAACGGCGTTGCTCTGGCAGAACTCGCTCCGGTGGATCAGCACACCCTCCGCGA
>Ga0335075_10008750_pt1 | contig 15500 bp, 16 predicted proteins | sample Lox_Sample_24_FD_206723 | JGI IMG/M metagenome (GOLD analysis project Ga0335075, IMG submission 206723) | Soil microbial communities from Loxahatchee National Wildlife Refuge, Florida, United States - Lox_Sample_2.4 | ecosystem: Environmental > Terrestrial > Soil > Wetlands | place: USA... | reverse complement strand
TCCACAACCAGGCCGTGGCCGATATGCCGCCCTACGAGCGCCTGCTGGGCGATGCCAGCCGCGGGCTGAACGAGCTGTTTTCACGCCAGGACCTGGTGGAAGCGCAGTGGCGGATCGTCGAGCCGATCCTGGGCAATGTGACCCCGGTCTACGCCTATGCGCCGGGCATGTGGGGCCCGGACGAAGCGAATCAACTGATCGGCAACGATGGACCGTGGGCGAATCCGGTACTACAAACGGAGGGCGCATAACGGATTCAGTAGGTAGAAAGAGGAGCCTTGAGCCGTCGCGTGATGCTGGATGTTGAGAGAAAGCCGGGCTTGCGGAGATTTCTGGACGAGCTGAGTCGCAGCACGCACAGCGCACTGGCGCTGGATTATGACGGCACTCTGGCGCCGTTCCGCATCGATCGCTTCCAGGCATATCCCTATCCCGGAGTAACGGAAAGAATTCGGCTGCTGACAGTATCGGGGCGCACCCGCGTCGTGATGGTCAGCGGTCGACGGGCCGAGGAAGTGCGTGACCTGCTGGGGGTTACACCTCCACCGGAGATCTGGGGCCAACATGGCGGGCAACGCCTTTATCCGGATGGACGCTCTGAGATGGTGGCAATGAAAGAAGCGGACCGGGCAACTCTGGAAGAGGCGAAGAATCGGTTGCGAGCCGAGGGTATGGAACACCTGACCGAGCTCAAACCGCAGGGAGTCGCGGTCCACTGGCGCGGATTGAGCGCAAAGAACGCTGAGGGAATCGGCGCGCGCGTGCGAGACGTCTTTGTGCCGCTGGCCGATCGCCCGGGTATGTCTCTGCTGGAGTTCGACGGCGGACTGGAATTGCGGCCGAACGAGCCCAATAAGGGATCGGCGATCGCCGCCGTGCGCCGCGAGCTTCCCGAGGGCACGCCCCTGGCTTTCCTGGGCGACGATACGACGGATGAAGATGCGTTCCGGGCGCTGCACGGCACCGGTGCGCTGACGGCACTGGTGCGCACCCAATGGCGCCAGACCAGCGCCGACGTCTGGCTGCGTCCTCCCGAAGAATTGCTGGAGTTTCTGGATGCCTGGCTCGCCCAGGCAGGAGGCGCGCAATGAACGCCTCCCGCCGAATGGTGCTGGTTTCAAATCGGCTGCCGACCACGCTCGAAACCGGACCGAACGGGCCGGCGCTGAAGCCGAGCTCGGGAGGCCTGGTGACTGCGATGCGACCCGTCTTCCAGACGAGAAAAGGCTACTGGGTTGGCTGGCTGGGCGAAGGCCGGCAGGAAGACGTGGATCAGCTGCTGGAACCGGAGGCGGCCGACGACTGCCGGCTGGTTTCCGTCTCCCTTACGCCGAGCGAGCGCAAGGGTTTCTACACCGGATTTTCCAACGAGATCGTGTGGCCGCTGTTTCACGATCTGCAGTCGCGATGCAACTTCGATCCCAGCTATTGGAACGCGTATACGGGGGTGAACCGCAAGTTCGCCGAGGCCGCGGCGCGCGTGGCCAGGTCGGAATCCCTGATCTGGGTTCACGATTACCACCTGATGATGGTCGGGGAATGCCTGCGCGGGATGGGCGTCAAAGCGAGAATGGGATTCTTCCTGCACATCCCGTTTCCGGCGCTGGATATCTTCGAGAAGCTGCCGTGGCGGAGCGAGATTCTGCGCGCGCTGTTTCAGTACGACGTGATCGGGCTGCAGACGCAGCGAGATCAGCGGAATTTTCTGGGGTGCGTGCGGCGGCTGCTGCCCGAAGTCGAGCTGGATCGCGCCGACGACGAGGTACGGGCGCGGATGGACGGCCGGGTGACCGTGATCCGCAGCTTTCCCATCGGGATCGACTTCGATGAGTTCGCGGAGCATGCGAAGCAGCCGGAGGTCGTCCGGCGCGCCGAAGAGATCGGCCGCGATCTGGGCGGGCGCCGCATCCTGCTCGGCGTGGATCGGCTGGATTACACCAAGGGTGTGCCCGAGAGACTGAGGGCCTTCCAGCATTTTCTGGCCACGTGGCGCAATCTGCGGCGCAAGATCAGCCTCCTCCAGGTTGTGGTGCCCAGCCGCGAAACCATCCCCGAATACCAGGAGCTGAAGCAGGAGACGGAGAGGCTGGTCAGCCAGATTAACGGGCAGTTCGGCGATCCTGGATGGATGCCGGTGCACTATATCCACCGGCGCGTCGAGCGGGGCGAACTGGTGGCCCTGTATCGGGCCGCCGATGTGGCCCTGGTGACGCCGCTGAAAGATGGGATGAACCTGGTGGCAAAAGAGTTCTGCGCGGCGCAGGAGGGCGACCAGGGCGCCCTGATCCTGAGCGAATTTGCCGGCTCCGCGGAGCAGCTGCGCGAGGGCTCGCTGCTGGTGAATCCCTACGACATGCACGGCGTCGCAGAGGCGATCCACGCCGCCTGCCGCATGCCGCTCGCGGAACGCATGGAGCGCATGAAAAAGCTGCGGCGGAAGGTGCGCCAGGCGAACGTCTTCCGCTGGTGCGAGAATTTCTGCTCGCACCTCGAGGGTGCGGAAATCGGAAAGCTGAGGGCAGCAAGCTGACTCACGCGTGCGCGCGGGATTTGACCGCCATTACGCGGAAAAGAGCGTGCGGGAACGATGGCTCGTCCCCGCTGTTGGTGGCTAGTTGCAGGTGCCCGTAGTCGTACCGTTATTCGTGGCAGTACAACCTGGGCCGGTTTGGATCAGTTTCGAGGACTGCAGCGTGAGCGCGATATTCTGGAAAATCTCCTGGATATTCGTGATCCCGTTGCCGGAGGTGCACGACGTATCGGTGCTGCCGTTCTGTGTGGCCAGATCGTCGGAGTAGAAATCGGTGTCCGGGGTGTTGGGTGTGGTGGTATAGGACGAAGCCATCTCCTTCATGGTGTCGCACGGGTCGAGCTCGTTGCAGCCCTTGGTTTCCGCTCCGAAGGCCACGGTGTACACCGTGGTTTTGGCGGTACCTGAATTGCTGCTCGGGAAGGTTCCGTTCGTCGCCGCCTGCGCTGCCGTTACCGCCTGCTGGCAGGGGTCTTCCCACGAGGGAAAGACTCCGGACGTGACCTGGTTCGGAGTTATATCGCTGCACGTCTGGTTTCTTCCGGATCCCGTGCAGTACTGCTGGGGCGAGCCGTTCTTCATCACCTCGCCGCCCAGATTGGTTCCGTCGGTCATGTTGGCATCCCCGTCGCTCAGGAGCACGATGATGTTCTGGGTCTGCTGTCCGGCATTCAGACGCGTGGTGTACTGGGTGTAGAGGTCGCTCTGCGCCTGGTAGATGATGCTGGCGTAATACGTATCAGCGCCGCCCGCAGCCTGGATGCCCGCCCACGGGCTCACCTTGCCGGCTCCGTATTCCTTGTAGTAGGTTCCGCTGCTGATGTATTTGCAGTTGGATTCGCCGGCGCCGCCAATCGCCTTCACCAGATTCGAGCTGCTGCTCAGCGCTCCAGTCGAGGTCTTGTAGTCGTCGCTGAAGGTGACCAGCTGGTAAATCGGCGCACTTGGCTGGGGCGTCACCGTGTCCCCGGTGGAGGTGCCGGGGAAGCCGAAATAGACGTTGGAATCGTTCTCCCCGAATCCTCCGTCGTTAGTGTAGGTCACGTTCGGAGCCGCGATCTGCGCGTTGCAGTTCACGTCGTCCGTGGCCGCCTGGGTGTTGCTCAACCCTGGGAAAACGTACAGCGCCACTTGATCGAGCCCCACGCTGCTGCTCGTGCAGCCGCCGCCGGCTGCGCAGGGAGTCAGGTTCGTCAGCAGGCTTTGCACGCCGGTCAGCGCACAGGCGAAGGCCGCCGTGCTGTTGCACCCATCGTTGCCCGTGTCTTGTGCATTCATCGATCCGGTAGCGTCCAGGATGACAGCGACATTGTAGGGAAGCCGTGCGGATCCCTTCCACGCTGCAGTAGCCGTCGAGGTGAAGGTGATGGAAGGGATGCCCAACAGGCGCATGAACGTGGTCGGCATGGTCACCGTCTGCGTCACCACCATGGCGTTGATCTTGGCCGAACCGGTGCTCGTTGGCTGGCAGGCGATGCCGAGGGTATTGGCCACAAAGCTCGAGCAGTAGCCTGCGACGTCGGTGACCACGTTCGGCATGAAGCTCGAGTAATTGTCATTGTTCGCGCTGCTGCTGTACGCGTTCGCGTCGTTCGCGAAGGTATTGTTGGGCAGATCGTTGGCGCCGGCAAGAGCAGCCGCCTGGGTGCCGGCCTGAAGTCGGTTGTTGATGACCATCGCCCGGCCCATGTCCACCACAAATCCGGTCATGCCGACCATCATGACCATCGCCAGACTGATCCAGGGAAGCGCCTGGCCGCTTTCTTCGCGGAGGAATTTCAAACCGGTGCTGCTCTTTGCGGAGTTCATGCGTCCCTCTCCCTTGTTCTTCACTCGAGAACCTCCTCGACCGTAGCCGACATGGTGTAACTCTTACTGGTGTAACCAATGAAACTTGCTGTAAACGGGTAGGTCACCGTCACGCTGACGGGGTCGTTCTCGTCGCTGTTATAGGTGCTTGCCTCGTTGCCGCAGCTGACGTTGCTCGCGCCGCTGGCCCCGTTGACGAACTTGGTCCCGTTGACCGTAATCGTGAACGTGAGATTGGCGGCAGTAAGACTCGGAGCGGCGTTGGTGACGGCGTTATAAACGACGGCGCACGCGTCCGTGCTGCTGAGTCCGTTCCGGTAGGTGGCCAGTTGCTGGGCGCCGATGGAGGTGGCGTTGCTGAGCACCAGATATTGATTGAGCATCAGGCCGAAAATGCACATGCCGAAAATCAGGAGCAGCACGAACGGGGAAAGCAGGGCAAATTCGACCAGGGCCTGGCCTTCGCTGCGGGCGAGAGCCAGACGCCGAATCGCGCGTCTGGCGCGCACATGAGTCCGGATACGCGCTGGATAGGCGTCCATCAAATGCTTCTTGATTCTCGATCTCCGCCCTGGCTTCACTGGAGGACCCCCCCGACCGTAGCCGACATGGTGTAACTGTGACTGCTGAAGCCGATGAAACCTGCCGTAAACGGGTAGGTGACCGTCACGCTGACGTCCTGGCCCTGCTCGTTGTTGTCATAAGCGGTCAAATCCGTGGTGCCGCTGCAGGTCACGTTCTTGGATCCGCTGACGCCGCTGACATAGTTGGTTCCGCCGACGGCGATCGTAAAGGTGAGATTCGCGGCGGCCAGATTGGGAGCAGCGTTGGTGACGGCCGTGTAGACCGCAGCGCACGGATCGGTGGCTTCCTTGCGGCTGATAGCCAGTTGCTGCGCGCCGAGGGCGGTGGCGTTGTTGAGCACGAGATAGTCATTGAGGCCGACGCCAAAGACGATCCCGCCCAGGACGACCAGCAGCGCCAGCGGAGACAGCAGAGCGAATTCGAGGAGAGCCTGGCCCTCGCTGCCGGCAAGTTTGCGGCACAGAGCCACGCACCCCGCGAAAATCCGACGCCGGGAGCGTGCTATGCTGCGCGCTTGATCGAGGTTCATAAGCCGTCCTCCGCACGCACCCGCGCGTAAGCGGCGGGGATGATCGGCGTTGTTCGCGAGGTGGTCATTGCAGGTGTTTCTCCGGTGTTGAAGGGGCGCCCTCGGGATGCAGAGCGGCTACGCTGCCGGTGGCATTCGGCTTCCATCCATGACGGGTGAATATCGCGGCAAGCGAATCTTCGTAGGCCAGATCGAAGCGGGGGTCGCGGAGCAGTAACTGCGTGAGGGCGCTGTCGGCCGGCCCGATGACCACCTTGGCGGACGTCAGTTCCGGGTTCGACGACCATTTCGGGTTCCCGGCCCAGGTGTCCATGGAGCGCGAGATGACCTCGTCGCCGTAAAGGCCGGCGCGTCCGTCGATGCTGACCGGCTCGCCCAGCTTCCAGATCAGAAACCCGCCCCACCCATAGGTGTTGAAGAGAGCGCCGTCGTAGTGGCGCTGCTGAATGACCTCGACGGCCTGGACGGGCATGGACTTCGCCTCGAGTTGGGCCATCCTTGAATTGTTGAGGTGCATGACCACGGCTGCAACCGCCACCACCGCGGTGCACAACCCCGTGGTGATGGGAACGGTCCAGAAAGCCAGCGGCTTGCGCTCCGATGCGCCCTCGGGAATACCGGCCGCAAGGATGGCGACGGCGACGATGGCCAGCATCCACAGATCGCGCTGGGAGCGGAAAGCAAGCACCGCCGACAGCGAGAGCAGAAGCGTCTCAAAGGGCGCGAGATTGCGGTAGCGGAAGAGCACGCCGGCGGCGCCGAGAGCGAGGAAGAGCAGCACGAAGTCGCTGTCGGTGCGGAAAGTCATGGCGTGCATCTCGGTGATGGTGTTGAGCACGCCCGGCTGCGAGCCGAGGATCCAGGCGCTGCGGTAGACCGTGACGCCGTAAGGGTTCAGGAACGTGGCGAGAATGCAGGCGCCGAAGGCGATCCACAGGGGACGAGCGGCTGGTGCCTGGCTGCCCCAGCGCAGCCAGCGGACGATCAGCGGCTCCGCGGCCGCCAGCGCGAGGACCAGCAGGCCGTCGATGAACTGGATATGGATGTTGGCCCAGAGCGCGAAGAGCGGGACAAGCCAGAAGAGCGTGCGGGTCCGGCCGGAACTGCGGTAGCGCAGCAGGATGTCCAGTTCCAGCGCGAAAAAGAAAATGGTGATCAGCCAGGGCCGCGGCGTGTACATGCGGGACATGGAGAAGACCGCGCCCAGCGTGAGCAGCGCGGACTTGAGAAAGTCCGGCTGCAGGCGGTTCACCAGGCGCCAGATGGCGACGCCATTGGCGGTGACCATGATGGCGGTGTAAGCGACGATGCCGTCCAGACCGAACCAGCTGTAGAGCTTGACCAGGATCAGGTCGAAGAGCCAGCTGTAAGCCTGCCAGGGAGCCCCGTGCGCGAGGCGCGAGAAGGGATCGGCCTGGGGAAAGGCGTGGTGCTGCAGGATCCACTGACCGGTGGTGATCTGCCAGCCGAGATCAGGATCTCCAACCACGGCGCGAGCCCCGGCGAAGCACATCAGGGCCGGCCCGGTAAAGAGCAGGGCCAGCAGGATCGCGCGCGTGATCTGTTCGCTGCGGGCCGAGATGTTGGAGTTCAGCTGCACTGAGCCTCGATTCGCAATTCCACAGGCAACATGCCGCGCGGTACAGCGCCGGATAAACAGCCGTGCACGGGGGAGAGGATCAGGGTTGTACCTGGCGGCTTTCTGTCTCTATATTCGTCCCGCGCCGCGACAGCGTGAATAACACAAGGCGGAACTTCATATAACACTGTTGGGGGATCATCCCCCGGACGGGGGATTGCCCGAGTTATCACCAGGCAAAAGCGGGAGCGTCCGGCCCCGCGGTCGCTCGGTGGGGAGAGGAAGTCTGAGGCGCGCTGCGACCAAAGGGTCATCGGCTAACACTTCCGGGTCATTGCCGGGTTCGCTAGTAACTCTATAGGGTGTCACTAAAGTAAGAGTACGAATATTACCCACGGGGCACGGACTGCCGTCCGCGCACCTTCGGAAAAATCAAAGGAGATACGCTTTGAAATCTGTCATGGACCTCTCTCGGGCCTTCCTCCAGGACGAATCAGGACAGGATCTGATCGAATACGCGCTGATTGCGGCAATTATTGCACTGGCCGCGATAGCAGCGATGAGCACGCTGGCCACCAACATCGCGACGGAATTCAACAACATCGGCAGCAGCGTGTAAGCGCCACCAGGCCGAATCGCATCCGGCTTTCATCCAGGAAGACTCGCCAGGACATACCACTTATGGGGAATTGCCTGGGCAGTAAATCTGTTGCAGTGTGATCCCTATCACAGACAAACGCGGTACGGCAGTAAGTGGTCGGGACCGGAATACCGTACGGCGGATCCTGAGGAGAACGAGGATGATGAAACAGCAGATCATGAACTTTCTGCGCGATGAATCCGGCCAGGACCTGATCGAGTATGCTCTGGTCGCGGCCATCATTGCCCTTGGCGCTGTCGTTGCGATGAGCACTTTGGCCAGCAACATCGCCACTGAGTTCAACAACGTCGGCAGCAGCGTGTAGGCAATCCTGCTCGGGGATGTCTCCGCCCCCTCGGATTGGGGCGGAGGCTGTCCCCAAAAGTAGCAACCGTTAACACAGATTGGTCATTGCTTCGGGAGCGGTGCCTGCCGCACTGTGATCACACCAATTGCAGTACGGCAGGAGTGGTCGGTACAGACACCGTACGGCGAATCCTGAGGAGAATGAACCCAATGAAACAATTTTTCGTCGACCTTCTGCATGATGAGTCCGGCCAGGACCTGATCGAGTACTCGCTGGTCGCGGCCATCATCGCCCTTGGCGCTGTCGTCGCAATGAGCACCCTGGCGAAGAACATCGCCACCGAGTTCAACAACGTCGGCAGCAGCGTGTAAGCAACCGAGTGTCCGGCGGCGTACCGGGCTGCATCCGGATGGGCGCTGGCTGGACCGAAAGTAGCAATTGCTAACACTTAATAGTCATTGCTTCGGACCGGGTACCTGTCGCACTGTGATCACAGTCAGATCAAAACGCGGTACGGCGGCGGGTGGTTGGGAAGAAAAACCGTACGGCAAATCCTGAGGAGAATGAACCTAATGAAACAGCTTGTGAAGAACCTTCTGAATGACGAGTCCGGCCAGGACCTGATCGAGTACGCGCTGGTCGCGGCCATCATCGCCCTGGGCGCCATTGTTGCGATGAGCACCCTGGCGAAGAACATCGCCACCGAGTTCAACAACGTCGGCAGCAGCGTGTAACCCATCGCCCGGGATCCGGCCTCGCTCGTACGAACGTTTACGCGCAGCCGGAATCAGGCAATGGCTTCCAGTATCAGCAGTCACAGGATCACTGCGTTCTTCCAGCGCATGAATCCGGCGGGAATGGCAGGGTTTGCTCTCATCGCCGCGCTGATGGGTTTTTGCTTATCAGCCGCGGCGATGCAGCAGCTCTCCGGGAACTTCCGGGCAACGCATGGGGAGCGCAACCGACAACAACTTTCTCCCCGGTGTTCAGCAGTCACCAGCATTGGGATTGCAGGATGGTCGGAGGACGCATGAAGAAGCCCAACAGCGACCGCCTCATCGAGCTGGCGTGCGGCGAGAGCGGACAAGACATTATCGAATACGCCATGATCGCGGCGGTGATCGGTCTGGGCGTGGTGGCCTCGATGTCGACGGTGACACAGGACATCGGCAGTATGTTTAACAACATTGAGGCGAACTTTTAAGCTCCGGCTTCCGCGCAGCGACCGTGCGCGCGAGAGTGCCGGCACAAATTGAGCGGAAATAAGTGCCCCGCGAGGCATTAACTTGCGGGGAACCTCTGAGCAGTGAGCTTGCGGCAGCTGTACTCGGGTGGTTCATACTCCGAGTAGCGAACCGCTGGCATCGGAGCGCCCCTGAACATCCTCCGGGGTTGGCTGCCCGGCGCCCCAGCTGGGTAACCGGCTGGCGCTTTGGAAAAGGTTACACGCTGTTCTTGCGGTTCGGGAAAGGCGAGCACTATTGGGGATCTCGGAATGCTGAATTTTCAAACCGAGCTGGTGTATCTGGCTGTTGCCCTTGGGATTGCTCTCCTTGGTGCAATTTTCGATATTCGAAGCCGCCGGATTCCCAATCTGCTGACCCTTCCGGGTATTCTGCTTGGACTCATTTTGCACCTGGTGCTCAACGGATGGCGCGGTCTGGGCATGGCCGCGCTGGCGGGGCTGATCTGCGGAGTTCTCTTCCTGGTCTTCTGGCTGGCGGGAGGGATGGGCGCGGGAGATGTGAAGCTGATTACGGCGGTCGGCTGTACGGCCGGCATGCCGCATATTTTCTACTTGCTGGTTTTGACCGCATTGTCCGGGGGAGTTATGGCTGTGGGCCTGGCACTGTGGCGTGGCCGTCTGAAGGAGACGCTTGTGAATGTCGGTGCCATTGCCGTGCACCATCGGATCGAGGGGCTGAAACCGCATCCGCACCTGAACCTCACCAACGCGTGGACGCTTCGACTGCCGTATGCGCTGGCGATTGCAGCGGGCAGTGCGTTGTCGCTTTGCCTGTTGGTGGTCCAGAGGTAAATCACTATGGCTCGCCGCATCGCTGTCGCTCTCGTCGTCGCCCTGATCTTCTCCGTGGCGGCGCTCGTTTTCTTCTACAAGAAAATCTCCACCGCCAATCATCCGGTAGTCCAGCCTCCGCTGCAGTACGTTGCGGCGGCTCGGGCCATCGATCCGGGCGAGACGCTGAAGCCCGAAGATCTGTCGCTGATCAACTGGCCGAGGTCGAATCCGCTGGCCGGTTCCTTCACGAGGGTCAGCGACGTGGTTGGTCGCGCAGCGCTCTATCCGGTGGCCGCCGGGCAGCCGATTCTCGATCAGCAGCTGGCTGCAATCGGCACGGGCATGGGGTTGCCGGGGGAAATCCCCAACGGAATGCGGGCGATCGCGTTGCGCTCCGACGAGGTGGTGGGGGTAGCCGGATTCCTGATGCCCGGTACGCATGTGGACGTCCTCGTGACCTACCGTCCAACCAATGATGCGCCGACGCCTCTGACCTCAACGATTCTGCAGGACGTGGAGGTGCTGGCGGTGGGACATCAGACGCAGCCGGATCCCTCCGGCAAGCCGTCGAACGTGGACGTGATCACGCTGCTGCTATCGCCGGAAAATGCGGAAAAGGCCGTATTGGCCGCCGCTCAGGGCACGATTCACTTCGTTCTGCGCAACGGCAGAGACGATACGGCCGCGACCACGACACCGATTGAAGTCAGCGAACTGTCGGGGCCTGCCGCTCCTCAGAAGACCCGGGGCACAGGGATGGTGGCGCTCAAACCCAAGGCTCCTGTGAAGAAACCCTGGGTGGTCGAGACCATGCTGGGCAACAAGCGCTCCGTAGATAGTTTTGACTGAGGCAAGCGATGACAAGGCGAGAACACATAATCCGGAAATGGGCTCTGATTGCGACAGTCTGGTGCGCGGCTGCAGCTCCGGCTTTCGCGTCGCAGAACAGCGTCGCTGCCGCCGCCGGAACGCCGGCGCTGGGAGCGAATACCAGCCTCATGAGCGACTCCATCCACCTGGTGGTGGGCCATTCGATGTTTATCAATACCAGGGAGCGGCTGCGCAGAATCTATGTGGCCAATCCCGACGTGCTGGATTCGATGACCTCCAGCCCGACTCAGATCGTGGTCACGGCCAAAACGCCCGGCGTGACGAGCCTGATCCTGTGGGATGAGCTGGGCCAGGTGCAGTCGTATCAGGTGACCGCGGACATGGATGTGAGCGATCTGCAGCGCGCCATGAAGGCTGCCTTTCCTGCCGACACGATCACAGTCACCGGCCGCCAGGACGAGGTGGCGCTGACCGGCATCGTGACCAACCCGGCGGATTCGGATAACGCCGTGAAACTGGCTTCGCAGTATTCGAAGATGGTGACCGATTCTCTGCAGGTCGCCCCGCAGCACACGCCGCAGGTGCGGCTGAAGGTGCGCGTGGTGGAGATCGACAGATCCCGCCTGCAGCAGCTGGGCTTCAATGCCTTCGGTACGGGCAAGAACTCGTTTTCGTCATCCACGGGCCAGTATCCCGTGGTGAGCGCTTTGCCGGGACAGTCGCTGAGTTCCAACAGCGCTTCCAGCGGCATCGTCACCATCAATTCGCTCCTGAACCTCTTCTATTACAACCAGGACCTGGGGCTGGGCGGCGCGATCGAGGCCCTGCAGAATAACGAGATTCTCCAGATCCTCGCCGAACCGACGATTACCGCGTTGAGCGGACAAACGGCCTCTTTCCTCTCCGGCGGCGAATTCCCCTTCCCTGTGATTCAGGGCGCATCGAGCGGATTTACGTCGGTGACCATTCAGTTCCGGCCGTACGGCGTTAAGCTGGATTTCACGCCCAACGTACTGCCCGACGGGACCATTCAGCTGAAGGTGGCTCCGGAAGTGAGCGCGCTCGATTATACGAATGCGGTCGAAATCTCCGGCTACACAGTGCCTGCTATTTCCACGCGCAGGGCGCAGACGGAAGTAGAGCTGAAGAGCGGACAGAGCTTTACCATATCGGGTCTGCTCGACAACCGCACCACGGACATCATGCAGAAGATTCCGGGAATTGGCGATATTCCGGTGTTGGGCAAGCTGTTCCAGTCGAAGAACACGACGCACTCGGTCGTGGAGCTGGCGGTGATCGTCACCCCGACCCTGGTGGACCCGCTGTCGGAAAATCCGCCGCCCACCCAGCCGAAGATGGTCGTGCCGTTTATCGACGACCAGAAATTCGACAAGAACATGAAGGGCGTGGTTCCGAAGGGCTCGCCGGCACAAACGCCCACGCAGCCGCCGCCGCAGCAATGAACGAAGGGACTGAGGCATGATACAGCTGACCGGCAACTCGCGAACCCTTACCGTGGCCCTGCTGACTGTGGGCGTCGACCGTGACCTCACCGACAGAATTATTCAGGCGGCCAGCCAGTTTTCCTGGACGGTCACGCATGAGTCGATCGATGAGTACATTTCGGCAGCCCGCCGTCCGGCGATGTCGCAGGAGACGAAAGCGGCGGATGCGGTGCTGGCAATCATCGATTTCGATCGTGACGCGCGCGGCGCCATGGAAACGGCCGGTTACCTCAACCAGCTGTTCTTCGGGCGATTTTTCGCAGCGGCGCTCTCCGGTCGAAGCGATCCGGATCTTCTGCTGGCGGCCATGCGCTCCGGTTGCAACGAGTTTTTGAGAAAGCCGATCGATCCGCGGCAGCTCGCCGACACCTTTGACCGCCAGGAGAAGAACTGGGCGGCGACGATGGGCCGCACCCGCTCCACGGGGCACATCATCTCGTTCTTCGGCGCCAAGGGCGGTGTGGGCACCACCATGATTGCCACCACTCTGGCTTATTTCCTGGTGCATTTGCACAAGAAGCGGGTCCTGCTGATCGACAACCATCCCGAATTCGGGCACGTTTGCCTGTACCTGGGCCTGGACGGTGCGCGATACCACTTCGATGAGCTGATCCGGAATGTCAGCCGCCTGGATTCCGCGCTGTTGCGCGGGTTCATCGCCAAGCACCCCAGCGGGCTGGAGGTGCTGGCGTCGCCGGAGTCGCACGATCCCTCGCGCAATGTCGATCCGGACGCCCTGGAGCGGACCCTGGAGTTTCTGCGCGGCGAATACGATTACGTGGTCCTGGATTCCCAGACCTCGCTGGAGGAAACCAGCCTCGCGGTGATGGACCGCTCGGATCAGATCTATCTGGTGGCGACGCCGGACATCGGCGCGATCCGCGACCTTTCCCGGTACATCGACGGGCTAAGCCGCAACGAATCGACGTCGTCGCGTCTGCACGTCGTGATCAACCGCTTTTCGTCCCATGGCGCGGTCGGAATCGAGCAGATCGAAAAGGCCATCCGCGTTCCGGTGGAAGTGAAGCTGGGCAACGCATACAGCGAGTGCCTGCGCGCAATCAACGTGGGCGAGCCCGTACAGCCCGACAAGAAATCGGATTTTTCCAACCAGTTTGCGCGCTGGGCCGGCATTCTCACGGGTTCATCGGATTCACAGGAGGAGCCTGCTCGCAAAGGATTCTCGCTGCTGGGCCGCAAAAGGAGTAACTAGCCATGGCCGATCTAAGTCTTAACCTCACCCCAAGGATCGACTCAGCAACGCTCCGCACCTCCGGGCCCGGCCTGCGTACAGCCGCGACGGGACCTCGGATGCTGCGCGACAAGGAGCAGCAGGAGCTGAAATCGGCCGTGCACCAGGAGCTGATCGACCGGCTGGACCTGGAGAAACTGGGCGAGGCCCAGGAAACGCGAACCGGGCAGCAGCAGCTGTTCCTGCTGATCCAGCAGATCATCGGAGAACAGGGCGTTCCGCTGAGCTCCGCGGAGCGCGACCGGCTGGCTCAGGAAGTCCTGGACGAGGTGTTCGGGCTGGGGCCGCTGGAGCCACTGCTGAAAGACGACACCATCAGCGACATCCTGGTAAACACGTATAACAACGTGTACGTCGAGCGCCGCGGCCAGCTGCAGCACACGAACATCACGTTCAAGGACAACCGGCACCTTCTGCAGATTATCGACAAGATCGTGTCCGCGGTAGGCCGGCGCGTCGATGAGTCGACGCCGATGGTGGACGCGCGCCTCAAGGACGGCTCGCGTGTGAACGCCATCATCCCGCCGCTGGCCATCGACGGCCCCATCCTCTCGATCCGGCGATTCGGATCGTCGCCGCTCACCGCGGAGCGCCTGGTCCAGAACCGCGCGCTGACGCCGCTCATGCTGGAGGTCCTGCGGGCGGCCGTCTCTGCGCGCCTGAACATCGTGATCTCGGGCGGCACCGGCGCCGGCAAGACGACGCTGCTGAACGCGCTCTCCAGTTTCATTTCCGATCGCGAGCGCATCGTGACCATCGAGGACTCTGCCGAACTGCAGCTGCGCCAGGAGCACGTGGTGCGGCTGGAGACGCGGCCGCCGAACGTGGAAGGGAAGGGAGCGATCCGGCAGCGTGAGCTGGTGATCAACGCCCTACGTATGCGTCCGGACCGCATCGTCCTCGGCGAGGTCCGCGGCGAGGAAGCCATGGATATGCTGCAGGCCATGAACACCGGCCACGACGGCTCGCTGACCACGATTCACGCCAATACCCCGCGCGATGGACTGGCCCGCCTCGAAACCATGTGCATGATGGGCGATATCCGGCTGCCGGAGAAAGCAATCCGCCTGCAGATCGCTTCGGCCATCAACCTCATCGTCCAGGTCGCGCGTATGAGCGACGGTACTCGGCGCATCACCCACATCACTGAGCTCACCGGAGCCTACAGCGACGTGATCAGCATGCAGGACCTTTTCGTCTTCGAGCGGCAGGGCCTGGGTGAGAATGGCAAGGTCATGGGTCGGTTCCGGTCCACCGGAATCGTGCCGCGCTTTGCAGAGCGTCTGCAGGCAGCGGGCATTGCGCTGCCGACGGGTCTGATGGACCACTCCATGGAAGTGTGATGGTGGTGATTCGGTGATTGTGCTGGCATCTCTTTTCGGACTCATCTTCGTGCTGACCTTCGGCATTGTGGTCATCGCCACGGCCCCCTCGCGCGAGGAGAAGATCTTCGAGCACCGGCTGGCGGCCATCGGCGTGGCCAAATCGGGAGCCCTCGAGGTCCAGCTGGAGGCCTCAAACCTGCTGCGCAAGCGGGCCACGAGCCATTTTGGATGGGTCGAAGAGGCGCTGGTGAACTTCCAGCCGATGCAGAGATTCCGCCGCTACGTCACCCAGGCCGGCGTGAATGCAACAGCCGCGTCGGTGCTGGTGCAGATGGTGGTCTTCGCCGTGGCGGGCTATTTCGTGACGCTTTTTTTTGCGCGTCTGGTGCCCATCGATCTGGCCGGCGCCCTGGTGGTCGGTTTCCTTCCCCTGGCCAGGATCATCTTCATGCGCTACCGCAGAATGAGGGCTTTTGATAAGTCCCTCGCGCATGCGATCGACATGATGGCGAGGGCCCTGCGCGCGGGCCACTCGGTGGCGGGAGCCATCGAGCTGGTGGCGGAAGGATCGCCGGCTCCGGCGAAGGG
>Ga0335075_10008749_pt1 | contig 15501 bp, 13 predicted proteins | sample Lox_Sample_24_FD_206723 | JGI IMG/M metagenome (GOLD analysis project Ga0335075, IMG submission 206723) | Soil microbial communities from Loxahatchee National Wildlife Refuge, Florida, United States - Lox_Sample_2.4 | ecosystem: Environmental > Terrestrial > Soil > Wetlands | place: USA... | reverse complement strand
CGATGACGCGAATCGCGGTGCAGAATGGCGGCCAGGGCGGCCGGAGGCGCCGCCGCGAGCAGCAGCGTCGCGGCCAGGGTGGCAACGCCCTCCAGCTTTTCCTTCCTGGTTGCGGTGTACATGGCTGCCTCGCTCTCCTCCGGTTTCCTCCGGCCTAGGCCGGGCCGATCCGGCGTCCGGTGATGCGGGTCGGAACGATCTTGACGAACAGCTCCCGGGCGCCCGACGCCCAGGTCTCCAGGTCGACCGGATCGAGCGCGTCGCGCTCGGCCGCGGTGAGGTGCCGGGCCGGGCCCTGGATGAGCACGCTCCAGCCGCGGCGGGCGGCGGCGTCGATGTCGTCGATCTCGAACGCCACCTTGTAGGCGCCGCCGGCGATCCCGGTGCGCAGGTCCTCGTCGAGCGGCCCGTGCTCGGCCGTCCGGAACAGCACCACGCCGTCGTCGAGCCGGTAGTTCACCGGCAGCACGGCCAGCCCGAACCGACTCTCGTAGGCGATACGGCCGACCCCGCTCGGCGCGATCAGGCCGAGGCACTGCGCCTCGGTGAGCTCTTCGATGGTCTGGTAAGGCATTCGATCCTCCTCGTGATGCGCTTCTGCCTGCTCACGACCGTAGGCGCGGCGGGGCCGCCCGGCAGGTGCCGTCGGGCCCCGGCAGTCGGGACCTTTGACCCCTGCCTGCTCGCGGGCGGTGACGGAGGCTGGATACGAAGACCACAGGAAGACGAGGAGGAAGCCATGCGCGCTCTGGTGTATCACGGTCCCAAGCACAAGGCCTGGGAGGAAGTCGCCGACCCGGAGATCAGCGACGACGGCGACGTCATCGTCGCGGTCGACGCGACCACGATCTGCGGCACCGACCTGCACATCCTGCGGGGCGACGTGCCCGAGGCATGGCCCGGCCTGATCCTCGGCCACGAGGCGGTCGGCACGATCGTCGATGCCGGCAGCGGGGTCCGCAGGCACTCCATCGGCGACCGGGTGCTGGTCTCGTGCATCAGCGCGTGCGGGACCTGCCGCTACTGCCGGGAAAGCCGCTACGGGCAGTGCCTTGAGGGCGGCGGCTGGGTGCTCGGGCACCGGATCCACGGCACCCAGGCCGAGTACGTCCGCGTCCCGTACGCCGACAACTCGGTTTACCAGGTCCCGGCGGGCGCCAGCGACGAGGAGATCCTTATGCTGGCTGACATCCTGCCCACCGGCTACGAGGTCGGGGTGCTGGCGGGCGGTGTCCGGCCCGGCGATGTGGTGGCGGTGGTCGGGGCCGGCCCGGTCGGCCTGGCCGCCATCGCCACCGCCCGGCTGTTCAGCCCCAGCCACATCGTCGCTATCGACCTGTCCGCCGCCCGGCTCAACGCCGCCCGCCGGTTCGGCGCCGACGTCATCGTCAACGACGGACGGCTGGACCCGATGGCCGCGATCCAGGAGCTGACCGGGCGTCTCGGCGCCGACGTTGCCATCGAGGCCGTCGGCACGCCCGAGACGTTCGAAATGGCGGTCCGGCTCATCCGGCCCGGCGGCCGGGTGGCGAACATCGGCGTCCACGGGCAGCCGGTCTCGCTGCACCTGGAGAAGGAGTGGGGCCGGGACATCACGATCACGACCGGGCTGGTGGACGCGTCGTCCACCCCGTCCCTGATGCGGCTGGTCACCACCGGCCAGCTGGACGCGAGCCGGTTCATCAGCGACCGGTTCGCCCTCGACCAGTTCGAGGAGGCCTACGAGACCTTCAGCCAGGCGACCGACAACGGCGCGCTGAAGGTCGTGCTCACCCGCGAAGGACAAGGAGACGATGACGTATGAGCATGCTCGTGAAGGACGTCATGACGACCGACGTGTACACCGTCGGCCAGGACGCGACGTTCGAGGCGATCGCCGCCGAGCTGCGGCAGCGCCGCATTAGCGCGGTTCCCGTGCTCGACCAGGCGGGCGCGGTGATCGGCGTCGTGTCCGAGTCCGACCTGCTGGCGAAGCTCGCCCTCGACATGGGGCGCGGCCAGGGCGCGACTGAGATCACCGGCATCCTGCCCTGGCACCAGCTCCAGAAGGCCCGCGCGGTCACCGCCGAGCACCTGATGAGCTCCCCGCCCTGCGTGGCCGGCCCGGAGGACACCGTCGAGCACGCGGCCAAGATCATGTACCGGCGGAAGGTCAAGCGGCTGCCGGTCGTCAACGCGGACGGCCGTCTGATCGGGATCGTCAGCCGGACCGACCTGCTCGCGGTGTACGGCCGCAGCGACGTCGACATCGCCGAGGAGATCGAGACTACGATCTTCCCTTTGCAGGAGCACGTCCCGCACGGGCCGTTCCACGTGTCCGTGCAGGCCGGGGTCGTCACCGTGACCGGCGCGCCGCTCACCGCCCGGCAGCGGTGGGACCTGATCGAGCAGGTTCGGCACGTTCCCGGCGTGGTCAGCGTCCGCGATCGCCTCACCCACCCGGTCGCGTCGCTCGGCACCTTCGACCTCCTCGCCCATTCCACCGTCGACTGAGCACGGGCCGGTCGGACCGGCCGCTCGGGAGGCGGCTGCGGAACTCGTCCGCAGCCGCCTCCTTGGCTGTTATGCCGCCCGGCGCGAGCCGGCAGTCGAGCCGGGCCAGGTGAACCGGGGACCTCGGCATCTCCCCGGCAGGACCTAAGTCCATAGTCCCGCCCGCCGTCCCTCGCCGAGGATCGAAACGGGCACAGGGACGCCCAGCCGCAACGCTGATCACAGCGAAGGGAGCAAAGTCATGGGCCTGGTCACGATCACCGAACAGCATCCGCTGTCAGCCTCTGAGCTGCACGCGATCGACGCCTACTGGCGCGCCGCCAACTACCTGTCCGTCGGCCAGATCTACCTGATGGACAACCCGCTGCTGGCCCGGCCGCTGGGGCCGGAGGACGTCAAGCCGCGGCTGCTCGGCCACTGGGGCACCACGCCCGGCCTGAACCTGCTCTACGCGCACCTGAACCGGGTGATCCGGGCGTGGGACCTGGACATGATCTTCCTGGCGGGCCCGGGCCACGGCGGCCCCGCGGTGGTGGCCAACGCCTGGCTCGAGGGCACCTACAGCGAGCTCTATCCGCACGTCACCCGCGACGCCGACGGCATGCAGAAGCTGTTCAGGCAGTTCTCGTTCCCCGGCGGCATCCCCAGCCACGCGGCGCCGGAGACGCCCGGGTCGATCCACGAGGGCGGCGAGCTCGGCTACGCGCTGGCGCACGCGTACGGTGCCGTCTTCGACAACCCCGGTCTGATCGCGGCCTGCGTGGTCGGCGACGGCGAGGCCGAGACCGGCCCGCTGGCCGCGAGCTGGCACTCCAACAAGTTCCTCAACCCCGCGACCGACGGCGCGGTGCTGCCGATCCTGCACCTGAACGGGTACAAGATCGCCAACCCGACCGTGCTCGCCCGCATCCCCGAGAGCGAGCTGGTCGCACTGTTCGAGGGCTACGGATACCAGGTGCACATCGTGGCGGGCGACGAGCCCGAGCGGGTCCATCAGCGGCTCGCGGCCGTGCTCGACGTCTGCGTCCGCGAGATCCACGACATCCAGCAGCGGGCCAGGGAGCTCGATGACGGCACCCGCCCGCAGTGGCCGATGATCGTGCTGCGCACCCCCAAGGGCTGGACCGGGCCCAGCATCGTCGACGGGGTCCAGGTCGAGGGCACGTTCCGCGCCCACCAGGTCCCGATCGGCGATGTCCGCGGCAACGCCGCCCACCTGGCGCAGCTCGAGCAGTGGCTGCGGTCCTACCGGCCGGAGGAGCTGTTCGGCCCGGACGGGACGCTCGACCCCGAGCTGGCGGCGCTGCCGCCACGGGACTACCGGCGGATGAGCGCCAACCCGCACGCGAACGGCGGCGAGCTGCTCCGCGACCTGACCCTGCCGGACTTCCGGGACTACGCCGTCCCGGTCGAGCAGCCCGGGGCGACCGTGACCGAAGGCACCCGGCCGCTCGGCGCCTGGCTGCGGGACGTGATCAGGCGCAACCAGGAGACCTTCCGGCTGTTCGGTCCGGACGAGACCGCCTCCAACCGGCTGCAGGATGTGTTCGAGGCGACCGACCGGGCCTTCGACGGCCAGATCATCGCCGGCGACGACCACCTCGCACCCGACGGCCGGGTCATGGAGGTGCTGTCGGAGCACCTGTGCCAGGGCTGGCTCGAGGGCTACCTGCTGACCGGGCGGCACGGGCTGTTCAACTGCTACGAGGCCTTCATCCACATCATCGACTCGATGTTCAACCAGCACGCCAAGTGGCTGAAGACGACCAAGACGATCCCCTGGCGGCGTCCGGTCGCCTCGCTCAACTACCTGCTGTCCTCCCTGGTCTGGCGGCAGGACCACAACGGGTTCTCGCACCAGGACCCGGGCTTCATCGACCACGTGGTGAACAAGAAGGCCGAGGTCATCCGGGTCTACCTGCCGCCGGACGCGAACTGCCTGCTGTCGGTGGCCGACCACTGCCTCCGCTCCCGGCACTACGTCAACGTGATCGTGGCGGGCAAGCAGCCGCAGCCGCAATGGCTGTCGATGGACCAGGCCGTGATCCACTGCACCCGCGGGGCCGGGATCTGGGAGTGGGCCTCCAACGATGACGGCGTCGGCGAGACCGAACCGGATGTGGTGCTCGCGTGCGCGGGCGACATCCCCACCCTGGAGACGCTGGCGGCGGTGTCGCTGCTGCGCGAGCACCTGCCCGCGCTCAAGGTCCGGGTGGTCAACGTGGTCGACCTGATGCGGCTCGAGCCGCAGAGCGAGCACCCGCACGGCATGTCCGACGCCGAGTTCGACGCGCTGTTCACCGCCACCCGGCCGATCATCTTCGCCTACCACGGGTACCCGTGGCTCATCCACCGGCTCACCTACCGCCGCCACGGGCACGACAACCTGCACGTCCGCGGGTACAAGGAGGAGGGCACCACCACCACCCCGTTCGACATGGTGATGCTCAACGACCTCGACCGCTACGGCCTGGTCATCGACGTCATCGACCACGTCCCCGGGCTGGCGGCCCGGGCCGGGCACATCCGCCAGCTCATGACCGACAAGCGGATCGAGGCCAGGGCCTACACCAGGGAGTTCGGCGAGGACGCGCCGGAGATCACGAACTGGAGGTGGCAGCCGTGACCCACCCGCCCGGCCGGGTGCTGGTCGTCAACGCCGGGTCGAGCAGCCTCAAGCTGCGGGTGCTCGACCCGGCCGACACGGTGACCGGGACCGCCGACCTGCCCGCTCCGCGCGGCTCGGCCGAGGACGAGGCCGTCAAGTCCGCGATCGAGTCACTCGGCCCGGTCGACGCGGTCGGCCACCGGGTCGTGCACGGTGGCACGCTGTTCGCCGGCCCGGTGATCGTCGACGACCGGGTCCGCGGCCGGCTCGAATCGCTGACCGACCTCGCGCCGCTGCACCAGCCGAAGTCCCTCGCGGCGCTTGACGCGGTCCAGGCGGTGCTGCCCGACGTGCCCGCCGTCGCCTGCTTCGACACCGCCTTCCACGCCACGATCCCGGCCGCCGCCGCCACCTATGCGCTGCCCCAGGAGTGGCGGATGCGATGGAGCCTGCGGCGCTTCGGCTTCCACGGGCTGTCGCACGCATACGTCGCCCGGCGGGCGGCCGAACTGCTCGGCCGCGGGACCGGCGATCTGCGGCTGGTCAGCTGCCACCTGGGCGCGGGTGCCTCGCTGGCCGCGATCGAGCGCGGCCGGTCGGTCGACACCACGATGGGGTTCACCCCGCTCGACGGCCTGGTGATGGCGACCAGATCGGGTGCGGTCGATCCGGGCCTGGTGCTGTGGCTCGAGGAGCACGCGCACATGCCGCCGGCCGAGCTGGCGGCCGCCCTCGAGTACCGGTCCGGGCTGTACGGGCTGGCCGGGACGGCGGACATGCGGCAGATCCTGGCCCGCGCCGCCGACCGAGACGAACGCGCCACCCTCGCCCGCGAGGTCTACCTGCACCGGCTCCGCGCGTCGATCGCCGCCATGGCGGCCGCGATGGGCGGGCTCGACGCGATCTCGTTCACCGGCGGCGTCGGCGAGAATTCAGCCGAGATCCGGCAGCGCACGATGGACGGCCTCGGCTTCCTCGGCATCGTCGGCGACCCGGTCGCCGACCAGGCCGGGCACGGAGACCGGGAGATCGGTGAGCGCGACGCCGCCGTCCGGGCGCTCGTGATCAGCGCCAGGGAAGACATCGAGATCGCCCGTCAGGTCCGGACCGCCCTGGACCAGGGCAGGAGATGATGCCCCGTGTCCCCCCAGCCCGCTTACGCGCTGCTCGCAGACGGCTCCGCGGTCTGCATCAGGCCCGCCGAGCCGGCCGACCTCGCCGCCGTCCAGGCCATGCACGAGGCGATGTCGGCCGAGAATACGTTCCTGCGGTTCTTCAGCATGAGCTCGCTCGCGGCCGGCCATGAGGCGAGGCGGCTGTGCCGGGAGCCCGCGCCCGGGCGCGCGGCCCTGCTGGCGCTGTCGGAGGACGAGATCGTCGGCTGCGCCAGCTACGAGCCCATGGGCGACGGGAAGGCCGAGATCGCCTTCGCGGTGGCGGACCGCATGCATCACAAGGGCGTCGGCACGCTGCTTCTCGAGCACCTGGTGTCCTGCGCCCGCGACGACGGCTACACCGCGTTCTTCGCCGAGACGCTGTCGGAGAACACGCCGATGCTGCGGGTGTTCGCCGACGCCGGCCTCCCGGTCCAGCGGCACCACGCCGGCGGCGGGATCGTCGAGCTGACGATGCCGCTGCCGTCGGCGCACATGGACTCCGCACTCGACGCCTACCTGTCGGCGGTCGACGACCGGGAGCGGGCGGCCGACGCCCAGAGCCTCCGTCACCTGCTGGCGCCCGCGTCCATCGCGGTCATCGGAGCCGACCAGCGCGGGGGCGGCCCGGGCCGCGCGATCTTCGATAACATCCGCACCGGCGGGTACGCCGGCCGCCTGTACCCCGTGCACCCGCACGCACGTCATCTGTCCGGTGTCCGCTGCGTGCCCTCGGTGGCCGACCTGCCGGAAGCCCCCGACCTGGCGGTCGTCGCGGTTCCGGCCGCCAAGATACCGGCCGCCGCCGAGGCGTGCGGGGTGCGCGGAGCGCGGGCGCTGCTCGTCGTCACGGCCGGCCTCGACGACGGGGCCATGGCCGATCTGCTCGCCGCTTGCCGTCGGCACGGCATGCGGCTGGCCGGCCCGGACTCACGGGGCATCGCGGTGCCCGGAGCGGGCCTGGACGCGACGCTCTCCGCGCGTCATCCGCAACCCGGCTCGGCCGGGCTGATGACGCAGTCGGGCGGCCTCGGGCTCGCGATCGCCGACCAGCTGTCCCGGCTCGGCGTCGGCCTGTCGTCGTTCGTCTCCGTCGGCGCCAAGCTCGACGTGTCAGGCAACGACCTGCTGCGGTGGTGGGAGCAGGACGGCGTCACCCGGCTGGCGATCTTGTGCGTGGACTCGTTCGGCAACCCGCGCAAGTTCGCCCGCACCGCCCGCCGGGTCGCCATGACGATGCCGGTGATCGCGGTCTGCCCGCCGCGGGGAGCCTCCGACGAGGCCGCCGAGGCCGGCCGCGCGGTGCGGCAGCGGGCGCTGTTCGAGCAGGCGGGCACCATCGCCGTGGCCGACCTGGCCGAGATGACCGAGGTCGCCGCGCTGGTCGCGGCCCAGCCGACGCCGCTCGGCCGGCGCGTGGCCATCGTGTCCAACGTGGCGGCGGCGTCGGCCCGGGCGGCGGACGCCTGCGCGGACCTGGGCCTGACCGTCCACCGGCCGGGCGGCATCACCCGCCGGCGGCTGCGGGCGCTGGTGCCCGCGGGCGGTACCGTGACCGATCAGGTCGATCTGACCGCGGCCGTGAGCCAGGAGTGCTTCCAGCGGGCGCTCGAACTAGCGGGGGCCGACGAGGGCGTCGACGCCGTGATCGCGATCGCGACTCCGACCGCGGCCAGCGCCGATCCCGTGTCGGCGGTCCTGGCGGCGGCGGTGCCAGGACCGCTGCTGATGGTGCGGCTCGGCCAGACCGAGTCGGTTCGCGTCCTGCACGGCGCGGGCGACCGCCGGGTGCCGGCTTACCAGTGCCCGGAGTCGGCGGTGCGAGCGCTGGCCCGGGCGGCCGCCTACGGCGCGTGGCGGGCGGCACCCCAGGGAACCGTGCCCGCCTTCTCCGACGTGACCCCCGGCCCTGCCCGCACCCTCGTGCGCGGGTACCTCGCCCGGGTGCCAGGCGGCGGCGTGCTGCCTCCCGACGAGGCCGCGGCGCTGCTCGGGTGCTACGGGCTCGAGCTCGCGCCGATCGCGGCCGAGGGCGCAACGGTCAGTATCCACGTCACCGACGACGACGCGTTCGGGCCTCTCGTTAGCCTCGGGCTCAACGGGGACGCCGCCACCGAGCTCGGCGGCGATAACGCCCGGCTCGTCCCGCTGACCTCGACCGACGCGGAAAGCCTGATCGGCCCGGTGCGGCGAGTCTTCCCGGCCGGCGGGCAAGCCGGCCTGGACGGGCTGCGAGACCCGCTGCTGCGGGTTGCCCGGCTGGCCGAGGACCTGCCCGAGGTCCGCGAACTCAGCCTGGATCCGATCGTCGCACGGGCTGGCGGCGCGGTCATCGGAGGCGTTCAGGTGCGCGTCGCGCGCTTCGACTCCCGGGACCCGTTCCTCCGCCGCCTGCGGTGATGGCCGGTCCCACGTCTGGGGGCAAGTTCACGCTAGCGATGACCACGATCGCACAACGCGATCGCCGTCGGCCGGGTGCAGCCGGCCGGGTGCAGCCGGGATCAGGTCGAGGGTTCGGCGGCCGGATCCCAGCGAGGACGGCCGGCTCCCCTGGCCCGGCCGCCGAGGAACGGGATCAGGGCCAGGAACTGCCCGATCCCGACCACCAGCACGAGCTGGCGGGCGGTGACCGCCCCCGCCAGCAGCCCGGCGGCGGCCGCTCCGAGCGCGTAGGCCCCGGTCTTGAGGCTGGCGGCGGTCGCCGCGGCCTGGGCGTAGCGCCCGACCGGGACCGCGGCCTGGCGGATCGCGAGCGTCGCGGCGAGGATCGGCCCGTCGGCGACTCCGGCCAAGGCGGCCAGGCCGACCGCCGGGCCGAAGCTCGGGCTGGCCGCCAGCGCCGCCAGGAAGCCGCCGCAGACGGCGGTCGACGCGATCAGCACCGCGACCGGGGTGCGCCAGGCCAGCAGGCGGCCGCTGACGAGCGACCCGGCCAGGCCGCCGGCGCTGAGGGCGGCCAGCAGCCACGCCCCCGCCGCCGCCGGATGGCCCAGCCTGACCGCGAGCAGCGGCAGCGCGACCGGCAGGAGGCCGAGCGCGAACTGGCTGGCGGTGGTGGCGACGGTGGTCGAGCGCAGCAGCGGCACGTCGCGCAGCAGCCGGAGCCCGTCCGCCACCGCCGCCCGCAGCGAGCCGTCGCGCGCGTCGGCGGCCCGGCCCACGGCCGGGCGGTCCGCGGCCGGGCGGTCCGCAGTCGGGCGGTCCGCGGCCCCGACGGCGGCCGGCCCGGGCTCCGCCGCGCGCATCGGGACGATCAGCACCAGCAGCAGGCCGAGGGCGGCTATGCCGGCCACGGCGGTGAGCGCCAGGCTCGCCCCGGCGGCGCCCGCGATCGCCGCGACCAGGGCAGGCCCGGCCAGCCCGGCTACGTTGTAGCTGGCCGCGTCGAGCGCGTTCGCCCGACGCAGGCCGCCCGGCGGCACCACCAGCGGCACCAGGCTGCTGAAGCCGCCGGTCAGCACCGGCGCGGTCAGCCCGGCGCCCAGCCCGAGGACGATCAGCACCAAGCCCGGGGCATGGCCGGCCAGCATCGCGATCGCGGCCAGGGTGGCCGCCAGCGTGGCCTGGTTGGCCGCGAACAGCGCCCGCTTGGCCGGCAGCTGATCGAGAACGGCGCCGATGACAGGCCCGGTGACCAGCGTCGGCACGGTAAACGCGGCGACCACGAGTCCGGCCAGCCGAGGGTCGCGGGTGCGGGCGATGATCACCAGGACGACCGCGATGCTGGCGGACTGGTCGGCCAGCCGGGAGACGGTCGCCGAGAGCAGCAGGACGCCGCCGCGCCCGCCGCCGCCGTTGCCCGCGCGCATCCGGTCGGCGGTGTCACCGCGCCTCGCGTCCCGGCCACTTGTAACGGGTTTCACGTCTGATAGCGTAACAGCATGGGAGCAGACGTCAGGTTCGGTGCCGCCCGCTGGGCGCGGCTGACGGTCGCGCTCGTCAACACCGCCCCTGACGAGCGCCAGGCTGACCTGCTGACCTCTCCCGGCCAGCTCCGCGATCTGCTGCTCGCCCACGACGAGCCGGAGCCGGTCGAGGTCCACGACGGCGATCTGGCCGACGCTCGCGCGGCGCGGGACTCGCTGGCGGCGGTGTTCCGCTCCCATGAGGATCAAGACCGGGTCGCGGAACTGCTGAACGACCTGCTCGCGCAGACGGTGCAGCCACGGCTGGTCAGGCACGAGGGCGTGCCGCTGCACCTGCACGTGGACGTGCCCGGCGGGTCCTGGGGAAGCTGGCTGGCCGCCTCCGGGGCGATGGCGCTGGCGTTGCTCGTCGCCGAGCACGGCACCGGGGTACTCGGTCTCTGCCAGGCCTCCGGCTGCGCGCACGCGGTGCTGCGGACCGGCCCCGGCCCGGCCCGGCGATTCTGCGACAACGCCTGCGCGAGCCGGACCCGGGTGGCCGCCTACCGGGCCAGCCGGACCAAGGGCTGAATAGGCGAGCGGGGCGCCCGGTCTTCTGACGCCCCGCTGCTGCCGCTGTCCGGCCTTAGTTGGGCTGGACGCCGGCCTCGAGGTAGCCGATCATCAGCGTCGGCGCCGTCGTCGGCTGCGAGCACTCGCCGTAGCCGTTGGCCGGGGTCGCGTCGGGGAGGAACAGCGCCGCGGTCTGGCCCGGCGGGTAGATCCGCAGTCCGCGGACCGCGACCGGCTTGCACTGGGACGGCGGGATGACGGCCGCGTCGACGATGTCGAGCGGGGCCGAGGCGAGCTGGCCCGGCGCCAGCGTGACGACCTTCTCGGTCCCGTTCGGGTCGGCCTGGCGGACGGCGGCGGCACCGGTCTGCGTCCCCTGATCGCCCCGCACCCAGCTCACGCCCGGGTAGCCGTAGAGCGTGCAGGTGGTGGAGCCGGTGTTGCGGAGCTGGAGGCCGACGTGGTTCTGGGACATGCCCGCGCCCGCGCCCCCGCCGAGGCTGACCGCCAGGTGCGCGGAGGTGCACGCGGGGGCGCCGGCGGCGACGCTGCCGCTGCCTGAACCGGTCGAGCTGGCGGCGGACGAGGTCGCGCTCGCGGCCGAGCCGGTCGCGCCGGAGCTCGCGGCGGCCGAACTCGCGCCCGCGGCCGGGCTCGACGAGCTCGCGGTCCCAGTCCCGGTGGTGCCGGGCGAGCCGGCCGATGTCGAGGACGACGCGGCGCAGCCGGCCGCGAGAAGCCCCGCGCTGAGTAGCGGTACGACCAGCAATGCGTTCTTCACGAGAACTCCCTGTTTCAACCGTGTAGGCGATGCTCTGGTGTCCCTTATGACGCCGCAGCCGGGCATCTGGTTGGAAATCAGTCGCGGGAGATCGTCACGAGAGATCGGCTGACCGCGCTGGCCTCAGCCCGCTGACTACTCCTCGCCGCCCCGCTTGTGCTGGTCGCCGAAGGTCCGGACGGCGAAGGCGGCCGCCTGGGTGCGGCGTTCGAGGCCGAGCTTGGCGAACAGCGCCGATACGTAGTTCTTGACCGTCTTCTCGGCCAGGAACATCTGCTCGCCGATCTGCCGGTTGGTCAGCCCCTCGCCGATCAGCTCCAGGATCCGGCGCTCCTGCGGGGAGAGCGACGCGAGCGGGCCGTTCTTCTTCGGCTGATTGCGCAGCCGGGCCATGAGCTTGCTGGTGGCCGTCGGGTCGAGCATGGACTGGCCCGCCGCGACGGTCCGGATCGCGGTCACGAGGTCGGTGCCGTGAATCTGCTTCATCACGTAGCCGGCCGCGCCCGCCATCACCGCGCTGAACAGTCCCTCGTCGTCGCCGTAGGAGGTGAGGATCAGGCATGCCACCTCCGGCATCCGCGATCGCACCTCGCGGCAGACCTCGATCCCGTCGCCGTCCGGCAGCCGCATGTCGAGCACGGCCACGTCGGGCCGGAGGGCGGGAATGCGGGCCAGCGCCGACGAGGCGGTCCCGGCCTCGCCGATGACCTTGATGTCGGGTTCGGCCTCGAGCAGATAGCGCACCCCCTGGCGGACGATCTCGTGGTCGTCGAGGAGGAAAACCCCGATCGGCCGGGGAGTTGACTCGTCTGCTGCCTGGCTCGCCACGCTGATCACCTGTCTGTCGTCAGTTACCCGCCTGACCTGCGTGGCGGATCGTCGGTCTGCTTCCAGCGTAGTGACCTGAGGTCGGTCCGACCCACGGACTTTGGTCCCATCAAGGCCGGACGGACGGCCCGCGCGACGGCAGCGCCAGCAGGGCGATGATCACGCCGACGGCGCCCACGGCCGCCCCGGTCGCCAGCCCGAGGTCCATGCCGCTGACGAAGGCGGTCGTGGCCAGCCGGGCAAGCTCCGCGCCGAGGGTGCCGCCGACCTGCCCGGCCACCCCGAGGGCGCCGCCGATGGAGCCGCGGACCGTGGTCATAACCGTCAGCGGCACGTGGTACGGCGCCAGCCCGCTCGTCATCAGGTCCTGGTAGCGGGTGTTCAGCAGGCTGCCGATGATCGCCACCCCGAGCGCGCCGCCGACCTGCAGGAAGGCGCCGTTCGCGGCTGATCCGACGCCGACGTGGTCCGACGGCAGCGAGCCCACCACCGACTCGGTCGCGGGCGGGATGACCAGGCCGGCGCCGACGCCGAGGAGGATCACGCCCGCCAAGATGCCGGCGAAGGTCGTCGTGGCCGACGCAGTGGAGATCTGCCACAGGCCGGCCGCGATGACCGCCAGCCCCGCCGCAGCGGTGACCTTGGTCCCGACCAGGCGGACGAGGCTGGTCGACAGCGGCGCCACCACCGCGATGGCGCCGGCCGCGGGCAGCACCCGCAGGCCGGACTGGAGCGCGGAGTAGCCGAGCCCGAACTGCAGATACTGAGTCAGCACGAACAGCGTTCCGAACAGGCCGAAGGTGGCCAGGCCGACCGAGGAGACCGCCGCCGAGAACCGCCGCTGGCGGAAGAACCGCATGTCGAGCATCGGGTGGGTGCTGGCGTGCTCCCAGACCGCGAACAGCGCGAGCACCACCAGGGCGGCGGCCCCGACCGCGATCACCAGCGGCGAGCTCCAGCCGCGGACCGGCGCCTCGATCAGCGACCACAGCAGCAGCCCGAGCCCGGCGATCGACATCACCGCTCCGGTCAGATCGGGGGCGAGCGCGGCCGGGTTCTTCGACTCCGGCACCAGCCGCAGCGCCAGCGCGGCCGCGATCACCGCGACTGGCACGTTGATCAGGAACACCGATCCCCACCAGAACCGGGCCAGCAGCAGTCCGCCCACGATCGGGCCGAGGGCGATGCCCACCCCGGTGGTGGCCGACCACAGGCCGATCGCGCGCTGCCGTTCGGCCCCGTCGGTGAACAGGCTCGTGATGATCGCGAGGGTGGACGGCATCATCATCGCCCCGCCGATGCCCATGCTCGCCCGCGCCGCGATCAGCAGCCCGACCGACTGCGAGAACGCCGCCCAGGTGGAGCCGGCCGCGAACGCGGCCAGGCCGGCCACGAACACCCGCTTGCGCCCGATCCGGTCGGCGACGCTGCCCGCGACCAGCAGCAGGCCAGCGAAGACGATCACATAGGCGTCGACGATCCACTGCAGCTCGGTGGTGGTCGCGTGCAGGTCACGGACCAGCGTCGGCAGCGCGACGTTCAGCACCAGATTGTCCAGGCTAACCATCAGCAGCGACAAGCACAGCACCGCGAGCGCCAGCCAGCGCCCCGGGGCCGGCCCGCGCGACGGGAGAGCCGCCCGCGACGGGTAAGTACGGATTGTCATGGTTCGAGTCCAGCATTACCCCGGCGCGGCGGTTAGTGGCCAACGACCCGGTTTGGGCGGCGAAGGGCCTAACCGGGATTACCAGGCGGAATGACGGCGACCGGGCCGTGCGCGTGACCCACGACCGCGTGGATGACCTTGGCCGGCCCGCTCATCGCCCGGTCGCCCTGGTGGTGCCGGCCAAGCACCACCAGGTCGGCCCGCGCGGACAGCTCGGCCAGCGTCCGCCCCGGTTGGCCGTGAATCACCTCGCCGTCGGCGTCGACCTCGGGGTACTTGCCTCGCCAGACGCTCAGCAGGTCGTCGAGCTCGGCCGTGAGGCCGCCCGGCGGCTTCGGGCCCCACTGCCAGGCGTGGACGGCGAACAGGGCCCGGTTCCTGAGCCTGGCCTCCTCGAACGCGAACGTGAGCGCGGCCGAGCAGTCGGCCGGGTTCTTGATCCCGACGACGACGTAGTGTCCGGCTGGGGCTTCGTCGTCCTCGCCCGGGTTCCGGTCCCTGACCACCACGACCGGGCACGGGCCGCGCCCGGCGACGTAGCGGCTGACCGAACCGAGGGTCAGGGCGGCGAACGCGCCTGCCCCGCGCGAGCCGACCACGAGCAGCTGTGCACCCGAGCCGCTGGCGGTGACCGCCTGGGCGGGCGGCCCGTCGACCGGGTCGGTGTCGATCAGCAGGTCGGGCGCGACCGCCGCGGCCGTCTTGGCCGCGGCGGCGAGGGCTTGGCTGCGGAGGCCGACGAGATGGGCGGCGACGGTCTCGAAGCCCGTCGGGTGGGCCGGCTCGCCGTTCATCCGGGGCAGGATCTCAGCCGCCGAGACGATCCGCAGCGGTGCCCCGCGCAGCGTCGCCTCGGCGGCGGCCCACTGGACCGCCAGTCGGGCAGGCGCCGATCCGTCCGTGCCGACCACGATGGGCTTGGTTGTCATGATGGCTCCCTTATCGACCCTGATGCTTTCCCCTCAAGTTCAGCAGCGCGAACGGCCGGCCGATCAGGGACATTCGTCCCTAACCACGGCGAACTTGGTCCCTGCCGGACGCGACCCCGCCAATTGAAGATGGAGCCATGAACACGACACCTTGGCACCCCGCCCTCCAGCGGCGCACCGCGGCCGGCCGGGTGCACGACGACTCCATCGCAACCGACGACGCGGCCGCGATCGGCCCGGCCTGCTGCTGCCCCGCCAATCCGGTGGTGCGCGTAGTCATGCCCGCCACCGCCGCTCGTTCCCACCGCACCGAACTGCTGCTGTGCGGGCATCACTACCGCGTGTCCTGCCAGGCGTTGGCCGCCGCCAACGCCACCATCACCGCGATCGTCGGACCTGGCGGCGCCACCCGGGTCGCGCTGCTACCCGACCTCCCCGCCGCCCGCGTCCCCGTCGGCTGATCTCGCCGCCAGCGACGACCAGGCCGATCGATATCGCTCGGCCTGGCTGGCGACCGGCGCGTAGCCGACCCGTAGCACCATCTGCGGCACCTCGGTGTAGTTGCTGCGCCACGGCCAGGTCCGCGGGCGGCCGCGCAGGTCCGCGAGCTCGAGCGCCTGGGTC
>Ga0335075_10008748_pt1 | contig 15501 bp, 23 predicted proteins | sample Lox_Sample_24_FD_206723 | JGI IMG/M metagenome (GOLD analysis project Ga0335075, IMG submission 206723) | Soil microbial communities from Loxahatchee National Wildlife Refuge, Florida, United States - Lox_Sample_2.4 | ecosystem: Environmental > Terrestrial > Soil > Wetlands | place: USA... | reverse complement strand
TGCCGGGTTCCCGGGGGTGGGCGGGGGGTGGGCCGGTCGGGCTGGGCGGGGGCGGGGCGGGGCTGAATTGACGTTCCGGGTTGCGTACAAGTACGTGAGAGCCGAAAAGCGTTATGGGGCAAGGGTTTTTGGGGTGATGCTCCGGGCGTCGGAAAACCGTTACGGGACAACGGAAGTTGACGGGCAAAAACCGTTGTCCCACAACAGGTTTTGTGGCCCCAGGCTAGGTGGGGGCCATGGTCCCACCCCACCAGGACGCGCCCGGGGAGGCGTGGCCTGGGGCCGAGGACCAGGTTAGCAAGCGCGGCCCCCGGTGCTACTCCCACGTGCTAGCCACTCTCTCGTCCGAGGCGTGAGCGCGTCCCCGGGGGCGGTGGCAAGCTTACATCTATGCACAAGGGGGTGCATATGATTGTGACCGTGAGCCACAACTACGCCAGTTGCCGGATCTGCCGGCGTCCAAAGTCCGAGGTCAGATTGTCCAGTCGGGGCAAGTGCACATCGTGCTCCATGTCCCGCATCATTGCCAACGCCGCTGGAGCGGTAGCCGCAGTCCAGATTGCCTACGACCGTACCGAGCTGGCCGAAGCTCGACGGACGGCATTTGCGTCCCTGGAGCGACCGTTAGCTGACTAACGTGCTATGATCCCGCCCGCGGGGTGCGGAGTGGGAGGACTTGACCTCGCATGTTGACAGCTACCCAGGTCAGCGACAAGTGGCTGGCCAATTTCCAGAACGCCCAGACGTCGATGACCAACGGGGTCAACGCCGTCACCGTGGCCCCGGGCCAGCTCGCCGCCGCCCAGGCTGCCCTGTGGCTCCAGCGTCTGCAAGCGTCGCAGAACAAGTGGGCCACCCGGGTAGCGGCCGTCAGCCTGGCCGACTGGAAAACGTCCATGATCAACCTGGGTATCCCCCGGGCCATCCAGGGCGCTCAGGCCAAGCAGAACAACTACACCCAGTTCATCACGTCCTATATGCAGTTCCTCCAGGGCTACCTGCCCACGGTGCAGAACATGCCCAAGGGCACGCTGGCCAACGGCATCGCCCGCTCCAACGCCATGATCACCGCTTCCTACCAGTGGGGCCAGGCTCGCGCCTAGTCCCGCTCTAACCAACCCAAATATGGGTTAGAAAGGAACGGTTTTTCATGGGTACTGCGTTCGAGGTAGTGACGGGGTACAACTCCCCGGCCACCACCACGGCGGGCACGTACACCGCGTTCACGGCCAACAGCGGCCAGTCGTTCTCCATCCGTCAGGCCAACGGGTCCCCGGCCGGCAAGGTCCTCGGCCCGTGGGCGCAGTTTGGGGCGGCGGGCAAGTTCCAGGTCAAGACGCCCCGCTGGCACGACACCACCATTGGCGACACCTACAACATAAATATCGGTACCGCCACTTACGAACCCTGGCCCCAGCTGGAGCTGGACGACTGGGAGCCGGCCTATTCCACCGACACGCTCACGGTGCAGTCCACCACCAACTCGTCCCAGACGGGGGCCACCTATTACTCCTGTGGCATCCCCATCTATTACTCGGACCTGAGTGGCGTGGACGCCAATTTCACCACCTGGCAGGCGATATTGGGCCTGTACAACCCGGCCACCAAAGTGGGCAACCACTACGTGACCTGGGTAACGCCGTCGTCCTCGGCCACTAACGGCAATATCGGCACCGGGGTCCTCATAAACTCGGTCAACGACCAGTTCAAGGCCAACCACTCCTATGCCTTGCTCGGCTATACGTGCTCGGCTACGTGTGGGGCGGTCCTGGTCCAAGGCACCGACACCGGGAACCTCTATACCGGCGGCCCCGGCCTGGTGGACCATCGGTTCACCCGTAACTGGTTCGTGCGGTTGTCCCGGGACTCGGGCCTACCTTTGGTCCCCGTCATCCAGGCCAACAACAAAGGCACGACCAACGTTTTCGTCATGGACGCGGCCACCACGTCGACCAGCTTTGTCATCGGCCTGGTGTTCGTGGACCTGGGAGTGCTGAACAACCCGCCCGGGGTGTAGATGACCAACACCTTCGCCGCCCTGGAGGCGTTCGGGGAGTACAACCCCCGGCGCGTCCTTCTACCTTACGGCCCCGGCCGCCAGTTCGCCACTGGCGGTTCGGGGTTGCTCATATCGGGCCAGGGTTGCATAACCTATGCCAGCGCCTACGAGACCACGGGCAGCGCGGCGGCCAGCCTGTCCATATTCGACGGGTGGGGCACCAACGGCCAGCAACTCATCGACTACACGCTGACCGAAGGCGAGTCCACGTCGGAAATTCTCGGCCTGCATTGGATGCAATTCACCGAGGGGTTGTACGTGGACACGTTGTCGGGCAGTGTGGCCGGGACGCTCACGGCGTGGACGGACCACGATTGCGCCGCCTACAACGGGGCGTTGTTCCATATGTCGGTGTGGGCCAAACTGGAGCTGGAGGCCCGCCTGGCCCAGATGTACCCCTAATGGCCCGGCGCCATAGCGGGGTCGCGGTGGGAGGTAACCGGCGCCGGGTGAGCGGGGTGCAGGCCGTGGTCACCCCGCCCCTGGCCTGGGACGCCAGCTCGGTCAACTTCCACGGGGCCAACCACTCCGGCTCCAGTGCGTCGCAGCCCAGTTCCACGTTCACCCCGCCCGGAGGGGCGGTACTGGTCATCACCGCTATCTCGTTCTCCAACGTGTCCCAGGCCGACTTCACCCCGCCGCCGTCCATCACCGACAACCTGGGTACCCCGCTCACCTACACTGCAGGGCCGAAGTACGACGCCACCCAGTCGGACGGGATCGGTATCGGTATCTTCACCTGGTGGGCCTACGTGGGGGCCACGTCCCCCGGGGCCATGGCGGTGACGGTGACCATAAACCTGGGCGGGGGCCAGGACCTGGACTGGATTACGGTGGCGGTGGACGTGTGGGACAACGCCCTCACCACCGGACCGTTCGGGGCCAGCGCCAACGCTTTTCTCACCAATACCCAGGACCTGACAGTGGACCTGACGCCTACGGCCAAAGGGTCGGCCATGATGCTGGCGGCCGAGGACGCTATCAACCTGGGGGCGGTGGCCGCCGGCACCGGGTGCTACCTGGTGGCCAATACGGGCGGGGCCAGCTCGGGGGAAGTGTGGGCGGGGACGAGCTCGGGGCCGGTCCTGACCACCAGCCTTTCCCCGGTGGCGCTGGCCATGGTCATGGCCAGCACCGGTAGCTATCCCGGGTACTTGGCCTACGAGGTCCTGGCCGCCTGAGCGGGCCTGCTAACCTGGCTGGTCACTATGCCAAACCCTAATTTCCCCCACCAGCTGGCCGGCAACGGTATGCCCGCTGGCCTTATCCGTCACGTACCCTCTCAGGCCGAGCGCGAGGAGGTCTACAAGGTCCAGGTCATGCAAGTACGCACTCAGGCGGCCGGGCTGGCCACGGCCATGCTGGCCAACAAGGGCCGGACGCGCGAGACGTGGGACATGTGGGCCGAGCACATCGAGCACTACATCTGGCAGGGAGTGGACCATGGCGACGCTGCTGCACCTGTACTGCCCGGGGCTCCGGGAAGCTGACCAGGCCCCCACGTGGGACCTGTTGGAGATGGCCGACTGGCCGCCCGACCTCTGCATCGTCCACTGCCCCGGCCCCGACCCCCTGGACAACGCCCGTTGGCTCTTACGGCACTGGCTGGCCCCGGGTGACCTGCTCACCCTGGAGCAGGACATCATGGCCACCCCGGAGCACGTAGCCGCTCTACGGGCCTGTGAGGCCCCGGTGTGCGCTTGGGACTTCAACCTGGCCCACGGGGTGCCGTGGTCCGAGGTCCCCGGGGGGACGGGGATCGGCTTGTGGAAAGCGACCGAGGCCCGGCGCCGGACGGTGGTGCCCACCCCGCCCGTGCCCCAGGTCCCCTGGCACGACCTGGCCGCCATGCTGTGGGACTACGTCGGCCCCGCCCACGTCCACCGGCCCCTGATCGGCCACAACCACCGGGCTTAGCCCGTGTTCCAAAACCCCGACCCCAACCAAAACACCGAGTACGTGGCTGCCGTCAACTGCGTCAACCCGGAGAACACGCCGGCCACCGACCCGGTGGTGACCCCGGTCGGGATCGGCACGGCCTGGGTGTGGCGGGTGGAAATTTTGATCCCTTCGGGCCACTACGGCTATACCGGGATCGCCTTGGTGGACTCGGGCGCCTTTATCGTCCCCTACGCCAACCCGGGGCCGGCCTGGCTCATCGGCAACAACAACCTGTTGGAGTACAACTACGACAAACAGACGGGGGCCAACCTGGCCTTTTGGTCTTACAACACGTCCACCGACTATTCCCACACGTTTTATTGCCGGGTGGTGTACACGCCTATAGGGGCGCTGGAAGAGGGAGGCAGCACCATAATCAGTCCCGACCTGAGTACGTGGTTAGATGAAATTGAGGCAGGCAGTGGATGAGCAAAAGGCAGATAGAACATGGCGTCTTTAGACGCCCCCGATTTTCAGACGGTGATAACCACCGTAGAAAGTACGGGGGACGTGCCTGACGCCCCCGACTTTCAAGAAATTGCGGTAGCTCCTGGAGGAAAACCGATCAGTGGGGGAGGAACAAGTTACCCCGGTCCCTACAGCACGGCGCAGATATGGGAGTACGGGTTTTTCACCATGGACCCGTGCGCGGTGACTACGAGCGCGGCGTTGTTGAGCGGCCAGGTCTACCTGGCCGCCTTCGTGGCCCTGAACACCGTGTCCGTGCTGGAGGTGAGTTTCTTGGTCAATAGCGCGGGGACAGGGACGGCCGACGAGTGTTATATCGGGATTTACGCCTCCAGCGCCAGCACTCAGCGCCCGACCGACCTGCTCGGGTCCAGCGCGGCCGGGGTGCTCGAGGGGTACCTGTCGTCTACCGGGCTGGTTTCGCCGCCCTTTTCGGACTACATATCGCTGACGGCGGGGACGTTGTACTACTTCGCCCTGTTGTACAACGGGACCACTTGCACTTTGCTGGGGGCGGCGCCGCCCAACGGGGAGGCGCTGGCCATCGGGACCAACCTGCCCGTGTTCACCAGTCGAATTTCTCAAAGTGGAGGGTATACCACCTTGCCGTCCCCGTGGCCTGCTATAGACAGCGTGGCCAACGGTAGCCAGTTCCTGGTGTGGGCCTAGGTGAAGCTCCCCTTGACCGTGTCACGCGTCCAGATCTTGGCCGGGGGCACCTACGGGGTGACGGTGGTCTATAACGACCTGACCACCCAGGACTTCCTTATCCCCGACAGCTTGGCCAACGCCGAAGCGGTGCGTATATCCGCTATCGCCATGGCCGTGCTCAGCGACCAAGTCGACCCGGGACCGACGCGCGGCAGCCGCAAAGGCTGGCGCTGGCAGGCGAGGACGTAATGGCCGACGAGGCGACCCAGCAAGACACGGCGGTAGACGACTTCGGCCTGGGGGTGGAGACGGGCGAAATTTCTCCCGTGGCCATTGTGGATATGGCGCCCACGTTCGACGACGTCACCACGGCCGACGACGTGGCCGCCGAAGCTCAGGCCTGGCTGGCCAGCCAGCAAGCGACGGTGGCCCCCGACGTTTATACGGCCATGCAAGAGACGCTGGACCCGCTCACCGACGCCGTCAACGACGGGATCGTGCCGCCCACCCAGGCCCGGTATTTCTTTTTCTGGCTGGCTTATTCGGCCGGGGTGACGCTCATCCCGGCGGCCGGCATTTACGCCTTCGTACAGGGGTACGTGGTCAAGTGGGCGCAACAGAACGGGTGGGCCACTATGGGGCCTAACCCGGTCGCCACTCCCCTGGCTCAGGCGTTCATCGAATCGGCCAACGCCGCGTCCCCGCTACCGGGGACGGTCAACCCGCCGGCCGTGCTGCCGTCACCCAGCGTCGGGCAATCGACGGTAGGGGCGGCGGCCAAAGAAGTCCAACCGCAGACAGTGCAGGGGACGGGGTTATCGCCTAGCGCGGCGGCCCAGGTCCAGGCGGCTATTGGGGTGGCGGCGGCCGACCTGCTCAAAGCCCAGGCCGCGGTTATCGACGCTATGTTGCCCAACCTGGCCCCGGGGCAAACTACTGAGGCCCTAAATCAGCTCAATACGGCCGTAAACGCGTTGGAAAATCAGATGCAACAGGTCCGCAATGGGGAGTGGCCTCGCGGCTACCAGGGCGCTTTGCAGGCCCTGAACGGGGGCCTGGAAGCGTTACACGGCCTGTCCCAGGAAGTGGGGATACTGGCCAATCAAATAGCGGAAAAGGCGGACAGCGCCTTAGAGGACGGTATCACCGCGGTCAAACAAGAAGCGGACGGCACCGCGGCCGAAGTGGCCACCATCGTAGGGACTACCATCCCCGAGCTGGCGGGCGGGTTGCAGACCCTGACCGGGACGGTTGGTGACCTGGCCAACCAGGTCACCAACCAGGTACTGCCCGAGCTGGGCGCCCAGGAGGAGGCCATCCAGGCGGCGGCGGCCAAACTGGCCCTGACCGACGACGCCTGTTTGGAGGCCCTGTGTGACTCCATAGAGAACGTGACCCAGCCCATAGAACAGGGCGGGGCCACCCCGGGGTTACTGAGCCAGCTGGGCAGCCTGTTGACGCGTGCCCTGGAGATAGGGGGCCTGTTGTCCCTGGTCGAAACGTTAGTGACGTTGGCCAATACGCAAGTAGCCGTAAATGCCATTGTGGCCGATACCGAAACCATCACCGGGTGGGCCACCCAGGCCGCATCGGTTATCGAAGCCGACTTTTCTCTTAGTGGATGGGACTAAAACGTGAGTAGCCCGGAGTCGGCTAACGCCGCGACCTCAGACAATACCCAGGCTACGACCACGACTTGGTTCCAGACTTTCGTCAATACAGTCCAGGCCTTCTACTCCATGGAGGCCACCGCCGTAGCTCAGGTACTAGGCCTATGGACGGCGGCCCGGGCGGCGGTGTCCACCGTGGCCAGCGGGGTGGCGGCGGCGGCGGCCAATAAGACCATCTTGGCCGCCAATGCCAAATACCAGGACGTCCCCCTCACCCCGGCGGTGCTGGCCGACGCCATCGTGCGCAATATCCTCCCCGACGACACCGGGGAGCCTAACCAGGCCCCGGCCGGCTGGCCGGCCCCGCTCATGACGGGCATAAACGGAGGCGGGGCCACCGACGAGGTCGCGCTGTCGGGCATCAATGGCGACCGTTTTCACGCCCTGGTGGCCGATACGGGCGAGAGTTACGGGATAATCGACGCCCTCAGACTTTATAACCGGGGCCAGAACCTGCACCTGTTCGAGCAAACGGCCCAGTATGCCACGGGGACGCCGCTCTATCAGGCCACCGCCGCCCAACCCGACAACGCTGGGATCAGCCTGGCCGAGCTGTACAACGTGATTGCGTACTCCCGGGTCCGCAACCAGTTCGCCGACGACCTGATGATGCTGTCCAAAGAGACGGCCACCGCCGCCGACGTGGTGGAAATGGCGGTCAAACAAATAATCAGTACCGACGACGCTCAGGTGCTTTACGAGGCGGCGGGCGGGATGGGTGAACAGTTCCACATGTTGGTGGACGCAGCGGGGGACTCGGCTGGAGTGGAGAAAGCCACCGAGCTGGCCGCTCACGGGGTGCTGTCCTCGGGTGAGTTGACCCAGATAGTGGCCATGTCCCGGCTGAACCCCCGGTTTTATTACCTGACCGAGCCGCAGGACGACGCCAACGGGGTGCCTCAGGCCTACCTGGCCCCCTTGAACCGTAAGTGGCTGCCCCCGTACGAGATAAAGGAAGCGGTGGCGGCTAACCCGGCTCTGGCCCCCCAGGCCCTCGAGTGGATGCTGGAGCAGGGCTACCCGGAGGACCAGGCTAAGGCGTTCGCGGCGTCACTGGTCACCACGGCCACGGCCACGGCTAAAACCGAAACCGAGACCATGGTCCTGGCCGAGCTGCAAGCGGGCATGATCACCCAGGCCGATGCCACCACCGCCCTGCAAAACCTGGGCTATACCACCGCCTCGATCCCGTTCCTGCTCGACTACGCCCAAGCCAAGGCGGTCAACTCGGCCCGTAACGCGGCTATTTCCCGTATCCGCACCGGGTACCTGGCCGGGGTGACGACCACGGCCGAAGCCACCGCGGCCATGACCCAGGCCGGGGTCCCCAGCGCCACCATCACGTCCATGCTGGCAGAGTGGACGGCGGAGGCGTCGGTCCCCCATACCGCCCTGTCGGCGGCCGAGATTGGCTGGTTCCTCGAGCACGGGGTGATGGACACGGCCACCGCCACTACCTACTGGAAACTGCGAGGCTACACGGCGGCCGACGTGAACTACCTCATCCAGCGCTACCCGCCGCCCACCCCGACCACCGGAGGTTGACCGCCATGGCCACCGAGACTGTCCCTAACCCCAAAGACGCCCGTTACCACGCCATAAAAGTGACGGGAACGTGGCAGGCGTTCCAACAGGCAGTAGCGGCCGACGTCACCAACAGCGCGGCGGAGCGTAAGGCCCGGGACGCCAAGCGGCAACGGGAAACCACATACGCCCGGGGCGAGATGGGCGGCCACTAATGTGGACAGTTGCGCCAAACATAAACCTCACCAGGAAAGGGAGGACCAATGAGCACCGAAGGAAAGTTTGACCGGGTCCCGGAGGACGAGCTACGAGAATATATCGACAACAGCAACCAGCTCCCGGGCGAGAACGACGAGCAGTGGCGGCTCCGGGTCCAGCGGGCCGAGGCCGACCTGTTGGCCAAACACCAGGACAGTCCTTTACCAGCGTCGGTGAAAGACGACCCTTTGTCTTCCATCGGCTCTCCGCCGGTGCAGGAGCCGTCCGGGGACCAGCCCGAGTGAGCGCGGGGGCGATGGGCCTGGACGTTTCGTCCTGGCAGCACCCGGCCGCTAAGCCCATCGAGTGGGACGCGGTGCGAGGGGCGGGGTACACGTTCGTCATCATAAAGGCCACCCAGGGCGCCACTTATCTCAACCCCTGGCTCAAGCGAGACGCCGAGGACGCCTACGCCGAGGGGTTGCTGGTAGGCGCCTACCACTTCTACGAAGCGGGTACCGACCCCGGGGCGCAGAGTGCTCACTTCAAGACCTACGTAGCCGAGCTCCATCTCGACCTGGGTTGCTGGCTGGACTTCGAAGTGGCCCCGGTGGCGCAATGGACCATGGCCGGGTGGGTAAACGGGTTTATCGAGGGGTGCAAACCGGAGCTGGACAAAGTGGGCCTGTATTGCGGTGTCGATATGTGGCTGGAACTGAAGGGGGCCAACGTGGCCCCATCGGGCCTATGGGCCGCCTACGACGCCGATGCCACTCCCCCGGCCGGGGTGACTATCCAACAAATTGGCTGGGCCATCGTACCCGGGGTGCCGGCCGACGTGGACACCGACCGGCTGCTGACCAACCGGGCTATCAACTTGCCGACGACCCCCGGGCCGCGCCCGAGCGCTCAGACGGTGCACTCGGTGGTGCCGGCGGACGACGATAAGGCCCTCGAGGCGCCGGCCGAGGCCAGCGCGTGAGGTAGGCGAGCAGGGCAGTCTCCATGAGCTGCTTGAGCGTGATGCCCTGCTCGGCGGCCACGACTTTGCCCTGCTTGACCACTTCCCGGTCCAGCTCCACCGTAGTAGTTGTATGTGCCATGGTCCCATGGTACCATGGTCGGCATGACCGACACCAGCACACCCGCAACCCCTTACGACACCGACCCGGAATTTCACTCCACCGCCTCATCAGACGAGTACGCCCGGTCCATGCCCGACGAAGCCTTGCTGTGGGCGGTGGACCGCATAGTGCGCGACGACTGCGCATTAATCGAGAGTGACCAATTGGCTGTCATGATCGAATGGCACCGTAGGAACGTAAAGTGACCGCTACCCCCGACCCTACTGGCGCGCTCAGATGGTGCGCCAACGGGGACATGGTCCCCGCCGCCCCCGGCAGCGCTTACTGCCAGGGGTGCAACGATCGCACCAACGGGGCCGCCAACATCGGTATGGACCTGCCCACACCCGAGGACTTCGCCGCCATGGCCCTGGCCGCCATCCCCGACGGGGTGGACCCCAATACCCCGACCGGGAAAGCCAAAAAACGGCCCAGTCGGGCCAAGACCAAAGCTTTGGTCCTCGACGCCCCCGACCTCCCGCCCCCGGCCAACGTGCTGGAGGCGGTGCAGCGCGAGCTGGCCGCCACTATGGTCCCCCACCCCGAAGAGTTCATGACCGACTACTCCCCCCAGGCCGGCTTGTTCTTCCTCCGTCAGGTGGCCATGGAGACGATGCGTATTGTGGGCGCGGCGTGTAAGTCCCTGGAGGCTGAAGGCGAGGACCAGGCCCCCGCCGCGCTGGAGGCGTTGGCCGCCACCATGGTCTGCGTGACCGCATCCACCCGGGGCCTGGTGGCGCTGGACGTCCTGCCGGCCGAAGCACTAGAGGCGGTGGAAGAGGCATTGAAAAGTGACACTTAGCCTAAGCCAAATCACCGACCAAGCCGTAACCAACTCGCACCGTTGGTTCCCACGGTTATACGGACCAGACGGCCCACCACTAAACGTTTACTTTGCTCTCGCTATTGGTGGCGAGGTTGGCGAATTACAGAACCTGGCCAAGAAAGCCATTAGGGCCGGGGCATGTTTCGACGTCACCGATGCCGTTCGCAACGAATTGGCCGACATATTTATCTACCTGCTCTTATTGGCGAACGAACTAGGCGTTGACTTAGAGAAGGCGTTCATAGTGAAAGAAGCCGAGTGTGAGACGCGCTGGGGGTAAGGTCACCATGCCCCGGCGCCTGATCAAGCTGGTGATCTTCCCGGGCACGCCCTGCCATGCCTGCACCCATCCCCGCTCGTCCCACTCCGAGCTGACCCTGCACGCCAGTTGTAAGGTGGCCGGCTGCACGTGCAAGTGTTTCGACCCCATATGCGGGTGCGGGCACCTGCTGTGCGAGCACGAGTGGGGCGGCCAGTCCGACCCGTGGCAGTGCGCTTTATGTGCCTGTCAACGCTTCGGGGCCGACATGGCGGGCGAAGTGGCCCATCAGTCCCCTATCGCCCCCACGGTGCCCCCGAGCCGGCCCAAAGTGGCGGTTACGGCCAAAGCCGAGGTCCACGAACGCAAGATGCCGAGCGGGGCCGTCTACCGCTGGGGCCGCCGGGACTTGGCCCTGTACGACTGTCATAAACGGGGGTGCCACGACCCGGCCGGCTATTGGATGACCCGGGCCTGGCGGTCCCCGTCGGGCAAGCTGCAACTGGCCAAATTGGCCGCCTGCGGTCCCCACTTCCGCCAATGGTGCGACAAGGTCATGCCCCTCGAACAGGCCCGCCTGTTCGACCAGGACGCCAACTAGGGAGACCGTAGATGGCGGGGTGTGCTCGGGACTAACCTCCGAGCACACCCCGGCGCTGATGCGCCGCCCATAGCAACCCTGACCGAGGAGGCAACTACATGAGCAATACCAACCTACCCGCCAGCAAGCGGGGTAAAGACGAATTGGTCCAACCGGCCGACGCCGCGGCCGAGCTGGACGTCATGATCCTGGCCCTGCCCGACCTAGAGCAGGACGACCTGACCGCCCGCACGCTGGCCCGGACGCTGAACGCCACCGAAGAGGTGGACATCTTCGGCAACCCCGAGCTGGAGGGGTTCCTGAACCTCATCGACCACGACCTGGTCCTCCGCGACGTGGTCGGCCACCTGCCGTCGCGCTACGTGGACGGCCAGCGCTACCTGGTCTATGACGTCGTGGACGAGTCCACCGGGGAGCGGCTGAACGTGGCCAGCGGTTCCCCGTACATTGCCTCCAGTGCGCTTAGGGCTAAGGCGCTGGGCAAGCTCCCGGCCCCGGTGCGAGCGCTGGCGCTTGACTCTCGAGAAAAGTCCGGGCAACAGTCCCTGTGGCTGGTGGCCCGGCGCCGGGGGGCACCCCGGCCGCCGCGCGTCGCGACCGTGACCGACGAACCGGAGCACGCGGTAAATGCCCAGGTCAAGTTCCCCCACCAGGCGGCCGACGTTCAATGACGCCCGCCCGCGCAGAGGACAAAGCCGAGCTGGAGGAACTGTCCCAGGTGGCCGGGCTGGCCTGGCTCGACGTGTGCAACAAGCTGGACGCCATGGGCCACCGAGGCATGGCCGACGCCATGCGGGACGACGTCAAGATCCTGGCTAACTTCGTCGGCCTCATCAAAGCGGACTTGATAACGGCGTAGCACAACCCGACCGCGCCGCGCGACTGCGGCGCGGTTCGTTGTGCCCCGCCGCCCCCGTCCGCCGCTTTCCGCCCGGGAAATTGCCGCCTACCTCAGCGGTGGGCGCGCCGCGCAGTCGCTCGGGTACGCGGCCCTGACCTACCCCGAGATCGAGAACATGGCCATGCGAGCAGCCGAAGCCGATGCCCCCATTGCCGCCGCCATGCGGCTGGACGATTATTTCTACTGGTATTGCAAGGGTTATCAAGACGAGCAGGTCAAGGCCATGCTCCGGTGAGCGTGCTCGGCGGCGGGGACTTCGGTTTAGAAGAAGGGGCGCCCGAGGGGTCTATCGCTTACACGAGGGGCGCCATCTTGTGGGGGGCGGCCAGTAACGGTGAGTCCTTCCGCTCGGCCATGCAGACGCTGCGTCAGGCCGGGGTGGGGATACGCAACGAGACGGCCCTGTCCATGTGGCAGGACATCCAAACCACCCTCACCGAGGCCCGGGGCGCCCAGGCCATCGGTTTCGACCAGCTGGCCGATCCGGCGTCCCTGGCCGCCCCGCCCGCCAACTGGACCGGCCAGTACACCTACCGGGTCAACTTCACCACCCGCACGCTGGGCGACGACGGCCAGTATTACCTGGAGTCCACCCCCAAGTGGTTCATCACCGGGTCCGTCCTCACCCCGGCCGAGGCGGTGGCCGCGGCCACCAACATGATCGAGCTGCCGGCCGGGGTGGGCACCCCGGACGGGATCGAGCCGGACGAGGTCATCATGGCCAACCTGTCCGGAGCGTGGTTCAGGACTGGGCCCGGGGTGCTGGGCGGGTTATGACTCCCCTCGATCTGGCCGACGTCCAGTGGGTGCCCCAACCCGGCGCCCACTACCTGCGGCCGAGCAAGGCTACCCGGGTGCCCCGTCGCTTCGTGTTCTTCGACACCGAGGCTCACCGCCACAAGGCCGGCCCGGTGGAGGTCCAGACGTGGCGCTGTGGGGCCACTGGAGCGCTCCGATGGCTCAAGAGCACTAGTAGGTGGTCGGAGCTGGAGCTAGCCGCTCACGTCGAACCTGAGGGCCTGTGGGCGGCCGTCTGTAACTGGGCCCGGCGCGACGCCCGGACGGTGGTGGTGGCCCACGACCTGGCCTACGACCTCCGGGTCGCTCAGGCCTTCGAAGTACTGCCGGTCCTCGGCTGGACGCTGGGCCGGCCCGTACTGGCCGGGGACCACGTCTCGGTGGACGCCACCAGCGAGGGTCGCACGCTGTGCTTTGTGGACTCCCGCACCCTGTTCCCCCACGCCCTGGACGTGATCGCCACCCGGCTGGGCCGGTCCAAATTACCTTTGCCGAGTGAGGGCTCCGAAGACGAATTGTGGGCGGCCCGGTGCCGGGTGGACGTGGAGATACTAGCCGAGGCCTACATGGCGGTGGTGGACTGGCTGCTCGCCGACGACCTGGGCAATTGGGGCCGCACCGGGCCGGCCACCGGGTGGTCGGTCATGTTGCGTCACCACCTGACCGACAAGGTCCTCGTGCATGCCCGGGCCGACGTGCGTGAGCTCGAGGCCAAAGCCATGTACGCGGGGCGGGCCGAAACATGGAAGTGGGGCAAACTGAAAGGAGGTCCCTGGTATGTCTGGGACTACGCGAACGCCTACGTCGAGGTCTGTCGGACCGAAGCCCTTCCATCGGTCCTCAGAAGCGAAGTTAGAGGTGTGGGAACACAGACCATGCGCCGTTATGGTCACAACACCCGATGGCTGGTGGAGGCTGACGTCTCCACCACCGTGCCCATACTGCCGGTTACCGATGAACAGGGTATCTTTTGGCCGGTTGGAAGTTTTCATGGCTGGTGGTGGGACACTGAGCTACTGGCTGCTGACACCGCCGGAGCTAAAATCCGGGTCAAAAGAGCATGGAAGTATTCCGCCGCCCCCTGGCTCGCCAGCTGGGCCGAGTGGGTCATCAGCCAAATCTCGGCCGGAACGACGGGGGTAGCGGCGGTCCGGTCCCTGGCGGCCAAGCACTGGGCGCGCGCCGTCATCGGCCGGTCCAGCATGCGGTTCTGGGACTTCAAACCGTGGGGGGACGCCTACGTCCCCGGCGCCGGCTATGCCGGGGTCACCGACCTCGACACCAATACGGAGGGGGCCATGGTCACCATGGGCGGCCAACGGTGGGAGGCGTGGGACCGCACCTGGTGGGACCAGGCCCTGCCCCAGCTCTTAAGTTACGTGATGGCCGTGTCGAGAGTACGGTTATGGCGGGCGATGGAAGTGGCGGGCTTTGAGCACGTCGTCTGGGTACACACTGATTGCCTTGTGGTGGACGGCGTGGGCCATGAGCGTCTTAGGACGGCCACCCAGGCGGGCCAGCTCGGCTCGCTCCGCTACAAGAGCGAGCAGAAAGCGTTCACGCCGCTCACGCCGTACCTGGTGGAAGGGTCCACCTACCGGGTGAGGGCGGGCGTGCCCCGCAAAACCTGGCATAACGCTTCAGGTGTTGAGGTAGGCGAGCGATGGGAGTCTTTAGAGCGCGCCTTGGCTGCCGGGCACACAGACCGCGTAGTTGTGACCGAAACTCCGTTTGAGCCCGACCTAACCGACACACGTCGTCTGCACCTTCCCGGGGGACTGACCGCCCCCTTCACCGTTATCGACGGCCGGCGCAACCCGGCCATTCTGGAGGCATCGTGAGCGCCACTAGGGACGGTCACCGATTAATTGAGGCTACGCCCGTTGCAAGTGGCACCTTTCGAGGCATGAACTGGCGTTGCACGTGTGACGCCATCGGATGGTGCGCGGCCGACATTGCCGAGGCCGTGTGGTACGACCACGTCACCGGACGGGACAAGTTGCCTTATGCGACAGTGAGAATTACGCGCTCGGAGCTGGAGGCTTCGTGGGCGCAGGCGCTGGGGTTGGCGTAACCGGTGCGGGCGTCGTCACCGCCGACGCCACCTTATACCCGAGATAGCCTCCCCCCAACGTCATGAGCGCGGTGGCCGCGTCCGTCCCTCCGGTGCCCGTTATCAGCGAATAGGCCCCAGCCCCGAGCAGGCCCAGGCCGGCAATGTCCAACGCGATGGATTGGATAAGTGCAACCATGGGCCGAGCGTAGCTGACCTGCTCGCTTGCACCCGCCACCCGGGGCAGGGCCGGGGTGGCAAGGGCGCCTTGCGGGGTGCTCTTAGCCCGGTCGGGCGGCCGGGTGGCGGTTAGGGCCTGATCGTAGTTCGGCCGGCACTGGCCATGGTAGATGGCGGTCGAGGTAGCGGGATAAACACCTTTTGTCGCTCCGATAAACGTCTTAGGGCCAATTTCCCCTTACAATTCG
>Ga0335075_10008747_pt1 | contig 15504 bp, 15 predicted proteins | sample Lox_Sample_24_FD_206723 | JGI IMG/M metagenome (GOLD analysis project Ga0335075, IMG submission 206723) | Soil microbial communities from Loxahatchee National Wildlife Refuge, Florida, United States - Lox_Sample_2.4 | ecosystem: Environmental > Terrestrial > Soil > Wetlands | place: USA... | reverse complement strand
TTGTGCGGCGCGCAGATCGACCGCCACGAGCGAGCCTTGCGGGAAGCTCTTGCCGGCGACGTTCCACGGCTGGTTCAGGGAGAAGAGTAGACGCCCGGCGACCATGCCGTCGAGTTCGCTCTTGGGCGGCACGCCGAGCCGTTTCAATCCCTGGGGCGTTTCGAGATGGAGCTCGATCGTGAAGAACGTGGGCGTGCGTTGGATCAACACGGCGGAATTGCCGGCGCCGTCGTGCAGAACGGTGGGAAAGGTGTACACCTGATCGGTCCGCTCGCCGCGGAACACCTCGACTGCGGACGAGAGGGGCGCGCCGCGCTTGAGCCGTTTGACGACGTACGGATAGCCGGAGGTGGTGAGATCGCCCGGCGCCCACTCGCGCGAGACGAGCAGCGTGTCGTGGTCTTCCCACGCCGCGATTTGCTTGCCGCGCGGCAGCAGGAAACCGTTTGGAACGAAGCTTGCGGTGCGCAGGTCGAACTCGCGCACCGTAACGGCATCTTCACCGCCGTTCGAAAGCGAGAGCAAGCAGTAGCGTTCGCGTGGGTAGTCGCACGTATCGCCCTTCCACACCCAGCTTACGTGTTCGGACTTCGCGAGCGCGTCGAGATCGAGTACGGTCGTCCAATGCGGTGCGGCGGTGCGATAGTCGGCAATCGTCGTGCGGCGCCAGATACCGTGGACGTGTTGCGCGTCCTGCCAGAAGTTGTAGACCATCCCGTCGAGCACTTCAGGGTAGGGGATGCGGTCCTGGGATTGATAGATCTTCAGCGCTTGCCGGTAGAAGCCGGCATAGTGCGCATCGCCCTCGAGTACCGGCAGCGACTTCGCGTTTTGCTCCTTGACCCAGGCCAGGGCTCGGGCGCCGTCTTTGTCTTCGAGCCAAAGGTACGGATCGGTCTGTGCTGTGGCCGACGACTGCGCTAGCGCGGGATGCCAAGCATGCCGGGTAAGCACGATCAGCGCGGCAACCGATATAGCTACCAGGGATCGAAGAGCAAACCTCATCCACGGTCTCCTTCACGTAGTGTTGGGTGCGTACGTTAGAGTGATAGCGGCGCAGTTCCCTCCGAGAGGAGCGCTTCCCAATGAGTGCATTTCGTGATAGCCAACACGCGGCCGAGGTTCTCGGCGGATTCTTCGGTGAAGAGGGTTCCGTCGACGATCGCATCTTCGCCGGAAGCGGCATCGTCGTGGCCTATAAGCTGAAGGATCTCAACGTGCGCGTCGTGCTGGACGCGCGAGAGAAGCCCAAACCCGGTGGACGAGGCTACGACGTCTACGTCAACGATCCCAGCGCTCCGAATCCCGACGTGGAGATCTGGTTCAACGCCGACACGTTCGACAAACTCTACCGAGGCGAAATCACGCCGATGGCGCTGATGAACGACCGTGAAACGAGCCTGCGCGGGGATCTCTCGGTGAGCATGCGGCTAGTGCCGGCGATGGCGAAGTCGATTCCGCACTACAAAACCTATCGCGAAAAGCACGGCTAAGCGTTCATCTCGCGCAGCAGCGGACCGATCTGGGCGGCGTGGACGAAGAGTTCTTCTCCGCGCACGAAACCTTCGTCGCGCATGCGCGAGTAGAGCGCGAGCAGCTGATCGTAGTACCCGTCGGGATTGAGCAGGCCGATCGGCTTGTCGTGAAGGCGCAGTTGGCGCCAGGTCAGGATCTCGTGAAACTCGTCCATCGTTCCGAAGCCGCCGGGCAGCGCGATGAAGGCGTCGCTGAGTTGCGCCATCAGCGCTTTACGCTCGTGCATGGTATCGACGACGTGCAAGCGGTTGATGCCCTCGTGCGCGACCTCGGTGCGGGCCATCGACTTCGGGATGACGCCGATCACCTCGCCGCGCAAAGCGAGCATCGCGTCCGCGACCGCGCCCATCAGCCCGACGCGTCCGCCGCCGTAGACCATGCCGAAGCCCGCATCATAGATCGCACGTGCGACGCCGGCCGCGAGTTCGCGATAACGATCGTCCGCACCGGCGTGCGCACCGCAAAAGATACAGACTCGGCCCATGCGAAGAGCGTTGTATGTCCAAACCGGCGATGCCCTCCGACGGCGTCATTCGCGTGGCGCGCGAGCGGCGGCGCGCGAGCGTCGTCAGCGTGGTGCACGGCTTGCGCCCGCACGAGGCCGGCGAGATCGCGCGGGTGCTCAAACGCTACTGCGGGACGGGCGGCACCAGCAAAGACGGCGTCGTCGAGATTCAAGGCGACCACCGCGAGCGGATCGTTGCCTGGTTTCTCGCCCAGGGCCGCAAAGCCAAGATCGCCGGCGGCTAGGCGGCACGGCAGGTTTTAACTAAGGTTTTAGTTGACAAGCCGGCCGTCCCAGGGTATTCTTCTCTTAAAGAATTAGGAGATAGGAGACCCGCGATATGCCCCGTCGCCCCTCGCCGACCCTCACCGAAGCCGAACTGCGCGTCATGGAGGTCTTGTGGCGCCTCAAGCGCGCGACCGTGGCCGAGGTCACGGATGCCCTTCCCCCGCCTCCGCTGGCATACAACAGCGTGCTTACGACGCTACGTATCCTCGAGCAGAAAGGGCATGTGGGCCACGAGGAAGCCGGGCGCGCGTTCGTCTACCGGCCCCTGATCGAGCGAGACACGGCCGCGGGGAGCGCGGTCAAAAACGTCGTTGAGAAGTTTTTTGGAAACAACTCGGGCGCGTTGGCACTACGATTGATAGAGTCGGAGCGTCCCTCGGACGAGGAGTTGACTCGGTTGCGTTCGCTGATCGAACGCTACGAGGAGAAGTAATCAATGCAGCCGTCGTTGTTCGAAGCCGTCGTCCGGGATGCGCTCGTCGTGCTCGTCAACAGTCTGTGGCAAGGCGCGGCAATCGCCGGGCTGACGTGGCTTGCCCTGCGCCTCTTCCCGCGCACGAACGCCTCGACGCGCTATATCGCGTGGACGTTCGCGTTGGTCGCGGTCCTCGTCGTTCCGATCGCCACGAGCCTTTCCCACATCTCATCGTACGAACAGCAAATCGTCGCCACGCGTGTTTCGAACTCCCGCGGGGTCAGCCCTCACACCACCGCGCGGGTAAACGCCGAGGAGCGTACGGTGCGAAGCGAGCCTAAACATGAAACAGCGAGCGTAGCACCGTACCTCCAAGGTACACACCCGAGCATCCGAATCAATCCGCCGGTGATCTTGACGGTCGCGTTCTTCGGATTGTGGATCGCGTTGACGCTGGCGCTCGTCGTGCGGCTGATCGTTGCGCTCGCGCGTCTCGAGCGGCTCAAAACGGATGCGATGCCGCTGGGCATCGAGTACCGTGACCAGCTCGTGCAATGGCAGCGTCTGCGCGAACGTGATCGCGACGTCCGTATCTGCGTGACGGACGGCATCGAGGTTCCCGTCGCCGTCGGATTGTTCGATGCCATGGTGCTCTTACCCAGACACCTGCTCGACGAGTTCGATGCCGCGGAGATCGACCAGATCTCCTTGCACGAGCTCGCGCACCTATTACGTCACGACGATTGGACGAATGGGCTGCAGCGCGTCGTGAGCTCGCTGCTGTTCTTCAACCCGGCGGTGTGGTTCATCGCCCGCCAGATGGACATCGAACGCGAGGTCGCGTGCGACGATTACGTGCTGGAACTCACCGGTTCGGTGCGCACGTACGCGTTCTGCTTGACGAAGATGGCCGAGCGGACGGCGTGGCCGCATCAGCCGCTCGCGGCGCCCGGCGTCTTCACCACGCGTAAGAACATTTCGATTCGTATCGAGCGCTTGCTGCGCACGGGTCGCGCGATCGGCTCGTCGATCTCACCGGCGGGAGCCGCGGCGGTTGGGGTCGGATTGATCGCCGGATACGTTCTCGCCCGGGTCGCGACGCCGGTCGTGGCGTTCGCGCTGCCGGTGCCGCCGGCGCTGCCACAACCCGTGGCGATCGCAACGCCGAAAGCCGTGACGCCGAAACCGCCGCGCGTCGTCGCGCAGACGACGCAAAGCACGTGGACACGCCCGGAGGTGACCTTCACGACGAAGCCGCTCACCGTGACCGTCCCGGCGACGAAGGTTGACGTTCCGCAGATGTCGTTCACCGTGCCCGGCGTTGCGGTGAGCGTGCCGCACGTCCACGTTCACGTCGCCGACATGCGGCCGGGGATGAATTGCTCGGGTTGCGATTTCGAAAATCAGAATCTGGCCGGTAAGAGTTTTGCCGGATCCAATATGAGCGGTACGGACTTCAGCCACTCCAATCTGCAAGGCGCCGACTTCAGTGGTGCCAATCTGAGCGGCTCGGACTTCGAAGACGCGGATCTGCGCAACGCCTCGTTCGTCGGCGCGAACCTAACCGGCGCAAACCTCGACCACGCCAAGCTCGACGGTGCGAATCTCGATCGAGCGAATTTGAGCGGCGCCGAGATCGATGCACGCGCGCTTTCGCCGGCGCAGATTCGCGCGTACCTTCCGCACTGCCGGGGTTGCGACCTCAGCGGCGCAGACCTCGGCGGCATGGACCTCTCCGGCGTGCACTTGATCGGCGTCGACCTGAGCAAGGCCAATCTGCGTGGAGCAAACCTCAGTCATGCGGTCTTCAGCGGGGTCGATTTCTCCGGCGCGGATCTCCGTGGGGCGCGCACCGACGGAACCCAATTCATCGGATGTGACTTCTCCGGAGCGCAGCTCGGCAATCCCTAGCTAGTCTTCATACCTCACGCGGACCATGGGCGAGCACCGTCCCGGGCATCCGTTTGTCTGAATAAGGAAAGGCATCCGGCCATCATGATGTCACTCATGCGGAACCTCGGACTCGCAGCGGCGCTTCTCGTCGCCGCTATGAGCGCTGCTGCGGCGCAGACGACCTCGCTTCCGAGCCGTTGCGTCGGCTGCAATCTCTCCAACGTGAACCTGCACGGCGCGAACTTACGAGGCGTCGACTACGTGGGTACGAATCTGCGCGGAAGCGACCTGAGCGGTGCCGATTTGCGCGACGCTCGTTTGACGGGTGCCAACCTCGAAGGTGCCGATCTGCGCGGAGCGGACTTGCGCGGTGCGAAGATCGTCGGCACGAACTTTCGTGGAGCCCGGCTCGCCGGCGCGCGGGTCGATGGTGCTTCGTTCACGGGTGCGAACTTGCACGGCCTCGATCTGCACGGCATGAATCTCACCGGCGCAGGTTTCATCGGGGCCGATTTCGGCGACGCCAATCTGAGCGGTGCGCGATTCGATGGGGACGCGCTGGCCGGCGCCGATATGCAAGACGCCGATCTCGACGGGGCGTCGCTGCGCAACGCATGGGTCTGTTCGCACAACACCGAGCGCGTCAACGGCGTGACCTACGAACGCGACGTCGAGTGCCTCGATCTGCGCGGCGCTTCGGTGCGGGGTGCAATCTTCACCGGCGCACAGCTGTGCGATCGTCACGATGGTGAGCGCAGCTGCTCGGCGATCGATGCAGCGACGCTGCGAGACGCATCGCACAACGCTCTCGACGGAGCGGCGCTGTGATCGCAGCGGTGCTCGCCCTGCTCGGAGCTTTTGCGATGCCCACGGCGCCGCCTGGAACGCATCTCACGTTACCGTGGGACGTCGACCATGCCCGTCCGGCGCAGGAGAAGACGGACGTCTACGTTTATACCGACGGAAAGTTTCTGTACGTACGTTTCGACGCGCAGCAGAGTTCCCCGATCGTCGCGACGCAGCACTCCGACGATACGATTACCGGTGGGAGCAACATCAACGGCGGCATCGCGTGGAGCGACGACGCCGTCTGGGTCGACTTGTGGCCGACCGGGCCGGCCGGGTTCCAGTATCAGTTCGAGTCGAATCCCATCGGCGCGCACAACGAAGCCTCGACCGAGAACGTGAGCTTTGCGCCGCACTGGGTGTCGAAAGGGGAGATCACCCACGACGGCTACACGGTGTCGATGGCGATCCCGCTGGCCGTCATCCACGGTGCGCACGCCGGAACGTGGCGCCTGCAGTTCGTGCGCTACGTCCGGACGACCGGAGACCTCGACGTGTGGTCGTACGACCCGGCGCAGCAGAATCCCGACGATGCCGCCCGCGCCGGCAGCGCGACCTTCGCGCAGATCGCGAAGCAGCCGCTCAGCCCGCGCGTCACACCGTATGTACTCGCCGAGGGAGCGAGCCGTACGATCGGCGGCAGCACCTCGCGTGTCGGCATGGATTTCTCCATCCCGGTCGCGCAAACGGCCTCGTTCTACGGCACGTTCCACCCCGATTACTCGAACGTGGAACTCGACCAAGTGTCGATCTCGCCGACCGTCTTCCAGCGAACCTACAGTGAAGTGCGGCCGTTCTTCACGCAGGCGGCGCCGTTCTTCGACAATTTCAACTGCAACGTGTGCAACGGCTACCGAACGACACTCTACACCTACGCAATCCCGACGCCGCGTGAAGGCTACGCGTTCGAGGGCCGCAACGGTGAATTCGGATTGGCGGCCTTCGATGCAATCGGCGACGATCGGACCGACGGGGCTGCAGCGCTCGACTACACCTCGCCTGACACCCATTGGGGCGGATCCTTCCAGCACGTGCTCACCGACCTGCCGGGACTCACCGACGCAACGAACATGGGCGGCGTCAATTGGTGGAACGGTAAGTATCTGAGCTTCTACGTCAACGACGCGATCGAATCAGGGACGCTCGTTACCGATCCGTCGCAAGGCCAATGGGTCGACGCCGGCGGCGGCTGGGGCAACCAGCATTTCGCGCTCTACGGTTCGATGCGCAAAGTCGGCGACCAGTTCGATCCGGTCGACGGCTTCGACGCGCATCCCGGGATCGCCGGGTACGGCCTCTACACGGCGCGCATTTGGACGTTCGCGCCGAGTGACAAGCTGATCTCTGCGGGCGTCAGCCTCTTCATGGACCGCTATCAGGGCGTGCAATACGGTCAAGCGCAGAGCGATAGTAGCGTTCTGCTGGACGTGCTCACGAAGAGCACCTGGGATCTGCAGCTCTACTCCGGTTCGGACTATTGGCGTTTCGGGCAGACGCTGACGCCGGTCTCACAAGGCGGCGGCTTCAGCTTGACGTTCCACAGCGGTACGCAGAACAACACCGGCAACTTCCCCTCGCACGGCTCGTCGGCAACACCGACGACGATCCAATACTATACCGGACGCTACGGCCTCGGGCGGCTCGACACGTGGTATCGCTCGACCACGATGCGCGCCGGCGAGCGCGGCTCTCTCACCTTTGCGGTGGACGACACCGCGCAATCGATGCCGGACGGGCAATCCGACAACGTGCAGTGGTTCAACAGCGTCAGCTACAGCTATCAGATCGATCGGAGCTCGTCGTTTGCAGTCGGCGTGCGTAAGATCGTCGGCTTCGCACCGGAGCCCAACGGTGGCGGCAATTGCATCGGCACGTGCACGAATATCTCGCTCGCGTATCATCTACGCCTGCAGCGCTACGAGTTCTATGCTGCGTACGGCGATCCGAATACGCTGACGACCGTCCCGCAAGCGATCTTCAAGATCATCTTCTACGCAGGGGCACAGAAGGGGACCTAAACGCGGTCGCGCCGATCGATGCGGTGCTCGAGCACTGGCCGACGGGGCGCGTCTCTTTGCCAAACGGCAGCGTCGTGTCGAGGATCCAGCAGCTCTTGTTCAGCGAACAGTAGCACAGTCGAAAATCGACCTTATGAGGCACGATCGCCGCCATCGGTGCTCCGGGAAGGTTCAGCCTCATCAGCGTGACGACGTCGCCGGGACGCAACGTCGAGCCCGGGGCGAGGCTGGCGGTTTCCATCGATCCCGGAAAGGGCTTGCCCGCGAGAATCCTCTGCTGGATGCTCTCGAAATACGCTCGAACCGAATGCTCCGCGAGAATCGCCTTGAAGTAGGCGTCCCAGCTCGGAGCGCTCTTGCCGTCGACGATGAGTTCGGCGGATTGAATCAAGGCCGGTCCGACGCCGTCGTTGGTTATCTGGGCAGCGATGCTCGTTGGGCTTACGGTTACGTCGGATGACAGATACGGCCAGATCGTCGCCGCATACTGCTGCCCGATGATGCGCGTTTGGTAGAGCAGCGTGAGCGAGGTCAGTACGCTGACGAGCAGCGCAAAGATCGCAATGAAGAAATCGAGGCGAAACTCCCTCTGGTTCACGCAAGGACGAGTTCGTCGGCTGCATCGCCGGCCCTACGCAGAGCCTCGCGGATCATCTCGTCCTGGATCTCCTTGACGGCCCAGCGCGCCTGCGCCTGCGGCGAGAGCTTGTCGATCGGGTCGAAGTAGACGAAGGCGCGATTCTTCTTGACCGCCGGCGCGGTGTAGACGCAGATCCCGTTCTCGCGATCGTAGTAGTCGAAGGAGTGGATGTCGCGCTTGCCGCCGCCGCCCGGGGCATCGCAGATGAAGAGCGGCGTGTTGAAGCCGGCCGTCGCGCCACGCACGAACTTCTCGATCTCGATCGAGGTCTGCACGGTGGTACGCAGCTCTTCGACCCCTTTGACCATGTCGTGCATGTAGACGTAATAGGGATGCACGTTGACGTATTCCAAGCGCTTGACCAGCAAAGCCATGCGCTCGGGCGTGTCGTTGACGCCGCGAATGAGCACCGACTGATTGCGCACGTAGATGCCGCGCTCGAAGAGCAGCCTCATCGCCTTCTGCGTGATCCACGTGATCTCTTCGGGCGCGTTGAAGTGCGTGTGCAGCACGACGTCCTTGCCCATCGCGCGGCCGCGTTCGACCACCGCGGCGAGCGCGTCGAGCCACGCCGCGTCGGTCATCAGCTTCATCGGCATGATCGCCGGGCCTTTGGTCGCGAAGCGCATGCGGCGCACGTGCGGAATATCGAGCAACGCGTTGCCGATGAGCGCGATGTTCTTCGGCGGAAGCTGGTAGGCGTCGCCGCCCGAGATCACGATGTCTTCGAGCTCCGGCCGCTCGCTGATGTATTTGAACGCGTCTTCCCACTGCTTGGGCGTCTTGGCGAGCGCGACCTTATCGACGTTCTCGGTATCCGGACCGATCGCGTAACTACGCGTGCAGAAGCGGCAATACACGGGGCACGTGTTCAGCGGCAGGAAGAGCGCCTTGTCGACGTAGCGATGCACGAGGCCCGGAACCGGGGAGTCGGCCTGCTCGTGCAACGAGTCGAGCGTAAGACGCGGATGGTCGGGCAAGAGCGCCGAGGCGAGCGGAATGAATTGGCGACGGATCGGATCGTTGACGGGATCGTTCCAGTCGATGAGCGCGAGCGCGTAGGGCGAGACGCGCACCGCCATCGGCGCGCGCTCGAACCCGGCTTGCGCGTCGGCGAAGAAATCGCTCGTGCACAGGTCCTTGATCGCCTCGAGCAGTTCTTGCGGGGTCTTCACGGCGTGCTTTTGCTGCCAGAGGTGATCGAGGAACGTCGGCTCGTCGATCTCGCGATACGCGGGGACGTGGCGCCAAAACTCGCCGTCGCGCAGGCGCTGGTAGTCGAAGTACGATTCCGAAACGGGCGGCTTGAGGTGCGCGATCTCGCTCATGCTAGGTCTTCCTTGGCTGCATACCGGTCGTTGAAGTAGGTGTGAATCGGCGGATGGTCGCGCAGCGTCTGCAGCGCGGTCTGCGCGTGGCCGCGCGCATACCCGTTTCCGACGATCATCGTGACGTCTTTACCCACGCCTTCGGCGCCGAGCGCCGCCGCCGAGAACGACGTGGACATCGAGAAGAAGTAGACGGTGCCGCCGTCTTTGGTGCAGAGAATCGACGCGAGCTCGGTGTTCGGTACGTTGACGCAGTTGATCGTTACGTCCGCGAGCTGCGGCGCGATCGCCGCGATGCGTTCGGCTACCTCGAGGGTATTGCAAGCGTCGCACGCGACGAAGGCGTCGACGTAGCCATGACGGTTGAGCAACACGGCGGACGGCGTCGCGTCGGAGGGCGCAACGCCGATCACACGGCCGCTGCGCCCTACGCACTTCTTCGCTTGCGCGCAGGCGAGCATGCCGCTCTTGCCGTCGGCGCCGACGATGACGACCGTCTGCCCGGGCGCGCACAGGCGCTGCACCTGTGCCGGTGCTCCGGCGACGTCGAGCACGGCGAGGGCGACGTTTTCGTCGATGTCGTCCGGGAGCTCGGCCCAGAGGCCGGACGCGAAGAGGACGGCCGTACCGCGAACCCAGATCCGCCCGGTGCTCACGCAGACGCGTTCGATCGCATCGACGCGCAGCGGCGTGAGCGTCAGCGAGACGAGCGACGCGATACGCATGCCCGTAGTGCGCGCGCGACCGATGAACATGCCGCCGCTGCCCGTGACCGGGTTGTGCATTTTCCCGCGCTCGCGTACGATGCCGAGCACGTGCTCGGCGATGCGCGCTGCGTCGCCGGCGCAGGCGTCGGCGATCTGTTTGAACGACGCCGAATCGATGTTCAGCACGTCGACGTCGCAGAGCAGCTCGCCTTCGTACGGCGTCGGGTCATTGTCGAGCTTCCACGCCGTTTGCGGCATCGCACCGGGCGGATCGATCACGCGATGGATGCCGAGCGGATGTGCGCGGCCCGAGGTGATGCTCACGAGCGCACCGCGATGCCCGTGCGCTCGAACGGCGTCGAGAGCACGATCGTGGTCTTGGTGCGAGCCATGCCGGGAATCGCTTTCAGTCGCGAGAGCAATTCGTCGAGATGTTGCGTCGAGCGCGTGATGACTTTGCAGACGAACGACTCTTCGCCCGCGACCGAGTGCACCTCGCAGACCTCGGGCATCTCGCCGAGCGCGCTCGTGAACGCTTCGTATCCCGCATCGGGCATCGTATAGCAGCTCACGAACGCGATGAGCTCGAGGCCGAGGCTGCGTCCGTCGAGTTGCGCGCTGTAGCCGCGGATGTGGCCTCGCGACTCGAGACGCTTCACGCGATCGTGGACGGCCGGCGCCTTGAGCCCGACCAACGTGCCCAGCTCGGCGAAGGTCGACCGTCCGTTGCGCTGAAGAGCCTCCAGCAACGCTAGGTCGAGGCTGTCGAGGTCGTCCGCTGCAATCATCATGTTCGCCACAATCGCATTTCTTGCCAGGTGATGTTCGGCGTTTTGACTATAGCACCAGTGATCCGTTCAGTCTACGCCCTGACCCTTCTGTGCGCCATTCTCGCCGGATGCACCCGTGCCGGACGCCTGCCTGCTCCGGAGGCCGGCGTCGTACGCTTCAACTTGGCCGCCGATCCGACGACGCTGGACCCGCTCTTCATGCACCCCGACGCCTCGCTGGCCGAAGCGCAGGTCGCCCGTTTGGTCTACGAACCGTTCATCGACTTGGATGCGCACGGCTCCCCGGTTCCGGTGCTTCTGCGGCGCATTCCCAGCCGGGCGAACGGCGATCTTTCGGCCGATGGGCGCACGATCGTCTACCGGCTGCGTCCGAATCTGCGCTGGAGCGACGGCGTAGCGCTCACCGGCGCCGATGTGCTGTACACGCTGCGACAGATCCTCAATCCGAAAAACCCGGTGCGCTCGCTCGAGGGATACGACCTCATCGACCGCGCGGTCGCGCCCGACGCGCACACGGTCGTACTGCACCTGCGCCGAGCCTGGGCGCCGGCGGTACTGACGTACTTTTCGTACGGCGCGACGCCGCAAGTCGTACTGCCTGCGCACGTACCGCTCGCGCGGGTGCCGTTCGTCGGCGACGGCCCGTACGACTTCGTGCGCTGGAATCGCGGTGAGTCGCTCACCTACGTAGCGAACGCGCTGTACTGGCGTGGAAGACCGCAGACGGCTCATCTCGACGTGGGTATCGTGCCCGATCCTTCGACCAATCTGCTTTTGCTGCAGTCGGGCGCGCTGGATTGGAATCTCATCGCACCGGCGCAGGAGAAGATCGCGGTCCGCGATCCGCACGTGCGTCTCTACGCCACGCCGACGGCGGTCGTTGCGGCGCTCGTCTTCAATACGAAGCGCTCACCGCTGCGCGACGTGCGCGTGCGACGCGCCCTCGCCATGTCGATCGACCGTAACGAGATCAGCGCGAAGATCACGCTTGACGCGTATCCGGTCACGAACATGCTGCAGCCGCAGTTTTCGTGGGCGTACGATCCGTCGATCCGCGAACCCGGCTACGACCCGCGCAGGGCCGATGCGTTGCTCGACGCCGCGGGGTACCGGCGCGGGCGTAACGGGATGCGCACGCTCCACCTCACCTACGTGCAATTTCCCGAGTCGGTAACCGGCGTGCACGTCGCCGAGGCGGTGCAGGCGATGCTGAAGCAGCGTGGCATCGACGTCGCCGTCGAGAGCATCAGCAACGCGCAGTTGTTTCTACCGGTCACCGGAATTCTTGCCACCGGGCGCTTCGATCTGGCCTACGTGCCGTTCACGATGGGAGCCGATCCCGACGACAGCGACGTGCTCGCCTGCGGCGCGCCGTCGAACTACATGCACTGGTGCGATCCGCAGGTCGACGCGCTCGAGCATTCGGCGCTGGGGAGCGTCTCACAAGCGGGGCGTAAGCGGCTCTATGCCGCGATCGCGCGGCGGGTAGCCGAGCAAGTGCCGCTGCTCTACCTTTTCAACGCGCGCTACGTGTACGCGTACCGCGAACGGCTGCGCAACTTTACGCCGAACGCTTTCTTACCGACCTGGAACGCGTGGGAGTGGAAGACATGAAGGAGCCCGAGCGCATCTGCATCGTCGCCGTCCATGGCGTCGCTCCGCATCCGCGCTACGAGTTTCAAGATCAAGTCGCGGGCGATTTGTGTTCTCGGTTGAACGAACGCGACGGCGGTACGGCGTGGTCGCTCGAGGTCGTCAATCCGAGCGGCGTCCTGCAGCCGGGTACCGACGATCCGCTGCCGACGACGACGCGCGTGCAGCGTGACGACGCCTGCTACGACGTGATCGAAGCGTATTGGAGCCCGATCGACAAGGGCGCGACCAATTGGTTCTTGGTGCTCCAGTGGATCGCGCGCTCGGTCTTCGCTCCCTTCAACACGACCGCGCGCATTCACGCGCCGTTCTGGAAGCAGTTCTTCGATTTCGGCTTCATCGGCGGCGCGCTGTTGATCAGTTTCGGGTTGTTCGCGCTCTCGCTCGTGATGGTGTGGCAGTCGGCGCAGCGCATTCTCACGATCACCGGGCTAGCCGGAACGTCGACGTTCGGCCAAGCGTTCGACGCGCTCAATGCGCCCGTCACCTCGCCCGGCGGCCAGCCCGTGCAAGTTGTCGTGTGGCTGATCGTCGGCATCGCCGGTGCGTTTCTTGTCGGTCAGGCGCTGGCGGCGATCTACAAGACGTGGTTGCAGCGCGGCGCGCTGGCCGAGCACCCCGCGTCGATCTGGCACCGGACGCTCGCGATCGTGATCCTGCTTGCGATCGGAGGCGGATTGATCTTCGGCATGGCGGTTGCGAAGTTCCGGACGCACCAGTCGATGGGCTGGTCGGGCGTGCTGTTTCTCACGCTGATCTTCATTGCGTTCAACATCGGTTACGCGTTGCTGATCGACTTCATCGTAGACTTTTTCGGCGACGTCGAGATCTACACGACGCGCGACGAGAATGACGCGCGATTCTTCGGGCTGCGCGACGCGATTCTGGATACGGCGGTCACGGCGATCATGCGCGCGGTGACGCCCGCGCGCAACGGAGGAAACGAGTACGATCGCGTGATCGTGCTTGCCCACAGCCTCGGCGCGACGATCGCAACGGATGCGATCACGCGGCTGAAGCAGGCGTGCGAGCAAGGCGCGCTCACGCACGAACAGTTTGCGAAAGTGCGCGCGTTCATCATGCTCGGCTCGTCGCTCGAGAAGACGCGCTACTTTTTCGAGGTCGCCGGGGCGACGCCGTCGGTCTCCTACGAAGAATGGCGTGGTAAGGCGTACGAAAAGCTCTTTAGCGCGGACCGTGACGTGCTGGCCAAGCCGTCGAGCGAGCGGATTTTCTGGATCAACTATTGGTACTTCGAGGATCCGATCTGCAACGAGATTCAAACGTACGAAGACGTTTGCCGCAACGAACGAGGCAGCCGCCACGTAAGCCTATTGCATCCGCTCATCCACTCGGATTACCTCGACGATCCATGGTTCTGGTTCTCGAGCGACGGTCATATAGGCGCACTCGACGTCATAACGAACGGAAAGTATCCATGAACGATTCCAGCCACCTCACGACGCGCACGGGATTCTTGGCCGCAGGACTTGGCGGCGCGATGCTCGCGGCGGCGGCCCCGGCGGCCGCCTTGACCGGCCTGCACGATCTGGAGGGCGTGCTGCACAGAAGCACGCGCCACAAGCAGGTCATTGCCGCGGTAAAGATCGATCAAGGCACACCGCTGCGCCACGCCGTGAACGCGCTCAACGCCTTCGAATACGCCTACGGGGAAGGGCCCGGCTCGCTGCACGTCGCGTGCGTGCTCTACGGCCCGGCCTTGTTCTTCGCGGCGAACGATCGTTTGTGGGGCGATTATCACCTCTTCGACGTGCTCAACCAAGCCCAGGACGGATTGCCGCTCATGCTGCACACGCCGGAAAATCCGTTCCTGCGGCCCGTTGCCTCGGCCCGCCGTGACGACGCATCGGTTGAGACGCTGATGCTTAGAGGCGTAACGTTTCTGGTCTGCAACAACGCGCTGACCGCCATTACGCGAACGATCGCGCAAAACCAACACGCCGACGAGCGCGGCGTTTACGAGGACTTCTTGCGAAATCTCGTACCTGGGGCCCTCGTCGTGCCGGCTGGGGTTGCTGCGATCATTCTCGCCCAGGAGGCCGGATATACGTTCCTTGGCGGCTGACGCGATTGACCGTCACGCCCGTCGATGAAACCGTGATCGAGATCGTAGCGCTGTTCTCGTCGCTGTCGGTCACGGTCGCCGTGCAGCTGCCGGTTTCGGCACCGCCGTCGACCGTAAATGTCGTGGCGGCTCCCGCGGATGCTGGTGTCGCCGTGGCGCTCGCCGTTCCGTTCGAGAACTGCGCGACGAACGCATCCGATGCCGGCGATTGCCCGCTCGGATTTTCCGTGCAGGTCATCGTCGCATCGAACGCGCCGGCGTAGTCCGTTTCTGAGACGCTGAACGGCATCGGCGTGGGATTGGTGGCATCGAAGAGCAGCGATGCCGGCGATGCGACCGGCGTCGCTTCCGTTCCCGTGTAGAGCGCGAACGTGATCGGCGCGCCGGCGGCGATCGTCAGTTGCGTGTCGACAGAAGCGAACGCAACGCTGCCGCTGCTAGCCGTTTGCGGACCGGCGAACGGCGCGGTCCACGTCCCACTGCCCGAGACTTCGGCGAGCGAGTACGCGGTGCCCGACGCGATGCTCGACGACGTGAACGTAAAGGCGGGCGACGCGGAGAGCGTAACCGTCGACGTACTGCTGAGCGTGACGTACAGCACGACGTTTACACTCGAGGTCAGGTCGCGCTTGGCTTTGAACGCCGTGACGCCGCCCGGCGCCGACGTGCTGAGTGATTCGGTGACCGTGACCGCCGCGTTCGCGCTCGGGGCGCTGCCGGTCACGGTGATACCCGACGTTGCGAGCGTCGGTAGCGTCGTGCTGCCGGACGTGGATGTCGTGAACGTGCCGCTCGACG
>Ga0335075_10008746_pt1 | contig 15504 bp, 9 predicted proteins | sample Lox_Sample_24_FD_206723 | JGI IMG/M metagenome (GOLD analysis project Ga0335075, IMG submission 206723) | Soil microbial communities from Loxahatchee National Wildlife Refuge, Florida, United States - Lox_Sample_2.4 | ecosystem: Environmental > Terrestrial > Soil > Wetlands | place: USA: Florida... | reverse complement strand
AAAGGGCTCTCGCGTGGTTCCAGCAGTACATGCAGTAGAAGCAGGGTGCAGGTGACAGGGAACAGGGGTAGGGTTTGCGCGGAGCGCAGCGTGGCTGAATCTCTGCTGCCCTTTGGCCGATTTCGCGGACTCCGCAGCGGACTCCGTTTGCCGCACCCTGCACCCTATTCCCTCTGGCTCCTTGCCTCTGTCTCATTCACCTTTTACACTCAAGCTTCGAGCCTTTGTCCGTAAGCACGCTCTCACAATTTCTGGCTGGAAAGACCGCCCGCGCAGTCGAGCGCGTGCGGGGAGGTTTCATGCAGCGGTATCTCGCCCTTATAGCGTTGTTTCTTTTTTCTCTTCCCGTAGGCCTTTCGATTTCCGGTTGCGCAACCAATGTGGGGGCGTATTGCAACGGTCTGGGTTACGGCGTTAAAACCAACGCGGTTTACGCGATCGACCTGGAACCCAAGCTGACTGGTATTTCCCTTTCCTGGGGACAGATCGGCCAGCTTGCGCAACCCACGGCGACTAATTGCAAGGGCGCCTCGGCCAGCGTCTCCAAGTACACCTATGGCAGCAGCAATCTTCTGCTGGCGGATATCTCGCCCACCGGCTCAGTCTGCGGCGGCACCTGGAACCGCAACAGCCCCGGCGGCATCGCCGATTTCACCATCTGCACTCCGCCTGCCGGAGCGAATACCGAGCAATGCACCTCGACCAGCTGCGGCGTGTCACAGCTCACGGCAACCGGCTCCGGCGTAACCAGCAATCCGGTGCCGGTTTATGTTCATCCTCCGATCACCGCGATAAACATATCGCCCACCGCGCAGACCGGTTGCACCTCCCAGAACCAGACCGGCCCGGTTCTCACGCAATTCACAACAGTCCTGGGCCCGAACGGCATTCCGATCCCGGACGGCGCTCCGGACAGCAGCGGTAATGCGACTGCGAATTATGTCGGCACCATCACCTTCACGCCGGTCAACGCAAGCATCGTCACCATCAACAACACCAGCACCACAGGAACGGGCATAAACGGGACCACCACCGCGAATCAGCCGGGCTCGACGGTGATTAATGCATCCGCTTCGCTGACCAGCTCCGGTTCAGCCGCGGGATACTTCTACACCTGCCCGCCCAAGAGCATCGCGCTCAGCATCAATGGCCAGACCAGCGCAGTCGTTAAGCCCAGCACCCCGCAGAACATCACCGGCGTCATCACCGATGTCAATGGAGAAGTCCTGAACGGCCTCACTCTCGACTACGCCTCGACGCAACCCCAGGAGATTGCCGTAAGCGCCGCCGGCCAGGTCAGCTCCACCTTCCCCAGCGCCACCGCGATTACGGCCATCTGCCAGCCTGCCACATGCAATCCCGCTCCGGTCAGTCAGATCGGCGTCTTCGGCACCGGCCTCCCGGTAGTCGGCAATACGCTCAGCGTCACATCGCCCGGGCGCAGCAGCAACTATGTGTGGATGGCTTCCACCCAGTCGCAATTCTTCAGCGCCGTCGACCTGACGACCGGCGCCCCGGGCTCTCCGGTCAGGCTCCCGTACCCACCGAATTCCATGGTGCTCGACCAGGGCGGAAACAATCTCTACTTCGGAAGCTACCGCGAGCTGATGGAGTACAGCGCTCTCACCAACACGCTCGGCAAAGAAGATACATCGGTGCCCGGCGTGGTCCTGGCGGTCTCTCCGGACAGCTCAACCGTCGTGATCAATGACCAGCTGCGCCAGGTGATTTACCTCTACACGGTTGCGAACGGCACCAACACCAGCGTCGGCGGACTGGCCACACGCGCTGCCTTCTCACCCGACGGCAAGAACGTGTACATCGTTGGCCCGGATGCACTTTACGTGCACAACGCCAACACCGGCTGGAGCACCTACAATATCTCCACTACCGAGCCCACGCCGGCGTGCACACTGAATAACAACAGCCCCCTGGCGACTGGATCGGGGACTTACGATCCTTTCTGCGGCCCGGATCTGGCCATCACCGTACCCAGCATCGGACCGTTCATCACGGGCACGCAGACGACCGCCCACGGTTTCTGCCCGAACACGACCGTAAACCCGCCCATCTACTATCCTCTGGCGGCCACCGTGGGGGCGGCCACCGATCATGTCGCGGCAACCAACGACGGAGACCACATCTTCGGCGCCAGCGTGGCTCAGGGATTCACCGATATCAACGTAACTATCCCTATCGGCCCCTGTCCGGCAACGAATGCTGGTATTCAGCTCACTCCCACGTTTAACCAGCTTCCACTCGCAGGCATCAGTCCCACGGAGATCGACCAGGTTGTCGCTTCGCCTGACTCAGATATCGCATTCGTGACCTACAATTCGGCAGCCGCCACCGGCCTGTTGCCGGCGTACCAGCCCTCGACGACTCCTGGACAACCGGGAACGCTGACCAATGTGCAGCTCTCGGGAACGGCCCTGGCGCCGATCGCCGGAGTCTTTTCACCGGATGAAACGCTGTTCTTTGTCAGTACTACAGGGGATGACCTGGTCCACTTCATCGATCCGGTTGCTCTCCAGGACACAAAAACCATCAATCCCAACCTGACCGATGCCAATGGGAAGCCGGTTCCGGCACAGATGCTGGCCGTTAAACCGCGCGCCACTACCTAAGGCAACCTCAAATCCCGCTGAAAATACGAAAAGCCTGTCACAAGTGACAGGCTTTTCGTGTCCAAGGAGCTACCGTTCCCCCAAACTGCAACCCCCTTGACACACACAGCTTCTCGTATCCAGCCTTTCGTTTGAATCCCACTTCCATCCCAGCCCACTAGCACAAGAGTGCTATGCCGGGGGATTGTTACCTTCGACACCTTACTCCGCCATCGGTTCTGGGAAGTATTTGGTATCGTAGGAATGTTTGAGAGATATTGGAATCTCACACCGGGGGGAGTGAGCCGAGGCGATTAAGAGAGGAACAAGGCACTCATGTCCGTTACAACGGTAACAAGAGTGTCCATTTCCCTGGGAAGATTGCCTCCTAGGAGCTGTGACGAAAATTCTCCTCTCGCCCGCGGACTGCGAACAGTAAACGCGAATAACCCTGCTGCCATCGCGGCGGGCAGGCTGTTCTTGTTCTGATGATCAGGCGCTGCTTCAAATCCCCCATGCAAAAGCTCCGTCCCCCCTCATCGAGAATACTCATTCTCCGAATTGCTGCGGCTTTTGCAATCCTGCTGTTCGGGTGGGGATCGGTTTGGGCGCAGGCAAACCCGGGCGCCATCACCGGCACCATCACCGATCCGGCCGGAGCGCTGGTGCCGTCTGCCCAGGTCACACTTACCTCGACCGCCCAGCAGCCTCAGACTGTCGCCTCCGACCCACGGGGAGCCTTCCATTTCCCCGGTGTCACATCTGGCCGGTACACACTTACCGTTCAGGCCAGAGGCTTCCGAACCGAACAACGTACCATCGGCTTGCAACCTGGCCAGACTCTCCGGCTCGCCATCTCTTTGCAGATTGAGGTTCAGCGCCAGCAGGTTGCAGTCACCGGAGAGGTCCTCGATTCCAGCCCTGACCACAACCAGGGGGCCATCATCATCAAAGGCTCCGACATCGAGGCGCTGTCTCCCGATCCCCAGCAGTTGCAGCTTCAGATTCAGGCCATGGCCGGCGGCGATTCCGGCGCCAGGCTCTTCGTCGACGGATTTACGGCCAACCGCCTGCCCCCCAGGTCGGCCATCCGCGAGATCCGCATCAACGAGAACCCGTTCTCGGCGCAATACGACACCACCGGATCCGGGCGGGTGGAAGTCCTCACCAAACCGGGTACCGATACGCTGCACGGCTCCCTGACGCTGCTCGGCGACGACTCGGCTCTGAACTCACGCAATCCGTATGTTCAGGAGCAGCCGCCTTACTCTTCCTTCTACTCCGAGGGCGACATCAGCGGTCCCGTTACTAAAACGAGCACATGGTTCCTGACCGGCGACCAGCAGACCGTCGGCGCCCAGTCTTTCATCCACGCAATCACATCGACAGCCGGCCCCGCTTACACGGCAACCGTCTCCAGTCCGCAGACCTCGGTCGACGCCGGCCCCCGCGTGGACTTCCAGCTGGGCAGGATTCAGACCATCAGCTTCCGCTACCAGTTCGGACACCAGACGCAGGACAATCTGGTTCAGAACCAGCTCTCATTAGCCAGCCAGGCCATTAACACCCGCCACACCGACCAGACGATCCAGTTCAGCGACACGCAGGTTTACAGCTCGCGTGTGATCAACGAGACCCGCTTCCAGTTCATGCGCACCAATGACAGCTCGGTTTCGATCGAGGGCGCGCCGACCACCCTGGTACAGGGGGCTTTCACCGGAGGCGGCAACGACATTGGCCAGCTTCACGACGGACAGAACCACTACGAGCTTCAGAACTACACGTCGGTCCTCCTCGGCTCAAATCTACTGCGTATTGGAGCCCGCTTCCGCTACGGTCAGGACGGGAACTCATCGTCAGCAGGATTCAACGGCCAGTTCATCTTTCCTTCGATTGACGCCTACGAAATCACCGAGCAGGGAATCGCCAACGGCCTTACTCCCGCCCAGATTCGCGCCATGGGAGGCGGCGCTAGCCAGTTCTCGCTCATTCAAGGCAAGCCGGAGGTGGCAGTTGATCTGGCGGACCTTGGGATCTACATCGAAGACGAATGGAAGATGACCCACAACATGACCCTGACCCCCGGCCTGCGCTTCGAGACCCAGAGCGACATCCCGGACCATGCTGACTTTGGGCCCAGGGTCAGCTACGCCTGGGCCATCGGAGCCACTGGGGACAAGCCGGCCAAGGCTGTCCTTCGCGCGGGCATTGGCATCTTCTATGATCGCTTCACCAGCGACCTGGTGCTCAACGCCCGACGCCAGAACGGAGTGCTGCAGCAGCAGTACGTTGTCAATGCGCCCGATTTCTATCCCAACGTCCCGCCCGTCGACATGCTCGGCCCGGCTACCCTGCCGACCATCTACCAGATCAGCCCTACCCTGCACGCGCCAATCACCGTGCAACACAGCGTCAACCTGGACAAGGAGTTCTTCAAGCACCTTACGCTTTCGGTTGACTACACCTACTATCGCGGAGTCGATCAGCTTCTCACGCGCAACATCAACGCTCCACTGCCCGGCACCTACAATCCCGCCGACCCCACCAGCGGAGTACGCCCGCTGGGAACCCTGCAGAACATCTACCAATACGAGTCGCTGGGCGCGTCCAAGCGCAACCGCATCTTCACCAACTTCCACCTGCGCTTTAACCCTGTGCTGCTTTATGGCTACTACATCTTCGGACACAGCAACAGCAACACTGGCGGCCCCAACAGCTTTCCTTCAAACCAGTACGACCTGCACGTCGACTACGGACGCGCGACAACCGACATCCGCAACCGCTTCTATCTCGGCGGCCTGGTGACACTGCCGCTGAAGCTGCAGCTCAACCCGTTCCTGGTGACCCAGTCGAACGCGCCCTTCAACATCACCGTGGGGCAGGACCTGAACGGCGACTCCCAGTTCAACGACCGGCCGGCCTTCGCCACCGACCTGACCCGGCCCAGCGTCTACCACACGAAATGGGGAACCTTCGACGCCGACCCATTGCCGGGCCAGAAGATCATCCCCATCAACTACGGCACGGGACCCGATCTCGTCATGCTGAACCTGGGGCTGACACGCAACATCGCCTTTGGTCCCGCGCTCGCCGAGCAGCCTGCTGCCGCGGCGGCAGCTCCGGGAAAGAAAGCTGCAAAGACTGCGATTGCCCGGCGCTACACGATGAACCTGGGGATACAGGCGCAAAACATCTTCAATACGGTAAACGGCGGAACGCCGGTAGGAGTGCTAGGATCGCCGCTCTTCGGTGAGTCGACCAACCTCTCCACGACGCAGTTCTCCAGCTCGCAGGCCAACCGCATCCTCTATCTCCGCCTGCGACTGGATTTCTAAGCGCGGTCGTAGAAGCGGAAGAAGAGCGACGGCTTTGACACTGCTTCGGACCGGGCGGACAAATCGGCAAGTTGCTGATTATTCAAAGGAGTAAAGTCCCGCGCCAGCTGGACATTTTCGTCTAGCTGCGCGATCGAGTCGCATCCGATGATGATTGTCGAGACCGGCTGGGAGAGCGTGTAATAGACCGCCTCGCGCATCTTCAGCGGGCCGGAGCTGGTAGCGATCACCATGCCTTCCCAGGAATGCTTCTGCTGCTCGAGCGATGGCGGAGTCCACGACGCCAGCAGCCGTCCTCGCGCCGGAACCTTCATGCCGATGATGCCCATCTGGCGCTCGACCGCCAGCGGCAACAGTTGATCCCCGAAGCTGTAATGATGCGGATCAGCCGCGTTCATCGCCATCAGGATGCAGTCAAACGGATAGCGATGGATGCAATCCATGAGCGCGTCGGGACGGTAATGTCCCGTGATGCCAAGATAACGGACGACCTTTTGCTCCTTCATTTCGAGAAGCGCTTCCATTGCGCCGCCCTTGGCAAAAACTTCGTTCACATCCGTCGCCGTGCCGATATCGTGAAGCTGCCATAGATCTACGTGATCCGTATTGAGCAATTGCAGAGATTTCTCGATCATCTGCATCGATCCGTCGCGCGTCCGCTCCTTGGTCTTGGTCGCGAGAAACGCCTCGTTGCGCCGCCTCTTCATCACCTTACCGACATACTGCTCGCTCCAGCGCTCCGGGCCGCCATAGATCGATGACGTGTCGATGTAGTTCACGCCAAGGTCCAGCGCGTGGTCGATGATCGGCACGGCAACGTCGAAATTGTTCGCCCGTTCCAGCGCAGCCTGGCCGCCGAGAGAGAATATTCCCACCTTGTAGCCGGTCTTGCCCAGATTGCGCGTAGGCATGGCTGCCTGCGTACGTGGATTCGAAGGCAGTGGCGGCAGCTTGGTCTCCGCTGCACGGGTCGGCAGCGCCGAGCCCGCCAGTACGGCTGCGGTTACGGCTCCGGACTTCTTGAGAAACTCACGGCGGTCGGGATTGCTCGCGTTAGCCATGGCAGCACCTCAGCTAAATCGGTTGAGTAACTAGGCTTCCGTTCTATCACAAGTTCGTTACAGCCTGCCGCGAAGCCTCGCAGTTACGTCCCGAGCCAGGACCCGCCATCGCGCTTTTGCCGCGAATGCAACCGGAACCCTGAATATGCAAGAATCAGCATTGCAAGACCCCAGATGGCTGCGCACGATCCAATCATCGACGATCCCAACCTGCGAGACCTGCTCGTCTTCCACAATGTCGCGCGGGCGCTGACCTCATCCCTCGACCGGGACGCCATTCTGCGCGCCATCATGCAGCAGATGGAACAGTTCTTCAAGCCAGAGACCTGGACGCTGCTGTTGCTCGACGAGCCACGCAAAGAACTCTATTACGCTGTCGCCGTCGGGCACACCGAGGCTGATCTGGCCAGCCTGCGCGTCCCCGTTGGCAAGGGTCTCGCCGGCTGGGTGGCGGCCCACGGCGAGAGCCTGATCGTTCCCGAGGTAAGCCAGGATCCCCGCTTCGACGCGCAATTCTCGACGCCGGGCGAACAGAATGGCCAGGGAAGGACCTCGCGCGTGCGGTCGGCGATCTGCATGCCTCTGCGCTCGAAAATGCGCACCCTCGGCGTCATCGAGCTGCTCAACTGCCGCCTCGACACCCTGAGCGACTACACCATTTCCTTCCTGCACGTGCTCTGCGACTACGCCGCCATCGCCATTGAAAATGCGCGCGCGATGGAGCGCATTCAGGAGCTCACCATCACCGACGAAACCACCGGACTCTTCAACGTGCGCCATCTCTACCGCCAGATGGAAGCCGAAGTCGAGCGTGCCCGGCGCTTCAAATCGCAGTTCAGCCTCATTTTCATCGATCTCGATTACTTCAAGCAGGTGAACGACGAGTTCGGGCATTTAATCGGCAGCCGCGTGCTTGCCGAAGTCGGCCAGGGGCTGCGGTCGCTGGTGCGCGAAGTCGACTCGGTCTTTCGCTATGGCGGCGACGAGTTCATTGTCCTGCTACCCGAGACCGGCAAAGCCGGGGCCCAGAAGACCGCAGAGCACCTGCTGACGTCGCTCAGGCAGATGCGCTTTGCTACAAAGCAGGGCCTGCAGCTCGAAGTGCGCGCCAGCTTTGGAGTGGCAACCTTCCCCGAAGACGGCGAGTCGGTCCACGAAATCATCCGCGCAGCGGATACGATGATGTACCTGGTAAAGGGCTCGACACGCGACAACGTTGCCGTCGCCGGCCATGGAGTCCTTTACCAGTAGTCGTCTTACGGGGCGCCGCCAATAGCCGTCCGCGCGTCCTTGTTCTCCCTCGCTTGCGGATTCACCCCAAAGGCCCACACATCAAGGTTCACTTCGCGTGGCGACAGGATCTCAACCAGGGCATACTCTCCGATCAGCAGCGGAACCTTGGGCGTGATCTTCATCCACCGGCCGCCCTTCAGGATTTCCTTGTTGGTCTCTACGATGTCCTCCGAATGACCGGGCTGGTCGAGCAAAGCGATCTCCCGGGCCAGAACCGTGCGCAGGTTGCGTGCGCTGGTCACGCGCAGGATCGCGTAGCGACTGTCAGGCGAGCTGTGAGAGTTCTTGTCCTTCACGGCCGAGCTCGCTCCGTGCGTGTCGACAGTGAGCACACCCGGGGAAGGCTCTTCACTCGGCGTAGGCTGCGGAGCGTCAAGGCTGACGTAGAAGACAGGTTGGTCGATATGAAATTGAACGGGGGCGTCGGCGCCTTCGATTCGTATAGCCTCTTTCGCCCCGGACGACGAAACGATATTGGCGCGCACGATGCTGTGCTCGCTGGCGCGGTTCAGGTCACCGTTGGCCTGCAGAACATGAACCAGTTCCGGCTGGTCCTGGAAGGTGTCCATCCCCCAGACGCCGGTCTCGTCCGGCAGCCGGAGGCCGGGAGCGACAACCGGGATGCGCGCCGCTTCCGCATCGAGCTCAGCGCGCTCTTCGGCGTCGATTTTGGCGGCTTCGGCCAGTCCGGGATCGTTCGGATTGATGGCTGCGGGTTGGGATTCCGTTTCAGCGCCGGGCGTGTGGTCGTGGTTCCACTTCCCGGTTGCTGTCCAGTCAATCAGCTTCTCTGGAATCTCTTCCCACTCATCACGTTCGGCGCTGAAATAGCGAACGCGGTCTCCCTTCATCTCATACTTGGTAATTACCTGGTAGGTACCGTCCTTGAGAATGAGCCGCTGGCGTGACGGCTGCGCAAGCGCCGGGCATATCGCCGTGGTCAAAAAAATTGCGGCGAACAGAGCAGTCAAAGGGTGACAAAAGGAGCGCATGCGACGTCCCTGGTTAGAAGGCGGTTTGATATTTAGACGGGCGAGGCATCGTTGCGCCACCCACTGTTATCCTAAACAGTAAGTACCTACTATGGCAGGACACTGGTTTGAATACGGCACAAGACGACGCGGAGTCACCCGTGTGCTCGCCATCCTGTGCGTCTGCCTGATGATGTTCGCCGCCACCGCGCAGGTGGCACACTCGCACTCGGCCGCTCCGGGGACCGACCACTGCCAGATCTGCATCGCCATACACTCGCCGCTTCCTGTTGGCTCGGCTGTAACCCAATTAATCCTTCACTTTGCCGGCAATCCCGTCTCAGCTGCCGCCCCGGCAATTCCGTGTCTGGAAGGCACGGAGCTACTCTCCGATCGCGCACCTCCTGTTGTGGCATAGCGTAGTTCTTTTTTCCTCCACGCTTTCCACCCCAGACAGGAGTTTCAATGTACGTTCTTCGGCGCATTCACGCGCTGGGTCTGCTTTTCTCTCTCACATTTCTGCTGCCTTCCTTAGGCCATGCGCAGGCCGGAGTATCCGGTCTGGTCACCGGAATCGTAACCGATGCCTCGGGCGCCGTGATCCCTGGCGCGACAGTAACGATTCACAGCACGTTGACCGGCTACGACAAAACGGCAGTTGCCGGCGCGGACGGCAGCTTCCGCTTCTCCAATTTGCCCTTTGGTAACTATCGTCTGAGCGTGAAGCAGAACGGCTTCCAGACGGCGACCAAGGATGTTTCAGTGGAGTCGCCGGTGGCCATCTCCAAAACCTTTGCTCTGCAGGTCGCCACCGCGACCCAGACCGTAACTGTCGAGGCCAGCGCCAACGATGTGATTGAGAAAGACGTCACCGACCACACCGACATCGACCGCACACTCACCGATAAGCTGCCCCTGATCAGCAGCAGTTCCGGCGTCAGCACGGCAATCACCCTTGCCAGCCCCGGCGTCGCAGCCGACTCGAATGGCATGTTCCATCCGCTCGGCGAACACGCTGACACCACCTACTCCATCGACGGCCAACCCATCAGCGATCAACAGAGCAAGACCTTTTCCAACCAGATATCCATGAACGCCGTGCAGTCGCTCGAAGTCATCGAAGGCGTCATTCCTGCCGAGTACGGAGACAAGGCCAGCCTGGTCGCACGGACCACCACGCGCTCGGGCCTCGGCGCGCCCAGGCCAACCGGCAACCTCACCATCAACTACGGCAGCTTCGGAACGACCAGCGGCGACGGCTCACTCGGCTTCGGCACCGCCAGGTTCGGAAACTTCGCGACCGCGGCAATCGCCAACAGCGGCCGCTTCCTCGACTCGCCGGAATTCGTCCCCTTCCACGATTACGGCAATAACGAGAGCATTTTCGACCGGATCGATTACGCGCCGAACGCCGTCGACACTTTCCACCTGAACCTTACCGGCTCGCGCTCCTGGTTCCAGGTGCCAAACCAGTACGACCAGCAGGCACAGGGACAGGACCAGCGCTCAGAGATTTTCAGCTTCAACGTCGCGCCTTTCTGGACGCGCGTCTTCGGTCAGACAGGTGTCCTGAGCGTGAACCCTTACTGGCGCCAGGACAACGTCCACTACTACCCGAGCCACGACATCTTCGACGATACCCCTGCAACAATGGCTCAGGATCGCACACTGCGAAACATCGGTATCAAGGCCGACTATTCCTACTCCAGGGGAATTCACAACGCCAAGTTCGGCGCCGACTTCAATGACACACCTCTCACCGAGAATTTCAATGTCGGCATCACCAGTCCCTACTACAACGCAGTTTGCGTCGATGCTGACGGAAGCCCCCAGATCGCTCCGGGAGTGACGATGCCGTCGCAATGCGCTGCCGACGGATACTTCCCCAATCCCAACTTCCAGCCCGGCCTTCTGCAGTACGACCTGACCCGCGGCGGTTCCCTGCTCCTTTTCCACGACCACGCGAGCATCAAGGAAGAAGCGCTCTACGCGCAGGACCAGATCACGCTCAACAACTGGCAGTTTCTTCTCGGCGTCCGTGGTGACAACTACAACGGACTCACCAGCAAATACATGCTTGAACCTCGCGGCGGTGTGACTTACAACCTTACTAAGACCGGCACAGTCCTGCGCCTGGGCTATTCGCGCCTGATGCCCACGCCGTACAACGAGAATCTTCTTCTCTCAAGTTCAACCGGCATCGGCGGACTCGATCAGGCCGTTGGATCGTATGGACAGAAAGCTCTCGTTGCCGCTGCGCGCAATCAGTTCGACGCCGGCTTTGAACAATCGATCGGCAAATTTCTGGTTATCGACGGCGAATACTTCTGGAAGTACACGAAGGATGACTTCGACTTCGACGTGCTGCTGAACACGCCGTTGACCTTTCCCATTCAGTGGAGAAAATCCAAGATCGACGGCTTCGACCTGCGCCTGACGATGCCGACATATCACGGAATCTCCGCTTACTCCGTGATGGGTCACTCCCGTTCCCGCTTCTTCGGTCCGGAACGCGGCGGCATCCTGTTCAACAATCCCAACGGCCTCGACTCCTACGCGCCTTTCCGCATCGACCACGACCAGGCCTTCGAGCAGACCGCGCACCTTCAATATCAGCCCAAGCCGGACGGCGGATGGTACGGATTTACCTGGCGCTACGACAGCGGACTTGTCGCCGGCGATGTCCCGTTCGCGACCGACACCACCACTCCAGTAAGCCTCACCTATCTCACACCCGATCAGCAGCAGCAGATTAACCTCACCTGCGGCAGCGTGCGCGCCACTCTTACCGCTCCTCTCGTTAGCTGCGCACCCGATCAGCTCTCCTCGCCGCTCGTCAAGATCCCCGCGCCGGGAACAGAGAATCCCGACAAAAATCCGCCGCGCATCGCGCCCCGGAACATCTTCGATATGTCAGCCGGGTGGGACAACGTGCTGCGCCGTGATCGCTTCAAGACCAACGCCACCTTCACTGTCACTAACCTGACTAACACCTACGCGCTTTATAACTTCCTTTCGACCTTCAGCGGAACGCACTTTGTGCCGCCGCGAGCGTACACCGCGTCGCTCTCTCTGGTCTTCTAGATCTAGGTAAACTGGCTCATGTTCATGCCCAGCTTGTACTCCTCGCCATGAGCCAGTAGCTCGTCCCACGCAACTTCACGCCCAAGCTGGCCTGCCATCCGCCCCAGCATGCAGCTCAGCGCGGTCTCTACGCCAGTCGCGACCTGGTTGTGGAACTTGCCCGAAACAATGCTCTCGACAAAACCCTTGTCCTTCTCTGAATCGGCCTGCGCCAGGTTGTCGGTGAACGCGCCGTTTGCCGCAAAGGACGCCGCTTGTCCCGCGGGCTTGGCGGCAGTGTTGTCCTCCCACGTCCACGCCTTCTCGCCGATAATCCGCAACGGCCCCGAGTACGGAGCCTCCGCGATCCCCTGCGATCCGAACACGCGCTCCGACACATCGAACCAGCCATTCGTGCCAAACTGTGTCGACGAAAAGCTCACATGCACATCGCCAGGATAGGTAAATATCACCTCGTAGTTGTCCCAGCAGTCGCCAAAATGAGTCAGAACATTCCTGCCGCCCTTCGCGGCAGCTTTCACCGGGTGCCCCTGAAGGATCCAATTGCAGATGTCGATCACGTGAATGTTCTGCTCGACAAGGATGTCTCCGGAGATCGTGCGATCCCACAGCCAGTTCCTCAGGCGCACTTCATCGTGAGACATGGTCGCCGGTCGCTCGGGATAGCTCGAAGCCGGTGCGTTGTAAAAAGCAGCAATCTGCGCAATCTTGCCCAGGTCTCCGTTGTGGATGCGCCGCACGATCTCGACAAAGGGAGGCGCGCTGCGGATCTGGAACCCAACATCGATGCTCACTTTGCCATCCGCGCGCTTGCCGATCTCCAGTGCCTGCTTCGTCTGCGCCACGTCAACGCCCACCGGTTTCTCGCAATAGGCATGCTTGCCCGCGCGTACCACTGCATCGAGGTGCTGCACATGGAAAAACGGCGGCGTAGAAATCTGCACCGCATCGACGCCGCTCGCTGATGCAACCTCCTCGAAAGCCTTGTAGCCACGAAACATCATCTTGGGATCGACGCCCGCATATCCCAGCGTGCCCGCCAGCTCATCGAAACGCGCCTTGCCCTTCTCCAGCTGATCGGGAAAGATGTCCGCAAGCGCCACAATGCGCGCGCTGGTGTTCTTCGCGAAGGAGGTTGCCACGGAGGTCCCGCGGTTTCCGCAACCCAGCAGCGCCAGCCGCACCGCCGAGTTTGCCTCATAGCCGAATGCCGTCTTCGGCTTGAGCAGCAGAAGACCCGACGCCGCGGCCGAACCGGTAATGAAATTACGTCGATCCACTCCAGAATCCTCCTTATGCACGGCTCTCAACCCGAGCCAGCACGCCTTCGAGATATAGTTTTTCCTTCTTTACGTCTTCGAGTTGCTGCAGTCCGGAAATCTCTCGCTCGATGGTGATCGCGCCCGTATATCCAAGCTCGTGCAGCTTCGTGAAGACCTTGAGAAAATCAACCCGCCCGGTTCCGATCAGTACCTCTTCGCCCAGCTTCATCGGATCCGTCGGCCACTTGCCATCCTTCGCGTGAACACTCTTCACATGCGGCCCGATCATATCCACCGCATCCACCGGATTCGCCTTGCCATAAAGAATCAGGTTTGCCGTGTCCAGGCCCACGCCAAGATTCGGCCGGTTCACATCCTCGATCGCGCGCTTCATCGTCGTAGGAGTCTCCTGCCCGGTCTCCATCAGAAAGTCCTGCCCATTCGCAGCACAATGGTCCGCCACGGTACGAATCGCCTCGACCGCCTCGCCATAGAGCGGGTCGCGCGGATTCTCCGGCAGAAACCCGCAGTGCGTCTGCACTCGGCCGATGCTCAGCATCTTCGCGAAGTCCGAAGTCTGCTTCAGAGCGTCGATTCTGGCCGCGCGCGTGGCGGGTGGAACGAGCCCGATCGTCGACGGCCCATCCAGAAAATCCCACACCAGCCGGCCGGGCCCAACAACCTCGGCACTGGTCGCCGTCACGCCGTACTTATCAAGCAAACCGCCGATCTCGCTAGCCAGCGACGCATTGAACTTGCCGATGTATCCATCGAGCGATAGAAAGCAGGTGGGCAATCCCAGTTCCTTCACCCGCGCAATCGCCGCCTCCGCGCCGGTGGCAGGCTGAATCATCAGCCCGAGCGCCATGGGCTTGATCGCGCTCGGCGACGCGCCTCCGAACGCCGACAGCATGCCCGGGATTCCGCGTCCCGCGCCATAAGCACTGGCCGGGATTACCGCGGCGCCCGCCGCCGCTTTCAAGAACGCTCTTCTCTGCATGATCACCCCCGCCGGGCAGATGTACCCAAAACCGAAGGCTATCAGAAAGAGCCGGGAAGGCGCGGGCTGGACGCTATCGCCGCTGGAGCGCGCGATGCCCGATATCCCGCCGGTAATACATGCCCTCGAAATGAATCTTGCCCATCGCCTCGTAGGCCCTGTGCAACGCTTCTGCGAGCGACCCGCCAATCGCCGTGGCGGCGAGCACACGGCCTCCGCTCGTAAGATAGTTCCCATCGACCAGCGAAGTGCCGGCGTGAAAAACCTCGACCCCCGGGACACGGGCCGCCTCTTCGATTCCGCTGATCCGGTTCCCGGTCGTGTAGCTGCCGGGATACCCTCCCGATGCCGCCACCACACAGGCCGAAGCACCCGGCTTCCATCGCATCTCCGTCTCGCTCAACCGTCCCTCGACGCAGGCCTCGAGCGCATCCAGCAGCTCGCTCTCCAGGCGCACCAGGATCGCCTGCGTCTCCGGGTCGCCAAAGCGCGTGTTGTACTCGAGCACCATCGGACCCCGCGCGGTCATCATCAGCCCGCAATACAGTACACCAACGAAAGGAGCGTCCTCTGCCGCAATTCCCTTGATGGTCCGCTGCGCGACGTGATGCACGATCCACTCCCGCATCTTCTCGTCGACCATGGAGTCGGTTGTGTAAACGCCCATGCCGCCGGTATTCGGCCCCGTATCTCCCTCGCCCAGCCGCTTGTGATCCTGCGCCGGAACGAGAGGCGTGATGTGCTTGCCGTCGCTCAGCACCAGAAACGAGACCTCCTCACCGCGGAGGCACTCTTCGATCACCACCGCCGTCTCAACTGATCCAAGCAGCTTGCCGCTGAACAGGCCGGCGATCGCTTCTTCGGCTTCGCGCTTTGTCTCGCAGATCAGCAC
>Ga0335075_10008745_pt1 | contig 15504 bp, 15 predicted proteins | sample Lox_Sample_24_FD_206723 | JGI IMG/M metagenome (GOLD analysis project Ga0335075, IMG submission 206723) | Soil microbial communities from Loxahatchee National Wildlife Refuge, Florida, United States - Lox_Sample_2.4 | ecosystem: Environmental > Terrestrial > Soil > Wetlands | place: USA... | reverse complement strand
TCGCGCCAGATTAATGCCACTATACAACTAAATCCTGCACCGAAAGTGAATCAGAGCCACTTTAAGCGCAGCGTGACACCAGTCGTCCATATTTGCGGCGAAATAATTGCAGAGCAGGAGAGGCGTTGCTCCGCGGGGCCCGAGGCACCGACAGGCAAATCGCACGTCTCCAGCCTGGATGAACTGCGTAGGTACGGTCTCGTGCGTTTCCGTGGGCGGTAGCCTGTTCCCCTTAGAGACTTCGTCGACCTTGATCGTCTGTTCTGGCGTGGTCCTGGTCATGTGAGCTTCCTGGTATTCGGAATGTGAAGCCGATCAAGATCTGCCGGCTCGATGGCGCATCTCCTCGCAGGGGACAGTCCTTCCTTAGCCCTTAGGAGGCGACACGTGCGCCCGCGAAGGCGTCATGTCGTCGCGAACAGCGTCATCGCGTGCTGGTTGAAGCCGTTGACGAGTGCGTGCTCGTTCGGCCCGGGATTGCCGCGGAACGCCTTGACGGCATCGACCAGGATCTCGTCGGCGTCCGTGCCGAACACCACCATCGTCTCGGCGAGGAACTGGTCGAGCGGCATCGCCTCCTTGGCCTCGCGGCTGTTCATGAGGTCGGTGCGCACCCAGGGTGGCGCGATCTCGAGCACGCGGATGCCGGCGTCCTTCAAGAGGAAGCGTTGCGACAGCACGTAGGAATGAATTGCAGCCTTGGTCGCCGAATAGACCGCCGTGACCGCCATCGGCACGAAGCCGAGGACCGAGCTGGTATACGCGATGACGGCGTCCTTCCTACCTTTGAGGTGCTCGACCAGCGCGGCCGTCATGCGGATGGGCCCAAGGAGGTTCGTCGTGACCGTGTCGACGGCGAGCCTGTCGTCGACGCGCCCGGCCGCCTGATCGGGCAGCATGATGCCGACATTGTTGATGAGCACGTTGAGGTCGGGATGCTCGGCGATCAGCTTGGCCGCCGCGGCGCTGATGCTGGCTGGATCGGTGATGTCGAGATCTATCGCCTCTATGCCAGGATTGGCGGCGATGACCTCGTCGAGATTGGCCCGCCTGCGTCCGGAGATGATCACCTTGTTGCCGAGCTTGTGGAAGGCCTTGGCGAGCCCGCGGCCGATGCCCGAGCCGCCGCCAGTGATGAAGATGGTGTTGCCGGTGAGTTTCATGGCTCGTCTCCTTGAGCGCGCTTGAATGGGGAGGGGTCAGTCGGGGAAGCGGTCGCCGAACATCGGCAGCCCACTGGCGGAGTCGGCCTTGGTCGCCTCGTCCTGGAGCACGTCCCAGTGCTCGGCGAGCTTGCCGTCCTCCATGCGAACAATATCGGCGGCGATCCAGGCGGCCGGCCGGCCATGGCCGGAGAAGCGGCCGTGCGCGATCACGTAGTCGCCCTCGGCGAGAATGAGGTGGTTCTCGTATTTCAGCGTGTCGGGGAGCGCGCGGACGAGGTTGAACAACCCGTCCCGGCCGGGCGCGATATGCGCGCTGTGCTGGATGTAGCGGTCCGACCAGTAGCGCTCGGCCGCGGCATAGTCGCGCTTGTTGAAGAGCAGGTCGAAGGCTTCGAGGACGAACGCCTTGTTCTGCACAGGGGTGGTCGTGGACACGGAGGATCTCCTGTCTTTCTCGCGTTGGTTTGTCGGATTGGGTGAAGGTCAGGCGTCAGCCGGCTGCAGCGCCGGGTAGTCGGAATAGCCCTCGGGCTCGGAGGCATAAACTGTCGTCCTGTCGATCTCGGCGAGTTGGGCGCCGGTCTTCAGGCGCTCGACGAGGTCCGGATTGGCGATGAAGGGCTGGCCAAAGGCGACGAGGTCGGCAAGGCTCTCGGCGATCAGGCGGTTGCCGCGCTCCGCAGTCATGTTCGGTGTTAGCGATCAGCGTGCCGCGGAACATCGGGCGGAAGTGGCGGAACATGCCGTCGCCCATTAGCGGCTCGAGTGGCGTGCCGGTGAAGCCGGTGGTGTTCCCCATGATCAGTAGATGCGAGAGCCCGTAGCCGCTCAGTTCGCGGATGGCGTATTCCGCCATCGGCAGGGTCTCATCGTTCGCCGCGAAGGGGCCGGTCTTATGCATCGGCCCAATCTTCACGCCGACCTTCGCCGGCTCGACGTCTCCGAGGATTGCCTCGACGACCTCGAAGAGAAACCGAGCGCGCCCCTCGATCTCGCCGCCATACTTGTCGGTCCGGCGGTTGGTCGCCTTGCTGAGGAACTGCGCCCGCAGATACAGGTAGTTCGCCTGAATCTGCACGCCGTCGAACCCCGCGCGCATCGCGTTGCGCGCTGCGCGGGCGTAGTCGGCGACGGTCTGCCGGATCTCGTCCCGGGTGATCGGTCGCAGCGGCACCGTGGGCACGCGGCCCGCCGCCGTGACCGATCTCTGCTCGGGATCGACGTCCGAGGCGGAAACAGGCAGCGCGCCGCCGCGCAGATCAGGGTGCGGCATGGCGCCGGTGTGCCAGAGCTGGGCGACGATGCGTCCGCCGACGGCTTGGACGGCGTCGGTGACGCGGCGCCAACCTCGAACCTGCTCTTCGGTCCACGGGCCCGGCGTATCCGCCCAACCGAACCCCTCCGGGCTGATCGCGACGCCTTCCGTCACGATCAAGCCCGCCGTGGCCCGCTGAGCGTAGTATTCAGCCTGCTCAGCGGACGGCACATGATCGTCCGATCCCGCCCGCGTCCGGATGAGCGGCGCCATGACGATCCTGTTGGATCGATCGAGGTCGCCCATGCGGTAGGGTGTGAACAGAGGCCGCGTGGCGGCGAGAGGGCCGGCCTTGCCGAATTCCTGGATATGGACGGAGCGGGGCATGATGGGAATCCCTCGCGCTGGCGTTTCGCGAGGGAGAAGATCGGCCGCGTCCGCTTCGGCCGGTAGCTACTGGATTCTGCTAATTTCTATGCATGGAATGCATCAGTCGCTGACTGCGCGCCGGCGCCTCATCGTCGGGTCCACCATGGGGTCAGAGCGAACCATCGTTGGATGAATCCCGCTGGAAGGCGGCCACAAGGTGGTCAATGGCGGCGCGCGCCGCGGCACGTGTTGCCCGTCCCATCGGGAAATAGGCATGCACGGGAATGCCGGCCAATGACCACTCCGGAAACAGGCGCACCAAGGCACCGCTCTCCAGTTCGCGGCGGCACGCCCAGCCGCTCGTCGAGGTGATGCCGAACCCTGCCGCCGCGGCCGCAATGGCTCCCTCGTTCTCGTCGGTCGAGAAATGCGGGTCGAGCTTGATTGCGGCCTCCACGCCGTTCCGTTCAAATTGCCAGGCTGTTGACACCGCCGCAGCCGTGCCGCCGACAATGCGGTGGCGGACGAGGTCATCAGGCGTCTCGGGAACGCCGTGGCGCGCCAGGTAGTCAGGCGACGCGACGACGACGCGCGGGATCGTGGCAATGAGCTTGGCCGTCGCCGTCGAGTCGGAGAGGCGGCCGAGCCGTATGGCGACGTCGACAGCCTCCTTGATGAGGTCGTGCCGCCGATCGCCCAGTTGAAGCTGGATGTGCAAATTCGGGTGGCGCTCCGCGAATGAGGCAAGGCGAGGGATGACATCGCGGATGCCGAAGCTGGTCGGCATGCTCATCCTCAGCAGTCCACGCAGCTCGCCGCCCTCGCGGACGCTATGCTCGGCTTCGTCCAACGCCGCAAGAATGGGTTCGATCCGGCTGAGGAATTCGCCACCCGCCTCCGTTGGCACGACAGCCCGCGTGGTGCGCGACAACAGCCTGATGCCCAGGTCGGCCTCGAGGTCGGCGACGATCCGCGAAGCCTGGGACTGCGAAAGGCCACATTCTCGCGCGGCGGCCGAGAAGCTGCCGAGACGAGCAACACGCGTATAGAGACGAAGGGCGAAATTATGCTTGATCAAATGCCGCGGGCTCTCGCCGGAGGATGCCGACCATGCTGTGGAACGTGATTAATGTATTTGACACATAGAAGCTAGCCCAGATCACCATCTAGTCCGAACTTCCTTTTCCCAAATCCTGTAAGTCGCTGAGAAATAGCCATAAAGCGAAATATGCGACGGCGTTTACTGGCTACACCGGTAGCCCAAACAGTTGGAATGCCTTGCGTTGGATCGACGTTGGTCGAGTGAGAACGGTCAGCGGATAGTCCGGTGTGATCGCAGTGACGATGGTATTGCGCGCCAGGCTCGCCAGGTCGGCGAGCAGGGTGCGGAAGCTGTGCACCGGTAGCCCGTCCGGGGTGGCGCCGGTGGTCTCTTTGCTGATCGCTGCCGGTGAGCGCTGCGCCTTGGCGACGATGCTGGCGCGTTGTGCCGCGGCGGCCTCTTTGTCGGAGTCGTCGAATAACATCGGTGTTTGGTCCGCCCTGAGGGGCTAAGGGGCACCGCCAGGCGCAGGAACATTCGCACACTGCTCGACCGCAGTTAGAGGCTGTATTGAAAGATTCGAGTGATGGGGGCTGGTGTTACGTGAAGCCTGAGCGTGTCACGTGGAGGCCATCATGCGAACCCGGCGGTATCCCTCGGATCTGACTGATGCACAGTGGGCGTTGGTGGCCCCGCATATCCCACCGGCGAAGTCGGGCGGCCGTCCCCGCACGACCGACGTCCGTGCCGTCCTTGACGCAATCATCTATCTGCTTCGCACGGGTTGCCAGTGGCGGCAACTCCCCTGCGACTTTCCGCCATGGCCAACTGTGCATGGGTACTTCCGGGGCTGGCGCGTGGCGGGTGTCTGGGTTCTGCTGCATCGTGCGCTGTATCCCTTGGCTCGCATGGCCGCAGGCCGAAAACCGGAACCGACGCTCGTCATCATGGATGGCCAGTCGGTCAAGACCAGCGAGCGCGGCGGTGTCCATGGGTTCGATGGCCATCAGCGCGTGAAGGGGAGGAAACGCCATATCCTGGTTGACATTCTCGGGCTTCCGATTGCCAACCGTGTCGAACCAGCGAACATGTCCGATCGGAGAGCTGGCAGTAGGCTGTTGGCAGGCCTTGCGCCGCTCTGGCCGAGCATTCGCACCGTTATCGCTGATGCGGGGCACGAGAGTCGCAAGCTCGCCCGTCAGCTTCGACGCGATGGATGGAGCCTGCACATCGTCAAGCGCAAGCAGCGAGCGTTCAAGGTCGCAGGTCTCACCTGGATCGTTGAACGCAGCTTCGCTTGGCTCGGCTTCAATCGTCGCCTTTCGAAAGACTATGAACGCTATGTCCAGACATCAGAGACATTGCTGGACATCGCTGCAATTCGTTTGACGCTCAAACGTATCGCTCCAGGTTGAACTTCTCATACGGTCTCTCAGTTAGAGCAACCTTTCCGGCGGTCACGGCGCCGCCGCGGATTGGGGCATAGTGCTCCGATAGAGTGTAAGTATCCGGTCCCATCGGCAGGATACCCGTTGATTCAGCGCAACCTGAAAGAAGTGCGAGTGCCGCATCCCAGACAGGATTCTCCAAACGCTGTTCATTCTTGCGTTGCCTCGGCGATAAAGTGAAAGATGGCATAAATGTGGCGCCGTTGCAATTGCCGGTAGTGGAGTGGGTCCCGTCGGCGGACAGGGTCAGGTCTCGGTGGAAATCAACAGTGAGCTTTTCGGTTACCCGGGTTAGGTCGTCACCGTAGCAGGCCGTCTTCGTCGGCACCTCGCTCTGGAAGAGCCGGCACGGGCACGTGCGTGCCAGCCGCTATCGTACGCAACGCATGCCGCGACGCTCGCACGATCGCATCGACGTGGGCCATCGCCTCCTCGAGGGCGGTGTAGTCGAAGGTCTGCCGTTCAATCGGCGTGAGGGGCGGCAGCGCCAAAGGTACCGCTTCGGAGACAGCCTCTTCGGTGTCGTGGAGTGGGCGGCCGGGGCCACGGGTCGGATCGGGCCGGTAGGGCGGGCGAACGGCCTCGCGGAGCGGCGCCATCCCCTTGAGCCCGAACAGCCTCCGTGCCGAGCGATGCGTCACCTCGACGGCCACGTCCGCAGCGACGAACCGATCGAGCAGCTCGGTTGCGCACTTGATCGACATGCCAATCGCGCGCGCCAGGGTGGTGGCGGATAGCAGCGGCGTGACGGCGAGCACATCGACGGCAAGCGCCGCCCGCGAGGTGCTGCGCCGGCCGACGATCTTGCCGCGCGCCGCCGCCCAAGCGTGTTCCAGACCCCTGAGCAGCTCGAGGGCATCACCGGCCTCAGCCGCCACTGCCTCCAGAAATGCCACCACCCATTCCGGATGGCCTGCCGGTGCTTCGGCGCTCAATGCCCGCGGGCCGGTCAGCGGTACGGGCGCCCGCAGCAGGTGGCGCTTGCCCCAGAACCGGATCAGCGCGGTGCGGATCGGGGGCCGCGTGCCGCCGTCCTGCAGCCACGACCAGACCCCCTCCGCGGCGCCGAGCAGGCCGCCGGGGAGCTCAGCCGCCAGATGGCGTTCGGCCACCTGCACCTCTCCCTCCTGATCAAAGTCCGGTTCAGTAATCCACTGGTGCAGGGTGAGGGCCGTGCGCGCGGCGTCGAAGATTGCGCCGCGATCGACGATCCGCAGGGCGTGGTCCATGCGCAGGCGCAGGCCCTCCAGCACGGCCGCGAGGTGCCAGGGATCGATTGCGCACCCGTCCACCGCGGCCTGGCGGCGGACCGCCTCGAGCCGTGCTCGGTGGAGAAACGCCGGCAGCAGCGGATGATGGTCGAGCGCCTGGTCGAGCCGGGCGATGGCGCCGGCGGCGCGTTCGTGGGCGGCGAACAGGGCCGGGTCGGCTGGCAGCGCGGCGCCGCGGTGCGGGTTGAGCAACGTCTCCAGCATCAGGGCCACCGGGAGAGGTGGCGTGTCAGGCTGGACGCAGTTGACCGGCGGGCCCAAGCTGGATCTCGGATTGGCCGTCTCCCGGTCGCACATGCGACCCGCCGCGGACCACGGTGGCCTGCAGCGGACAGGTCAGGCTGCTCACGCATTGTCGCCTTCGGCGTCGGGTAGCATGCCGGGCTCGAGCTCCTGGGGCGACGGAAGCGCCTCGGCCAGCTGCGCCGGCAGGGCGTCGGCCAGCATCAGCTCGTAGCGGGCCACGCCGATCGGTGTGTCGACGCCGCGCAGTGCATACTCCACGACGACCCGGTTGCGCTCGCGGCACAGGATCAGGCCGATGCTCGGGTTGTCGCCGGGCTCGCGGTCGCGGTCATCGAGCGCTGCGAGGTAGAAGTTCATCTTGCCGGCATGCTCTGGGCGGAAACCCCCTGCCTTGAGATCGACGGCGATCAAACAGCGCAACTTGCGGTGGTAGAAGAGAAGATCGACGTAGAAGTCCTGCCCGCCGACCTCGAGGTGATGCTGGTTGGCGATGAATGAGAAACCTTTGCCAAGCTCGAGCAGCAGATCCTTCACGCGCGTGATCAGGCCGCGCTCAACACTGCGCTCCTCCAAGGGCTGGCTCAGATTCAGAAAATCAAAATGGTACGGGTCTTTGAGGATTTGCTGCGCCAGGTCAGACGTCTCCGGAGGGAGTACCCGGTCGAAATTCGTCAGAGCCTGGCCTTGCCGTGCGTGCGCTTTCGTGTCGATCTGGATGGCAAGGACGGCGCGGCTCCAGCCATGCTCGAGCGCCGCTTCCGCGTACCAAAGCCGGACGATCGGGTCCCTGACGGCCAAGAGCTTGATATTCTGCCCCCAGGGCAATTTGCTAACAAGCTGTTCGCATATTGCCGGATCGGGCCAGGCTTCGGCGAAGGCCTTCATAAAGCGGAGATTGGCGGGAGAGAATCCGCGTGACTCGGGGAATTCCGCCCGCAGATCGACGCTCAGACGGTCCACCACCTTGGCGCCCCAGCCATCGCGGTCCTGGCGGTTCAGGATTTCTCGGCCGATCTGCCAATAGAGCATAATCAGTTCGCTATTGACGGCGAGGGCCGTGCGAAGCCGGGCCTCCCGGATTCTGGCTTTCAGGACGGTGAGCCAGGCGGCGTAGCCGGCGGGCGGGACGGGCAGCGGCGACGTCATCGGGCGACCGCACCGTTCGTCGCCGACCCGTCGCTCCTCGCCGCGGAGCCGGGGCACGGACCGGCGGGCAGCCGGCGGGAGGTGTCGCTCTGTGGGTTCATGGTCTCCGGCGCATCATCAATAGGTTGCACGCGAACTTACGCGAAACGGGCCTTAAGCTCAAACAGCGCGAATAATATTTTTGGCGACGGAAAGCGGCTCCCTCGCCTGCACCTACCTCCGATAAGGGTTCTTGTCGGTCCTCCCCGCACCGTGAGCTTCCTGGACCCCTTGAGCCGACGTTTGGACCGCTTAAGCCGCCCCTGAGCTCGGCTGCAGGCCACAAATCCCGCTTAAATCGGCCTGGTTGAGCACTTCCGCCAATCGAGCCCCCTCCCCTCCGCCGACTGCCCGCGAGATAGCCTCTCCAGAACCGGTTCTTGGCCACTTCTTCAAACGGCCGTTTCCGAATAACTTATGGAATTGTAAAATCGTCCCAACCCGCTCGAGGACCATCATGTCCCCTGCCCTCCCCGTCTCTGACGGCCGCCTGATCGGCTATGCTCGCGTCTCCACCGAGGATCAGGGCACCGACGCCCAGTGCGACGAACTCCGTGCCGCCGGGTGCGCAACGGTCCATGAGGAGCACGCCTCAGGCGCCGACCGCGACCGGCCGGTTCTCAGTCGCGTCGTTCGTGAGGTCCGCCGCGGTGACACTCTGGTCGTGGTCCGCCTCGATCGCCTGGCGCGCTCGGTCAGCCACCTGCTCGCGGTGATCGAGGAACTTGAGGCCAGGGGCGCACACTTCCGCAGCCTGCACGATCCAATCGATACCTCGACCCCACAGGGTATGTTCTCCCTTCAGGTTCTCGGAGCGGTCGCCCAGCTCGAACGGGCACTGATTGCGGAGCGTACCAAGGCTGGCCTCATTGCCGCCCGCAAACGCGGTCGCGTCGGCGGCAACCCCGGTCTCAGGGCCGGTGATCCCAATGCGATCCGCAACGCTCGCAAGGCCCGCGACGTCGCCTACCTCAACAGCGTCCTGGCCCAGTTGGACACTTGGCTGCCGACGGTACGGCGTATGCGTCCCGATCAGCCTTGGGGCGATGTCGTGCGCATCCTCAATCGCGGTCAGACGCAAACCTGGACGGTCGAGCGGCTGCGGCGGACGGTGCGGCGGCTTGTTTCCGAAGGGCTCGCCGATGCCGCTCTGCTTCAGCGTGCCAGTCCACAAGCTGGCGACGACCGGCTGATGCGGCTGGTTGGCGGGATCAAGGCAGCCGCGCCCGATCGCACCCTGCAGGAGATCGCCGCCCAACTCGAAGCGATGCGAGAGCGCACGCCCCGGGGCGGAACACGCTGGCACCCCTCCTCCGTCAGGCACCTGCTGCTCCAGGCCGAGCGCCTCGGGTTGTTGGGAATTTCCTCCGAGCGAGTCAACTAACCACGCCAAACCAAACTTGCCGGTCAAAGTAACACTCCATTAGGCTGGGTTACATCCAGCCCGCAGAGTAGAGGGCCTTCGACTCCGGGAAACCGACCGAGGCGGACCGCATCATCGCCGCAAAGCGCGACGCTGCTTGAACCGCCCGGCCCGGCGTTCGAGGCAGCGCCCCGCTTACGGGTAGCGCTGTCGAGCGTGCAGGACGTTGATGATTTCCACCGTCGCCCTTGTGACACGGTAGACGACAATGTAGTTCGGATGCGCAACAAGTTCACGGGTGCCGGGGACGCGTCCCGGCCGGAACAACTCGGGGTGTTCCGCCAGTGGCAGTACTGACTCTTCGATCAAGTTCCGAACGCCCCGTGCCGCCGGTGGGTTGCGTTCGGCGATGTAGGCGATGATCTTCGCTAAGTCCTCGCGTGCGCTTGCGCGCCAGACGAGTGTTCGCACGCCAAGCGGCGGCTACTGCTGCTTCGCGCGGCGCTCGGCCCCGGCGATAATGGCGTCGAGATCAGCCATGACCGTAGCATGTGGGACCCCGGGGCGTGGGTCGGCCAAGCTAGCCTCGACTTTAGCCCGGAACCAGCGTTCGTAGGCCTCTGCGTCCTCAGTACTCTCAAACTCGGATTCAATCGGAGAAAGCTTGCCCATGGACCTAATATAGCACGGACTGCCCGCGCGACCAGCGTCCCGCGGACGGGCATGCTTGGATGCTATTGGCCACCCCCCTGCCCTCCTCCCGGCTGCCCGCTGCGCCCGCCGGGCAATCGTCCGAACCGTACGCTTATCATCGGTCAGGCCGACGAGGGCTTCCCCAATAGCTGGTCTAGAAGATCCGCCAGGCCCTGCATGACGTGCGACCGATTTCGGCCGCTCGCACGGGGAATGCTAATTGCAACCGATCCCGACGGGCCGCAATGGCCCGTAGCGATAACTACGCCGTCGGATCCGCGGACGGTAATTTTTCTAGAAAGCCGCTTGCCCCCTCTCGCCCGCTCTGCTGCTGCTCCGGACAGCCGACGCACGACTGCCGCCGGTGTGAGCTCCGCGCCCGCCGCCTGCTCTTCCGCCAACACCGCCGCCGCCGCAAGGATGCGCTCGCGGGTCCCGGGCACACGCAGCAGCGGAGCGAGCACGGCGGCATGGGTGATCCGGATCACCTGCGGCGAACCGAAGCTCGCGAGGATCTCAGCCGGCAGTCGCGCCAGTTCCAGATACCGGCTGAGCCAGCTTTTGCTGACTTCCAGTCGCTCGACCATCCTTTGCTGGCTGCCCCCATAATATCGTTCGATTGCTCGCACGTAGTCGGTCGCTCTTTCGTAATCGGAGAGGTCTTTGCGGTTTCGATTCTCCAGATCTGCGAGGCGAAATGCTTCCTCGTCCGTCACCTCACGCGGCTCGATCAGGAATTTGAATTCCGGATAGTTATTGGCGCGCAGCCAAGTGACGGTCCAATGGCGCCGTGCACCGCAAACCACCTCGAAGTCGTGCCGAGGATCGCCCGTCACGCGGCGCACGATCGCCGGCATCTCTTGGCGGCCCTGCGCTCGCATGCTCTCGATCAAATCGGCGCAGTTGGTCTCGTTCAGCGCCGCGTAGTTCCGATTGTGGCCATCCCAGATACGACAGCGCGCAGGGTCGACGAACTCGTGCAGCCGAGTCACAGCGGTCCCGGTCGCCAACTCCGCGAGACGATTGTCCCGCGCGCTCAGTATCCCGCTCCTGGGTGGAGGGCGGGGTGCTGCCTGGGTCGCCGCCCTGGCACTCGCAAGCTGATCGGCAAAGCCCTTGTTCCCGTGAACCATTTTCTTATTTCCCGTTTTCTATCAAAGCCTTACCTGCGAGTTGCAGGCCTGCAACTGCTCAGATGACGCCTTCGGTGCGCAGGCGTTCGGTATGGCTCGGCCATGTGAGACGGATCAACGTTTCTACCTCACTGTTGGCCGCGTTCAGGTACGTCAAGCAGCGTCGATAGGTTTCCCGAGACGTGACCGGACCATCGAGGTCATAGACGGTCATTAGCCGTGCCGAGGCATTGTCTATCTCCGCACTGTCCTTGAGCACAGTGCGAAGCATGGTGTCCCCGAACAAGTTGCGCATCATCCCGAGAAGCTCACGCTGCATTGATTTCTGCTCGTCAGAGCGCGTCGCCATGATTCGCAGCCAGCTCAGTTCGACCGGCATTCCCTGGTCCTGTAGCACGCCCATCGTCTCGTAAAGCATCGCGAGAAAGGTCGTCGTCGACGTGAAGTCCACCACGGTTGGCGGAATCGGTACCAAGAGGGCGTTCGCTGCCCGCATCACCGTAAGCGAGATGGTACCCAAAGCCGGCGGCGGATCAAGGATGACGACATCGAAGTGCTCGCCGATCGAGGCGATGCCTTCAGCAAGCCGGTTCAGTAACATCTTGTCGGCTCGCGCGATCTGCGCCGCAAGTTCGTACTCCGCCGAATAGAGCTTGAGATTAGCCGGTATGAGATAGAGCCCGTCCCAATGGGTCTCGTGCAGCGCATAGGCGAGACTCGACATCTCCGTGTTCCGGATGAACGGGTAAAGGGTATCCTCTTCGGCAATGTCGAGATCTGGGACATAGCCGAACATCGTGGTGGACGAGCCCTGACTATCACAGTCGATCAAGCAGACACGGTACCCCCGGATCGCGAGATACTGGGCCAGATGCGTGGAGACGGTGGACTTGCCGACGCCGCCCTTGAAGTTCTGCACGGCGATGATGGCAATCGGGTCCGACGCAGCGCGCCAATTACGGGTACCGAAGACCCCGCGCATTTCGTTGATCTCCGCTAAAGTGTAGCCAACCCTCCTCCCGCTTGCGGTGCGTTCCACACTCGGCAAGCGGCCTTCCTTCTCGGCCTCGCGGATTGCCGTGGGAGTGCGTCCTACCAAGTCCGCCGTGCGCGTGATTGAAAAACGGGGCGCCCGACGCCTTTCCGTACCTACTTCGTCCCCGTGTGCACGGAGAGATGCCAGTACGTCGCGCGCCCGGTCGTAGAGGTTAGCCATCGACTCAGTAGTGGCGGCGCGATCCAAAGAAATGCTCCGGATTAAGATAATTGTGCGGCAGTCAAGACCTCACCGCGATCGAGCGATCACCTGCGGCACAGCGTTGAGTTCGGCGGCAACGCGCGCGCGCTCAAGGGCCTGTGCGTAATGGGCCCGAATCCAGTCCGCAATGAACCTGGTGGGGACCAGCAGCTGCCAGCCATCCTCGGTCCGCTCCAAAACCGCGGCGCGGAACCAGGAGCGAGTCTCGGTCGACCCGACAGTCCTCACAAGGGCATCAAAGAACCGCGTTGAGACCTCGTCGCTAGACGCACCTTTATCATCGGTCGTTTCTGCGGCTGCCGGCGCAACCAGCATGAGGTGGGTGCCTCGAATTACCTTGCGCTGTAGCGGGGCAGGGGAGGCGTGCAGCCGAATGACCGTGGTATCGAAGTCGGCGCGTGCCTCCGGATATACCCCAGAAACCTGCCGCTCCCAGGCATCGCGCACAGTCTGACGAAACTTGCGGATGTTCGTCCCAGTATTCCCAAAATGTACCGCTAGTTGCGGCCAGCTGAGGGTGGCCGGCCGTTTGGGATTAACCCGTGGCAACCTGTACGCCAACCACGTGTACAGATCGAGCGCAGTCGCCGATTCTCGCAGTTGGCGAATGGCGTGCTCGTTTAGTGGCACCGCATGCTTGCGCAAATGCTCGAAGAATTGCTCTGTGAGATAGATTTCGCGGCGAAACCCACCGCTTTTAGTGTCGATACCGACATACTCGTTGGTTAACTTGATCTCGCGGATTCCAAATTCCTTGGTGCCGCTCGAATCCTCGTGGTCCCACCGAATCATCCACTCGCAGGCAAGCAGCCGGTCGAGCTGCTCGCGAATGAGGGTGGCCGATCCGCGCGGACCATAACTGATTGTCCGAAACCCCATTCGGCGCATCCAATCGGTGAAGGATGCCCCCAACAGCACATGGCGCGATCGGCTACGAACAGCCTCGGTCATAATGTGAATGAGAACAAGGCGGGGTAGGGACCCGTAGGGAACACCCAGAACTGCAAGCCTCTGCTGGCCATTCACCCGCTGGACGACTGCTTTCGGCGTGATGACGAGGGTGTATTGGCCATCCTGGCGAATAATAGGCAATTGATCGTCCGGCGGGCGGCGCACCGGTAGCGACATTGCGCACAGCGCCGAGTGAAGGAAGCTCGGCACCGGGTCTTCACTCGCGACGGCCTGCACGCGGTCGAACAGGTCGGGCTGGCCAGCCTCACGGGCAAGCGCAGCGGCGGCGTTTGCACCCTGGGCAATCAGGGTAGCATGAACTAGGCGCCCAAGGGGAAGCTTCTCCATAAAGTGCCCACCCGCCTGCGACTCGCAACCTTTGAATGAACTCTCGCCAGCTAGCACGATACTGTGCTCAAGGCCAGCGATTTTCGCAAATTCAGCACATGTGCCAGGAAAAGCGAAAGTTGACAGCTATCTGTGACTCCTTTGCTTGCTCAGGCTGGACCTAAGGACCTCGTTCGGAAGAGACTCTTAGGATTAGTACCTCTATCATCTCCTTAACTGCCGCGCGTACACTGTTATCATCGGCGCGACTCGGGCCACCCGTACCGTTATCAGCGCCGGCCCGTGCCTGTTGCATCGACACAGCCGGCCCGTACCATTATCATCGGCCCACAGGGCTGCGAGCGGCCGGGGCATGGAGTCCGCCCAGTTTCACGAATTCCCGACTGTTGGGGCTGAGCCCGAATGATCTTGCAAGGCGAGCGAATCCGGACCGCTGAAAGTGGGTCGGTCTCGCTGTAATCATTGACCCACCTGGCGATTTGTCGGAGGGCCGATGGGGCGTCCGGCAATGGATTTATGCGCAGGAAGTCATCCTTGGAGTCTTCACAAGGCCTCGGACACACCATTCGACTCCGGACTGGGCACCGGCGTGTAGCATGGCACGAGATTCAATGCTGCGGCGAAGTCCCGTGTGTCCTTAGTGGTACAGGGCTGCCGTTATCCGACAGATGTTCGATCCGGTGGGGTGCTCCGGACGTGGCGATCCTAGTCTCGACGGCCCTCAGCATCATCTCGTGGCATGGTGGCCGCTGGTGCCGACCCCGCCGATGGCACACCAGGCAATGATTCCGCGGTCGAAGTCGTCGATGACAGAGGCCATTCAGACGTCGCCGCCGTTCCAGCAGGTGAACTCCAAGCTATCGGAGCACCAACGCAGCTTCGAGCGCATGACCATGACATTGCCGTCTTGGACGCGCCCCACTCGGCGTCCGGTATGGCGTTCGAGAAGTATCGCATGACGCTGCATAATGCGATGGATCCGTTTTCGATTGATCGGCTGCTGCCCGGCCTTCGCGCATTCTCCGTTCAGCAAGTCGGCGATGCGGCGAGAGCAGTAAGTTGGGCGTTGATTGACGAGGCCGCGAATGACGGGCAGCAATGCGTCATCAGCGGCCTTGACGTGTGGACCGCGCGTCGGCGTCGTGCCCTTGAGGCGCCCGGAGGAGTTGGAGTGCGAAGCACTCAACACAGTGGCGAAGGCTTTCATCGGATACCGTCCCTCGGCAGCGACAGCGGCCGCAACATCGGTCTTTTACCTGCGCCTTGGCCAGCGCGTGGCGGAGGAACTCGGTCTCCATGGTCTTGCTACCGAACAGGCGCTTCGGCTCCCGCACGCGCACTTCAAGTTTGCGCACTTCCGAAGTGTTGACGGCCGGCTCGTCCGATCCGACGGCTGTCGCGCTTCCTTTTCTCATGAGGCGCCGCCATCGGTCGGGCAGATTCGGCGCCGCGCCGTTGCGCCGGGCGAGACGGTCCTTCTCGGGGCCAAGCTATCCTCAGTGATCCGCAGCTTCTGCTCCGCCGAACAAAACCGCGCGCGGGCCGTCCAGATGGTCATCACCCCGATCCGCTGATAGCTTTCCGCGATAAGCTTGGCCTCAAGGATGGCGTTGTGCCTTCCTGGTTACGCCGCCTGTCCGGTACTAATGGGCGGCGGTGCACGTCATGCTACCAGTTTTTCCTTGGCGATGAATGCCACGGTCTTGGCGGATCGCGTCTCGCTCCGCCGCAAGCCATATTGACCGAGTCAGTCGCGGAAATGTCGGAGCCAAGCCA